>Ga0123337_10005142_pt1 | contig 12998 bp, 8 predicted proteins | sample frozenSSSSmetaG_FD_89792 | JGI IMG/M metagenome (GOLD analysis project Ga0123337, IMG submission 89792) | Glacier valley bacterial and archeal communities from Borup Fiord, Nunavut, Canada, to study Microbial Dark Matter (Phase II) -... | ecosystem: Environmental > Aquatic > Freshwater > Ice >...
ATGCAAGGGCGATGTGCCCACAGCTTAGGCGATGCGGCGCGCGCCGTAATGCTTCTGGTAAGCGCTATACGTGCCATGGTACGTGTAGCGGTCGCTAATCTCTCTGGTGACTCCATTCAGCACCACTCCCGATACGCGCGCCCGTAGCCGCTTCAGCGTGCTCAGCATCACGGAGATGGAGTTGCGATTGGTTTGCCCCACGCGCGCCACAATCACCACGCGGTCGGCGACTGCCGCAATCTGCAAAGGTTCAGAGAAGCCCAGCATAGGGGGCGCATCGATCACCACCAGATCGTATTGCTCGCGGGCTTCACGGATAATCCCAGGCACAACACGTTCCACCAGTGCCGCCGCCGACGTGGAAGCTTCCCCTGCCGGAAGTATGTCCAGCCCCGGAAATTGTTGCAATTGCACCAGAGCACTCTGCCAAGCACCGCCGCTGGCGATGATGCCCGATAAGCCCGCGTTCGCTGTGTAGCCCAGCATCTGCTGCGTGCCGGGGCGGCGCAGGTCGGCATCGATCAGCAGTGTGCGCTTGCCTTGCATTGCGTGTGCAAGCGCCATGTGAACCGCCGTTGTAGTCTTGCCTTCATCGGGCGCGGCGCTGGTAAAAAGCAGGGAGCGGGGTTGTTCCCCGGAACCGGAAAGCAGAATGGAATTCCGCAAACTGCGAAGCGCCTCTTCAAATTCGCTTACGCTTCTGGATGTTGCGGAGCCAGAGAAGGGAAGCGCGGTGGTGTGCCGTTTGCCCTGCCAATCGCGCACCAGCGGCAGCATGCCGATCACCTCCGTATGCAGCAGGCGCGTGATAACATTCGGATCGTTCACCTTCGTATCCAGGGTATCCGTCAGGATGGCCGCGCCAATGCCAAAGAACAAACTCAACAGCAGCGCCACCAGCACGTTATTCCGCAGATTGGGCGAGACTGCAACGTACGCGGGCTGGGCTGGGTCGGCCAAGCGAATCGAATTGTTATCGAACCCGGCGTTAATTCCCGCTTCTTTGATCCGTTGCATCAATTCTTCGTATAGCTTGCGGTCGCTTTCCGCTTCGCGTTGCTTACTTTGGTATTGCGAGGTCCGCATCGATTGCGCGTCCACCTGCGCTTTCAGATCGTCCACGGAGCGTTTCAGCATGCGTTCACGCCCCAGCGCTTCATCGTATTCGCTCTGCACCCGCTTCAGCGTGTTGGTGTTGCTGTTGCCAAGTGCCTGCTTCATCAGAGCCACTTCCGTTTGAGCTTTGATGTATTCCGGATGCCGCTTGCCGTAGACTGCCTGGACCTGCGTAAACTTCTGCTGCGCTTCCTCCAGTTTGTCGGACAGCTTTCTGGTGTTCTCACCCTGGGAGGATGTTTGCGCCGCTTCGATAGAGCCCGCGCGCACCGCGTTAAATGTCGCTTCCCGCTTCACGCGCTCATTTTGCGCGTTCATGTATTCCGTATTGGTCTGCAACAAACGGCTGGTAAGCACGTTTGTCTTCTCTTCCGGATTCACAAAGTTCAACTGCTGGCCGTAGTTCACCACCGCGGCGTTCGAACTATTCATCTTGGCCCGAAGTTCTTCAATCTGTTTTCCCATGAACCGGGAAAGACCGTTCGTAGAACTGGCCCGCATTTCATAGTTATGACGGATATAGCTCTCCGCCACGGCATTCGCCACCGCAGCCGCTGTATCGGAATTCGAAGAGCGGTAGGTGACCAGGATGATATACGTCCCAGGCACGTGCGCGACTTTCAACCCGGGAATGGTCACGGCACCTTTCGATTGCGGTGAACTGGACGTATCGGTACGCAGCCGGTCGTCCGAAAGGTGATGCTGTTCCGCAACGGGCCGCAGCACGGATGCCGATTCGATGAGCCGCACCTGGGTTGCAATGAACTGCTCGGAATCGCCGGCTACGGCCTGCTGCGATGCCTGCCCGACAACCCCCGTTGGAGATTGGCGGTCGATATCGATCGAGGCAGTGGATTCGTAAACGGGAGTGATGCGCTTCGAAACGAAATACGCCAGCGCGGTGGCCGCAAGCACAAACAGAGCTATCTTCCAGGCCTGATGCCAGATCACCCACAGGTAATGAGAGAACAACTCGGAGACTGGCTCCGCCTCGGACGGGGGCGGGATAAACTGTTCCCGGTCAATGATGGCGGGCGATTCGGGTTTCTGTGTGGAGTCTGAAGACATCTTAATTGACTTAAGTAAATCTATCGAAGTGCAACCGATTTCGCCGAAGAGGTGCCCCGCGAGTTCGAAGCTGTCACTGAAACTGTTTGTAGCGCGTTCGGATCTCCGTTAATCGTGAGCGTCAACGTGAGCGTGAACTGGCTGCCGAACACGCGCGAACCAGGGTCAGAATAGAAATTGGTGAAGGCGCTCGAAACATCGATCGTCTGTTGTGTGGTTTGTAGATTCGTCCCAGGTGCACCTGTGAATTGTAGAGTCAACTGAGTAACGGACCGCGATGTGGAGTAGCCGCTGACCAGCAGTTGGATGGTATTGCCGCTCTGGCCTCCGAGCCGGACAGACGTGAGCTGCGGGGGGCCTGACGGGATAACGGTAGAAAGGGAGGGAGCAGTCGCCGGCGTAAGATCCACGGAGCCAACCGTAAAGGTGGTGGAGAGCACCACCCGGCCGGAAACGGTACCCGTTTGAAACGGCGCGGTGCGGCCCAACTGATCGAATACCGCCTGAGTGTTGTTGGCGGGAATAGTGAAATTCACGGTGCGGGTTCCGTTTGCAAATTGAATCGCCGGATCGTCAGAAAACGAATCGGATAGGAACGCGAGCGTGAGCACGCCTTTGAGGTCAGCCGGGTACGGGGACGCTAATTGCACGGTGGCTGCGGGCTGCTGCAAGGGATCTGTTTGCGCGCCTACCCCGGAAATGGTGACCGCCGGTAAAGCCGCCGGCGGATCGCCCGCGCCCACCAGGGTGAAAATTTGATCGTTAATGGCGAGAGTGGCCGTGACCGCGCCCGTTGTGACGGGTGCAAAACGAACTTCAAACCGCTGCGACGCACCCGGTGCCAATGCAACCGGCAGAGTGCCTAGCGAAGGAGCTGTGAACACCGGGCCCGAGGCACTGAAAGAGCTAACGGTCGCAGGAAGATTCCCGGTATTCGTGACCGTGATGAAAATTGAACGGCGCGCGCCCACTGCCGTATTGGGTATGGCGATGGTGCCTTTGTTCGGGACTGCAATTGGCCCCGTGCCCACATCCGCGGTAACGGTCAATACCGCACCCAGACCGTTGCCCGAAAGCAGAAATACATCGTTGCCAATCTGAAGCCTGCCCGTAGATGGGCCGGGCTTCACCGGCATGTAGACGATGTCGAAAAATGTCGAGCTACTCTGGCTTGATGTCCCCGCGGTGCCGCCGAGCGTTTTCGGCAGTGCGGGAAGATTCGCAAGCTGGAAATCAGATCCTGTAAGGTTGATGTTCGGAAGAGTGCCGTCTGCATTGCCGGCGTTGGTTACCTGTACCGTGACAGTGCTCTTCGAAACGCCATCTGCGGCGGTGTCAGGCAGAGTAATGGTGCTGCCGGCGGGCAGCGGCTTGGCCGTGCTTCCGGTAATGGTCTGATAGGTGAACGCGGCTGCCGTGCCCTGGCCAACAAGCGCATAGGTCGATAGGCTACCGCCCACACTAACCGATAGCGTGCCCGGGTACCGTTTAGCGGCTAACGGACTGAACGTAATGGTAAAGCGGAACTCGTTCCCGCCCGCTAAAGGTGCTGGAACAAGGCTCAGATTGCCTAGCTTGTAAGCCTCGCCGCTAAGCGAAACGCTGTCCACGGTAACTGGGCCGGTACCGGTGTTGGCCACGATGAAGGTGGCTTGCGACGTACTGTTTACGGCTGTATTCGGGAATGTGATGGTGTCGCCAGACTGAATAATTGTCTGGTTGTTGGTCGAAGAGAGTGTGTAGCTGGTCACCACCCTTGGAGATACGACGCGTCCAAACAGCGAGAACGAATAATCGAAGGACAGACCGGAGAAGCTGGTAAGCGTGAACTGCAGCGTGCCGTTCGCAAAGTCTCCGGCCGTCGGGCTGAAGTTGATAATAATGGTGCCGAAGCCATTGCCCATCGCAGGCACTGTGCCGCTTTGTTGAGCCAGCGAGAATCCCGCGCCGCGCACAATCGGGTCCTTAATGGTGTATTCGTTTTTCGACGCGGCGGCGGTTTGAATTTGAAAGGTAACCGTGCTGATCTTCCCGATCGCGGTGTCAGGAAATATCACCGTCCCGAGCGGAGCCACAGGGTTCGCAGTGGGAGTGTTGGCTACTCTGTAGGAAAAAAGAAGGCTGTTTGGAAGGTCGTCGGCGGCTGCGGCACCGGCGAAGCAGAACAGGGCGAGAAAAGTTGTGAGTAATTTCGTCACGGTTCTAGTTGGCTGGTACGAAGTATGTCCGCATGGCCTCTGTCGAGAAAAGTGTGAAGGGAAGCGCGCTCAAATCGTTAATCAGCAATAGCGATCGGTCGGTCAAAGGGCGAAGTTGCGAAGGAGCTATGTCTAGCCGGATCGCTTTTACGGAAGGCGCTAAAGGATCGATCGCAAAAACCGCGGCGGCATCGGAATCAGCCACCAACACCTGACCGTCTACCGTGACCGCGAGGGCAATTGGCCGCACCAGCCCATCCGTTTCAGAAGCAAACACCACCGGCGCGGATTGCTGGGCATAATTTCCCACGCGCAGCACCTGCCTGGCTGCCGCATCCACCACCCAAAGGTCGCGCCCACTATTTCCGAAGCCAAGCGCTGTTACCTTGAAGGTGGTTTCCGAAAGCACGCGGCGTGAGGCACCGTCGGAACAGAGTGTCTCGACGGAACCCGTGCCCAGAACAGCGCAAGAGCCGGATTCATCCAGTACTCCGACAGTAACGGTTCCCGCCAGGGCTGCTGTCGAGACCGGTGTAGAAAGCACGGGATTTTTGTTGACGCCGCTCACAAAACGCAACTGTTGCTGGCTTGCGGAGTACACAACCGCCGCCGTACCCTTCGCGTTTACGGCAAGAATTCGCGTGTCTTCCGCCACCTCTCCCAGATCGACGATAAGCGGAGCAGAAGAGGGCAAGGAACCGATCACAGCAAGGTGGGCGGGCTGATCCATAGTTAGAGCAACTGCAGTTACAGTAACCGCGGCATCGCCCGACGCTGTGAACTCCGCCGCTGAAACGCCAAACGGCAGCGCCACGGCTTCAGCTAAGCGCAGAGCGCCTGGCACGCCAGTCATGGGCCGGATTGTGGCTGTCCGGCTATCCAGGATAAAACCCGCAACGGGACCGGAAGGCCCCGCGCCGGAAAGCTCCACGCCGGAAAGCCCCAAAGCTAAGATGAGTGCCAGAGAAATTTTCATTTCGGGCCACCTACTGAAATGCCGCCGACGCCGATCGTTGTAGGTGTAGGCGCAATAGCTGCGGCGCTACTACCTCCGGTAAGTGCCAGCGAAAGACCAATAGCCAATCCCGCCGCAGCTGCGATACCAGCGATTATCAATACATTACGAACCTTATGGTTCGGCCGGTTGACCGTGTAGGTTCGCGCTACTTGGGTTACGGACGCGCTGTTTTCTTCGTTGAACGTCGCGGTACCGGAGCGGCCTGCAAATCGCGCCGCTACAGTCACGGGGAAAGAACCGGGCTCCGTATTGGGTACCAGATTATCGACATGAGCTCGCCCTTCCGTATCGGTCCAGGCCAGAAACGTATGGCGCCCGTCCACCTCGCCGCTAGGTCCGGTAGCGGGAGTCGAGAATTGCACCCGCGCGGTGGGAACAATGCGGTCGGTCTCATCCCGAACCTCCACCACAATTGAGCTTCCCTGGCCCTTCTTGATGCTGTTAACAGATCCCTTGCCTTCAATAATGGTGATTTTCAAGGTCTCGAGTTGCTGCGCATGCAGAGCCAGCGCCAGGGTTCCAACGATAGCGAGTTTCCAATTCGATCTCAGTTGCTGAAATATCATATATGGTTCGCTAAGATCAGCGTCCTGCTGAGTAAATAATCAATCCGGTTCCAATTGCCGCGCCGAAGGTCACGATGCGGTCTAGAATAGCAAGCGTATCTTTGCGCTTCCGGTCATCCGGCACATAGAGAATGTCGTCGGCGATCAGTGGGTAGTCTGCCACGCGCCGTTCCAGAATCCCGCGCAGATTGATTGCAATCGGGTGCTTTGTTCCGGTTATTTCATCACGCCGGATTACATACGCCTCCTTCGAAGGCGAGGGACCAAGCCCGCCCGAAAGCGACAGCGCCTTCAATACCGTGGTGTCTGTTTGGTCTACCACGGAGTACTGGCCGGGCGTCCTTACATCACCGAGCACATAGAGTTTGCCTGCCGGTGGAACGCGAATCTCTTCATGCCCGGTAAGCACCACATTCGCTTCATTTGTATCCGATTGCAGTAGATTCCGAATCAGGATATGACGAGTCGGAATCACCTGATCCGAAGGGCCATCGGGAACACGCCGGGTGAGCAATATTTCGGGACCTGCTTCCGCCGTGAATCCGCCCGCCCGGATGATAGCGTCCGACAGTGTCACCAAGCCCACGGCTTGGAAAATGAGCGGAGTCTTCACCGCGCCTATCACACTCACCGGGTGGCTGGCATACTCCACAACCGTCACGGTGACAGTCGGGTTCACCACCAGATCTTCCTGGCGAAGCGTGTCGCGCACCTGAGTTTCCACTTCCACGGGCAGTTTGCCGCGCACCGTCAGCGGTTGCCTCAGCAACGGAAGATTGATTGTGCCGTCCGACCCTACGCGGACAGCGCGCGAGAACTCCGGAAAGTTCAACACTTGCACCTGAATCAGATCGTCAGTTCCCAGACGCTGTGAGGGAAGCGTGCCGGTTTGCGCGGTGGCGTCGAATTGCGCCGTCAGGACAAGAGCGGTAAGGACTGCGGTTTGAAGCATTCTCACAATAAAAATGGGTTGTTCAAAGACATTGTAGTGTATCATCCGCCGTGTTGATTCCAAGCTTTGTTGAAGCACCGTTCATACTCTGCTGCCACAGCGGCGCTGCCGAAGCGTTCCCTCACCTGGCCTGCCGCCGCCAGAGCGTTACGGCGATACTCGGGAAGTTTTTGGCCCCATTGCTCAAACCCATTCAGATAACGCTCAAGATTCCACTCTGCCGCAGTGACCGAACCCGCGCCGTAATCGGCAAGCACAAGCGCGACATCGCCGACATCTGTCGAATAAACAGGTACACCCATCGCAAGCGCCTCAAGCATACTGATCGGCAGTCCTTCATATTCAGATGCGCCCAGCAAACCGTCCATAACGGCGAACAGCTCTCCCATCCGGTCTGAGAAATGAACACGCGTGACACAGGTAATTCCGTGTTGCCCAATAAACCGGTCGCACTCAGCCCCTAGCTCTCCATCGCCGATCATCACGAAATGCCGATTCGGGTCCGCGGCACAGGCTTGAACGGCAAACTGCAAGAACTGCACAGGCCGCTTCTGGGGCGTGAATCTGCCTACCCAGCCGAAGATCTGTTTTCCTTCCGGCAACCGCCACTTTGAACGATATTCCCGGCGCTGGTCCGCGGTGCGCCCGCCTGGCCCTAGCGTGCTCAGGTTGACGGAATGATAGATCATATCGACCTTGTCCGCCGGGATTCCATACTTCCGAATGAACTTCTCCTCAATCTTCCGGTTGATGGCGATGAAGCGGTCATAGGATCGAATGCCCTGCTCATGGTAGCGGGCGATCCAACCCGCTTCGGTATCGTAAACCTGCTGATCCACAATCGGAATGCCGGCGAATACTTGACGGAGACCCGCCGCCTGGTCGCACTGCCATGGGCTGCCGTTCGGAATCCAAACCAGCGCGGGCCGGTATACGCCGCGAAGCCGTTCCATCATGGCGAGAAAGAGCTCGGGCGGAGCCAGTTCAGCCAGGTCGTAGAAGCCGATTGTGGTGCCCTCAGCCGCACCATGCAGGCTGCCTTGACGCTCTTGAAGCCGCTCCACCGTGATCACAACGAATTCGAAGCGGTCACCGAGTTGCCGCATCATGTCAATCACCAGGCGCTCCACGCCCCCCACAGCGAAGAACGCCGGTAAGACGAAAATGACGGGCTTGCCGGTGGTTGGAGCGCGAAGCGAAGTGGCAAGCGGTTCTGCACGAGCCGGCCCTGCGGCGAATTCCAGGCCCGGCAGCAGTTCGCTCAATCCCCCGAACGTACCTCCGCCGGGGAAGAGCCTCGCGACCCTGCCCTTCAAGGGACGAGTGGGTGCATGACCCGCAAGAAAGGTGTCTTTTTCAGATTGCCGGAAGACTGCCGCATTGCGTAATCCACTCGTACCTACCTGCGGTGGTTCTGCCAGCGTGTGCGAGACAAGTACGAAATCCAAATCCTGCATTTCAAGCGCCAGCACCGCGTTTTGCAAGTGCATGGGATGCATTGCTGTCAATGACGATAGCGGCGCGTAGATATAACTCCCCGCCGGTTCACCGATGGTGATTTCCAAACCGGCGAAAGCGCTTCGCAGCGCCCCTTCGTACACTTCTTTGCCTTGCGTACCCGGAACCACAACGGAGAACGTGGGCTGCTCGCGGTGTTGCAGATACGGGTTCGCCGCCAGGGCTTCCGCAAAAGCCTCATTCTGTTTCAGGGCAGGGTAATCGGTCAATAGCCGTTTGAACAGCGCCTCTACTTCTGCATCCACCTTTGAGGAGTCTTCTTTGATTGTGTTGCGCGCATGGACACGGTAGCCGGTCAGCGCATGGGGCAGGTAGGCCACTTGGCCTTCCAAAGCGGCGCGCAAACAGAAATCCCAATCGTGCACATAGCGCCAGCCTGCAAAGCCGCCGATCTTTCGGAACAGTTCTTTACGAAACACCATGTTACTTGTGGTCGCAAGGAAATTCTGATGCGCCAGAAGCGGCAACCAGTCTGCGTTTGACGCCATCCGGTTCACGTCAAAATTAGCGGGGAAGGGAAGCTGCGGGTCATGCATGGCGCGCTTGCCGCCCAGTTGCCTTCCTTCCGCATCGATCACAAGGACGTTCCCGAAACAGAGATCGAAATTCTGGAAACGCATCAGCCAGCGAACCAGATCGAAGCGCGAAGGCGTGAAAACGTCATCGGAATTCAAGACCGCCACCCATTCGCACGCTGCTTGTTCAACTAGCTCATTCAGCGTCGCGTGAGCGCCGCGGTTGCCGCGCCCTTTCGGCGTAATATCCCGAACTTTCGGAAGCGCCCCACCAGCCAGGCTTGCCGCGATTCTGGCACTGTCGTCGCGCGAACCGTCGTCCAACAGCAACACTTCGCTGACAAGCGGACTGCGCACCGCGGAACCGACGCATTCGGACAGATACCGCTCGTGGTTGAAAACCGGTATGACGACGGAGAACATCGGAGCCTACGTAAGCGTGAAGCTAGGAAACCGTCCGAACACTTCAAAAGCCGCAGCGGTGGAAAGCTTCTCCTGGAAACGCTCTATGCAATACCGGTATGCGGCGGCATAATTCGCGTCCCTATCCGGGCATCCAGTGACGTAACCTTGCAGAAAACTCAATTCAAAGATGGCGTTCAACAAATCCGCATGCCAGTTCTGGGAACCCAGCTTGTAGGTGGATTCAATCACAACGCCCCAGCTTTTCGCGCCTTCAATCATCCGAAGCAGGTCATCGGCCGAGCCTGTGGCGCGCGTTTCCTTCGCGGCGAGCAGGCGTTCCAGTTTTTCGATGCCGAGCTTTTCCATCGCTCCCTCATGCTGTTCGAAAAGGCTGCGTGCGGAAAGCCCCGCGGCCATTTGACGTTCAATGAACTGCCTGACCGTGCAAGAGGCTTCATGCGATACGGAAGCCGCCGGACAGTACAGAATGGAAAATCCGCCCTCGAGCGTGTTGTTCAGCCTGTAGGCAAACTCCGTATCTTCCAGAAGCTGTCCAGGCAGGTTCGCACGGTAGCCCTCTTTCGCCCAATCGGCGGCAATGCTTCGCTTGAATGAGACGTTTTCCGCCGAGAAGAATCGCCAATCGAGCCAGGTATAGGGAAGCAGGCTATGAAAGCCGAACTGCTGTTCGCCGGCACCTTGCAGATGCGCCATCAGAAAACTGACGCGCTCATCCGGCAGGTTCGGCCAGACCACTTTTCCGAGTGCCGCAACATTTTTTCCCGGCAACATGCGGTGAGCATTCATGTGTTGCTCGAAGAATGTCGCGACAGCGGGCGCAACCGTGTCAGAAAGAAACAGAATCAATTCGCGGGACGCGAGAGCGACACCTTTATTCCGCGCCTCCCCCGGCGTACGCGTGGTGATACTGACCCAGCGTAAGTTCGGGATCTGACTTTCGAGAGACTTCAGGCGCGCAACGGTATCGTCGGCTGAGCCGTACTCCACAACAATGAACTCGACCGGAAGATTGCGTGCCGCGGGAGCGCAGGCCCGCAGAGTCCGCTCAAGCTGAACGCCGTTGTCCTTGGTTGCAATCACCACGGAGAGCCCCTGCAGAACCGAATCCGGCAATGTTCGCGGATGGTGCGGCCCTTCGGCAATGCTGATGTTTGGCCTGGAAGAATTTGACGGAGCCTCAGGAGGGCGCGTGAAAACGATCGTCCTCGGACTGTGCTGCAAACCTTTTTCCGCACCTGCGATCCTGGCTTCCACCTTGTGGGGTGCACCATCGAAGAGCCCCTCCGGCAGTGTGACCGAGAAGGCTTGAAAGCCGTCCCCTATACCTGCTTGCAGCAAATCGGAACGGTACTCACCCGCCACTACACTTTGAAACGGCTGCCCATCGATGGAGATTTCCACCAACATACGGACATCTGGCTGGTCCGGATCGCAGGCCCATCCGTTCACCTTTCCGTTCGCTGGCGCATCGAGCGAGCCGTGCGCGTTTGGGGCAGGGCCAACTTTGGCCGGACGTTTCCCAAACATCAACCGCGTCCCGCCAATTCCAAATCGTGCAGCACCATTTCTTTGACCAGGTCACGGAAGGAGTAGGACGGATTCCAACCGAGTGCCTGACGCGCTTTGGAAGCGTCTCCCACCAGAATGTCCACCTCGGCCGGGCGAAAGAACCGCGGATCCTCCACGACGAACTCGCGGTAATCGAGGCCTGCCTCCGCGAAGGCCAGTTCGCAGAAATCTCGAACGGAATGAGTATGCCCTGTGGCGATGACAAAATCGTCCGGCTCGGGTAGCTGCAACATGCCGTGCATGGCGACCACGTAATCGGCCGCATGTCCCCAATCGCGGCGTGCTTCGAGGTTGCCCAACCGCAGTTCGCGCGCGAGCCCCAATTTAATGCGCGCGACGTTATGTGTGATCTTTCGAGTCACAAACTCAAATCCACGGCGGGGACTCTCATGGTTGAACAGCATGCCATTGCTGCAGAACATCTGGTGGGCTTCGCGATAGTTGATCGTAAGATAGTAACCAGCCACTTTGCTGATTCCGTACGGGCTGCGGGGATGAAACGGCGTTGTCTCCCGCTGCGGTACCTCACGCACCTTGCCGAACATCTCGCTGGAGCCGGCGAAATAGAATTTACATGCTGGCTGAAGCTCACGTAAAGCCGCCAACAGGTAGTGTGTTCCGTTGCTATTGGTGTTCATGGTGGAGAAGCCATCCGCGAAGCTCTCCGCTACGAAACTCTGCGCTGCCAGGTGATAGCACTCGTCAAATTGAGTACGGCTCAACACCTGGAACAGACTGGGGTAACTTTCCAGACTGCCCGCATGCAACAGCAATTGATCCGCCAGGTGGGTGACCCGGCCCAGGCGTTGATCGGGCTGCTCAAGCGCGACACGGCGAACCAGACCGTGAACTTCATAACCAAGACCGAGAAGGTGCTCGGCCAAATAGCTGCCGTCCTGCCCGGTTATGCCCGTAATCAGTGCTTTCTTCAAAGACTCAGGGTACCATCGGCTACGCCGCTAAAGTAGAGAAAGGTCTTCGTTGTTTTGCGCCAGGTGAGGAGTATAGAACGGGTCGATGCGCTCCAGTTCCGCCGACCACTTCCGGAAAAAGAGCCGGCGCTCTTCATATGTGGTGCCGCCAGCCCGTGTGCGGCTCTCGTCATGCCGCAACTCCGCTTCTACATCGACGATCACGGAGAGGCCTTGCTGACGAAGGCGGAAGCAGAGGTCCACGTCGTTAAAGTTCACGGGGAACTCCGGGTCGAAGCCGCCCAGGCGGCGAAAATCCGCTGCCCGGATCGCGAGACAGGCACCGGTGACGGCGGAGACTTCGCGAGTGTATTGCGTCCAGGGCCAGTTGAGGGTAGACGGCGTGTTGCGCCCGGGATGCCAGGCGCCGTCAATCATCCAGGCAGCGATGCCGGAGTGCTGCAGAGTTCCGTCGGGAAAGGTGAGCTTCGCACCGGTTGCACCCACGGTGGGATCTTCCAGCCAACCCGTCAGGCGGCGCAGCCAGTCTGGTTTCAGCGGATCGACATCGTCGTTCAAGAACAGAAAGATTGAACCGGCCGCGGATTCTGCTCCCCGGTTGTTCATGGCCGAAAAGTTGAACGGGGCAGGGAAGGGAACGCGCTTCGCGCCGTGAGCCGAAATTACTTGCGCGACATCTGTTTCCTCGCCTTCATTCGAGGAGCCCAGATGCTGGACCACGATCAATTCATAGGGGGAGTAGTCTGTCCGTGCACGGATGCCGGCAAGACATGTTTCGAGCAGTTGTGCGGTGCGTGTGCACACGATGATGGAAACCATGGCGCCGGACGCTGCGGACGGCAGCGTGATGGGAGGCGGTGTTAACGCCCGGCTGCGTGAGCCGTACAAGATGGCGGGAATATGTGCGGCTTTCAACCCTGGGTGAGCATGGATCGCGCTGAGCAGGTCCGGGTGGCCCCGCGCAAGATCGCGGCGCATGGCCGTGAGTCCGCCGAGGTAGTTGAGAGAGCGGAGCAACACCGGTGACCAATCGGGCTTGAAGACGGGCGCAACTGGCTTGTCCTCTTCGTTCAGTGTTTCTTCGTCGGAATAGATGAGGTCGGCGGGCGGTTGAGCGGCA
>Ga0123337_10005144_pt1 | contig 12993 bp, 8 predicted proteins | sample frozenSSSSmetaG_FD_89792 | JGI IMG/M metagenome (GOLD analysis project Ga0123337, IMG submission 89792) | Glacier valley bacterial and archeal communities from Borup Fiord, Nunavut, Canada, to study Microbial Dark Matter (Phase II) -... | ecosystem: Environmental > Aquatic > Freshwater > Ice >...
CCAGTCCAATAGCCGACTGATGCCTAAATAGGCACCGCCCATTTGGGCATATAAATAGTAGATAGATTTGATAGTTTAGCTAGACTCTATTCTACATGCTTTATCACATTTTTGCTTCCGTGCACACAGTCTACCAATACTGTGTTCAACAGAACGGGTAGGAAATGGCTCACGGGAGGGAGCCGGCCTAGGTGCATGAGGGATCCATTCCCTCATGCCAAACACACTCTTTATCAAACGCTCTATTTGCGTACAAATAGAGCTTTATAGTTTAGATAGTTTAGTTAGCTGAATCAATCACTTTTATCACTTTGATTTAGTCTACTCTGCTGTGCTACGTGACTATTTCTACACATATAGCGTAGACTTTATTAACCGTAGGCGCTGCCTCCTAAACAGCAGCACACTGTACACACCCCCCGCCTTCTAATCTGCTACATCTACAGCACCCGCTCCATTCTGAATCACTTACGGACTGAGCTTGCATCCCTTCCTAAAGGACACCCAGAGCTGTCCCAGCTAGAACCTTACCTCACAGCTGTGTTAATAGAAGGCATGAGACGCAGTCCCGCCATCGCAACACGCATGGTGAGAATAGCTCCTGAGCGAGCCCTCGTATACGACATGTTCACCATCCCCGCTAAAACACCTATAGGAATGACGACTCTTCTAATGCATCTCGATCCCAACCTCTATCCCCACCCAAAGTCCTTTAATATATCTCGATGGACCAACTTCGAAAGCTGGAAGAAAGCAGAGAAGGCTTATGCACCATTTAGCGGAGGGACGAGAATTTGCTTAAGAATGCAGTAAGTTTATTCTTTTTGAATTAGGGATGAAGGCTAATAGCTGTATTCTTGCTTGGGCGAAACTTTATATTATTGTTGCGACGATGGTATCATTTTCGGTTTGATGGGGCAAAGTTGAAGGATGTGGAGGCTGTTAGTGATCAATTTATTATTAGGACTAAGGATCAGAATAGGTTGGTGTTTGTTAAGCGGTACGAAGACAGAATAAACAAAATCTATGGAAGAACGATAGGACTTGTGTCTTAGAACTTAAACTTTGTCATTGTTGCTATTTTCGTACATTTGACTTCATTTGTAATGGTGGCGTTTAAATCGCTGCACTTTTGAAATAAAGCTAATGCACCTCGACGCTAATATCTATCCGGATTCAAGACAGTTGAAACCGCCCACTTCCCAACATCACCTGATATATCATCTGATATCTTGTTGCACCACAATGGCCAAATGAACTTTAAAATGGCAATACTATCTTCTGCATTCTACGTAAAATTCCCCTCCCTAAAGACTGTCCGTAATCATGGGATACGACTATGAGCCACCCCGAAACGACGTATTTGGGTTCTTGATCTTTACATTTGTCGGGGCAGTTGTTGGCTTAACAATCACGAAAAACAGCAACTTTCGGAATTCCTTGTTATATCAATACTTAACATCCCTGTCAATTGGATTCACCACGTGCCTCTTTCCTGCGTTAATATGCCTCCGAGTTGCATACAAATACGACCACTCAGGTTCGCCAGAAACAAAGAAATTGTTGCTAGCTGAGGGTTATGCTAGCATAGGATTCTTCTTGCTCACTTTTATTTTGGGCATAATCAAATATACAAGCCCACTTACCCAGGAGCTTAATTTGACGGATTTACACCTAAAAATCGACGAGGAGTGGTGGATGAAGGGCAATCTGGAAGAAGGACATAATGTGGTAGCGGAGATCGGCGCATCTATCGACAGCGGGCCATACCTTCGTGAAAACAAGGCTCTCTGGCTCTGTTGTATTATCTGGTTCACTCTGAGATTTCTCTTCCTTTATATCGTCTTTCTCCCCTTTGCCATCGGCTGCAATTTATACATCGCAATCGCTATCAATCCCCCAGAAATGAACTTCAACGAGATAGTTTTTTGGATCTCTTTTGGCACCTCTCTTTTGGGGGTAACCTTTTGGCTCTGCACCATTTGCATCTACCAGGCGTACATTCATTTTGTTCTTATTGCAAACTCCGTCATTGTTTGCTATTTTGTCGCCGATACCCCGTATACCTCCAACTTATTACTCGGCGCTCTGACGATTTACCTTTCGACCACATACGATATGATCAACGATGAAGGGGTGTCGAAGATTTATCACATACTGAGTAGTTGGTGGTTTCAGGTCACTGCATTTAGGCATTCGTCAGAACCCACACAGTTCCCAAAATCATCTCATCTGAGATGTAGCATCACTTGGTTCTCGTCAGAAACAGACCCCATCCTCACCGATGAGAAAAGGGAGTGCATCTTACACTTGGCTCAGGAGGCGGGCAGGGCGGCCATTTTGAGTAACTGGGCAGAGCAGTGCCATGTAGGGTCCGGTCCTCCGAGCCTAGAGGAATATATCACAACGAAGTCAAAAGCTGTACTGCAGGATCGTGGCTTAATTGACACAATGGAAGAGATTACTCCTATGTTGAATCGAGGCTATAGATCTGTGGACCTCGTAAGAGAGATAGACAGTGCGATTGAAGAAGCCCTACCAGCAAATAAACAGTATGTAAATTCCAGAATTCTGCTCTTCAGGAGAAAGAGTGAGGTGAAAATAGGCCTTTACATTATTAACGACAGAATTAGTGTCAGGATGAAAGGAATTCTAGATGACCATTGCCCATGCGTTAGGCGGCGCCAAAGCAAGCAGCCAGTGGGGAAGCCCTAGATGGGACCCTCCTCCACCGTAGTGTTATTTAAAACACTGACTTGTTATTATTTACTATGCTCTCTATTTTTCTGTCTAGATTATGCAAAGTCTCGATTTCCATTTTGTTTCATGGTTGCATGGGAAGGAGCTCTTAATGGTTTGATTTGCCTAGTTTTTTTTTCTGCTAGATATTAATTAAAAAGAAGCTTCCGATTCAAGATCCCCAACTGTCTCAGCTATCAATAACCACGAAAGTCTTATACGAGAATTGACCTTACCAAAGTCTGCTTCCGTTTATGGACCTAACTGCTCGCTGATTTCTGTAACCTATACACCATCCAACATTTCAGTGATGCCTTGGCCAGATAAATCCTTAGGAGCTCAAGCTTGAGAAGTTAGGAGCAAACACTTTGGACGATGAACCCCTATTTGAATCTCGCTTGGGGCCTAGAATACTTGCAGCTAGTCATTAGCTATCATTTGTTGGAAGGAATCAATATTTAGGGTGGTGACAGTGGTCTCCGTGAGAATATGAGAATTCGATGGAGACGACGGCTCAATACATGAGGGTTCTCAAACCCTCACACAAACGCCATAGCTCATTCAAACACCGTTTCCTAGACAATAGCAGTTCATAGCTTAGATAGTTTCATTCAATCATATTCCTTTGTATTCAATTTGTGCTGTGCTATCTACATGACTACTTTCTACATCATTAGCCACACTGAAAGAGATAGCTGTGCCGTTGATCAGCAGCAGAGGCGTCAAGCTCCTCTAGCTTGAAACTGTTGAATATGTCACGGGCGGAAGAGTCAAAGTGGGGAAAAATTGTATGAATAGCATGTAGAAATAGAGTCTAGTCTAGCTATGTAAATCTGTCTACTATTTATATGCCTTCGTCTGAATAGGCACCAGTCGGCTATTGGACTGCATGCAGGTGAATATCCTGCTCTGATGTTCGGTGCATGTGAGACATGCAGGAAGTGAGAACTGCCCCGCGCAACAGAAACACCCCTTGATCTTCTCCTTCCGCTCCAAAACCTATTCTACTGCTCCTACTCACCCAAACTTGTTCACACATACTGCTTCTATTATGCCCATTACAGTATGGAAGACGAATCAGCCATCATCTAGCCCCCGGACTGGTCGAGTAGCAGCCGTCTCTGCATGTGGTGCTATACTCTCCTTTCAACCATTTCAAGCCTCAAGACACGTCTTTCCGACGAAAGATTTACTTACGTCTGGCCCAGGTACCATGAATCGCACAGATCCGGCGAATTCACTGGTGTTTGCGTTCTGTGCAATCTTATAAAAAGAAAGGGGGGGGGGGGTTACCAACCATGGAAATGTAAGATTGTTGAATGTTCACTATCGAGGCCATTTTAGGCCCGGCGTCGCAAATTTTGGAGTCGTTTCTAAATGGAGAAGCTATGGAGCTAAACAAATGGTGTCGAGAAGAACATACAGGATGCCCTGGCAATACAATTCCTCTTCTCCCGAGAAGAGCCATCAATGTCAGCGGGAACGACAGAAAGACCCTAAAGCTGTACATTCCTAAGGAGAACGAGCGAGCGAGTCATGCAACGTTGAGTTACTGTTGGGGGAAGAAGCCACAATTTACTACAACGCTTGATTTAGTGGCCGATCTTCTGCACAAAGTGCAAACTATCAGAGACTCATCTCGATGCTATACATGTCATCCGAGGGCTCGGAATTGTATATCTTTAGATCGATGCGCTCTGCATCATCCAGGACAGTGGGGCGGATCAGATGATCGATATGTTGAATAGAGGCTGGGTGCCACCGGGGCACCCGGTTGACCCTCAGAATTCTCCGTTTGGATTCTTAGTTTGGAGATCCCGTGAGAAAATGGCTCACGGGAGGGAAACGGCTCAGGTGCATGAGGGATCAATTCCCTCATGCAAACACACACTCTTTTACAAACGCTCTATTTGAATACAAATTGAGCTCCATAGGTTAGATAGTTTTCTTCAATTCAATTAATTATTGTATTCAGTTCAGCATTTGTGTCACTGATATTGCGTAGGAAAAAAAGGAATGTCATCATCCGCCTCATCGAGCAACCTGCTTCTAATACTCGATTACTTGGATCAACCAAGCTTTTCTGATTCTCAATATCAAGAAATGCTAATATTTCAGCACAATTCAGCATGAGTTGCTCGATAAAACGTACTGGCACTTTGAAGGAGCATTTGAGCACGCCTCTGAAAGATGTTGTATTCCTTCCTGCCCATTCCAATTAAGTACGAGTCTTAATCTGGCTAAAGTAATCAATGTCGAGTGCAGAGCCAACCATCTCTAGCTTATGTTCATCTACTACGGTTCGACCGGGATAACGACCATCCCTGGCCAAGCTGGTTTCCGGTAACGCTCTGGGCTGGCATCGATACGGGCTTCGAGGGCGAGCCGAATGGGATGCTGTGGTCTCGGATCTGGCGCGGCGCGTATGGAGGCCCTCTATATCCTCGCTCGCTCGGCGGGAAGGGGGACGATAAAGGCGCATGGAATTTAACACATCCAATGCGCATTCCATGTCTAAGTAACTTTCTACTGTATACTTACCTGATTATGGCGTTAGCCTTTATAATGCGCAGCAACTCGGGTAGACGAAGGGTGATTAATAACACGAACGTGTCCAATGCACATTCCAAGTAGCCTTGCAGGAGTATTCAAAGTAGCATTCCACTGTATACTTACCTGATTATGGTGTCAGCCTTTATAATGGGGAGTAATTTGGGTAGACAAAGGGTGGGACATCACCATTAATAACCTGGCATCACCCTACATAATGAAAACTCCATGTATCTTTCTAGACTTTGTGGTAATGGAAATCGTCTGGAATTACCACCCTTAAGTTCGTTGCTAGTAGTCACCTCTACTTTACAAGAATGATATCGCAAGATGCTAGAAGCGCGGATGGAGCTGAAACTCCACGCCCCATAGGCACTATAAGTCTGCCCGAAGGTATGCAACTACGCATTTGATAACTCAACTAAAAGACTTGTACTAAGACAAAAACAAATACACAGGCTTAGCTAATGCCTTCGATATCTTTCGTATTCCAGGGAGCGTATTCTCCGATATCCAACCGTCTCGGGACAAGCACAAATCTTTTCCTAAAGAGCTACCGGAAATAACCGATATTGAAGAAGCGCTTAAAAATGCACCGCCTCTACCAAAAGAGCTTTTTGAGATAGTCAATGTTGAACAAACCGTCAAAGCAAAGCCCCCTATGCTAGCAGGAGAGATAGCCAAACCTATCTTAGTACAAGCTGCTGGCAAAATAGTTTGGCCGGCGTACAATAAATTTTCGATGGTGAAAGAACGGGGAGGTCGGATTCATTTTCTTCCTTCAAGTAGTTTGATGGTGAAAGAACAGGGAGGTCGGATTCATTTTCTTCATTCAAGTAGTAACTACCGAGCGGACATCATAGAGATACCGAACGAGTGGGCTGGACAGCTCTTGCCAACGCATGGTCAGGCTGGAGGCGCTGGCAAAATAGTTTGGCCGGGATACAATGAATATTCGATGGTGAAAGAAGAGAGAGGTCGGATTGATTTTCTTCGTTCAAGTAGTAACGACAGAGGGGACATCATAGAGATACCGAACGTGTGGGCTGGACAGCTCTTGCCAACGGCTCTTGGTCAGGCTGGAGGTGCAGATCCAAGCCGACAGAAAGTCCTTCTAATATGCGCCTGTCCTGAAGTGATCCGTCGGTTACGAGGACACAAAGAAGGAGGTCCCGAGACTCTCAAACTATTCATGGGATTTCTCGGGAAGATTTCCGTCAAAATTCGCATCTTTGGGCCTGCCCCAGAATATCGCGAGATGTTGAATAGGTGATCACGAGCGGAAGAGTCAGAGTGAGAATGTTGTAATGGCATGTAGAATAGAGTCTAGCTAAACTATGAAATCTATCTACTATTTATATGTGCTCTCGCCTGAATAGGCATCAGTCGGCTATTGGACTGAAGGTAGGTGAATATTCCTCTCTGTGTTCTCTGCATGTGAGACATGCATGATGTGAGAACTGAATATCCCCGCGCAACACGAGATTACCGAGAAATGGAGTTGGGTTGGGTCAACTGGCGACGAGATTTCGGCAGCCACTGCTTTCCTCTTGATTATTTTTCTTCGGGCTGGTCGGAATCTTTACTCTTTCTTGCTAAGCTGCTCCCCTCCTCTGGCGATCTGCCAGCTTGCAGAGCACTGGGCCGGTGCATTCATCGGCGGCGACCTTGTCATGACAGCCCTGCCTTACATTGCTAGGGAGATCGTGGAGGGCGAGAACCAGCCGAAAGGATTACTTTGTGATCAAGCAGGAAATATCGTCGCGACGTCTTTCCAGAATGATGACAAAGCCCTGAAAGAGGGTAAAGATATCTTCAATTGCGAAATAAAGAACCTTATCGAGCTAAGTTACCCCAAGGCGGACACCAAATTGAGTTCGCAACGAAAGCGAACTCTGACGAAGACATCAGCTATAATGACCGGATTCATCGTAGCAGGGGCAATGAAGCGAGTGGTTGAATTGATCAAGATTCAGAGTAATCGGAAACAGAACATTCAGCTGATTCTCAACACTGCATTGTCTCTTATTGGGATCGCCGGTCCCGGGATTGGCAACGCGGCAGGTGTTATTGCAGTGCTCAGTGATGCAGTATTTGACCGCTTATATCTAAACAAGTGTGTGGAACTTCAAGCGGCAGTTCAAGACTTCATTACTGAGTGTATTTATTGGCCGCTGATAGATGATCAGATATTGCCATTCGTATCTAACATTTCCCCTGAACATCTTGATAGCGATTCCATAATTCTTTTCAAGCTTTATTTCGAGCTTGTAATGCGCTCAAACCACTTCTAATATAGCTTTACTCAAATTGGATATCTATTGTTACTAGATATATATGTTATATTGAACCTAGCCAGACTTTAACAAGTAGAAAGCCTAATAATACCTTCTTCCGGCTGTCCTCCAAGGTGTCGAGACCTCGAGCTACAGATGTTCAATGTTAGGGTCACGTAGGTGTTGTAGAAATGGATGATCTGAATTGCTTGATTGTAAAAATATCTAATCTAGAATAGGCCTCTCATAATATAGAGAGCCTAAAACAAAGGCTCAAAGGCCTGTGTGAATGCATAGAATCTTCCATGCATGCGCATGGAGATTCTTATGAATTCTCCAAACTGAGAATCTCCGGGTGCCTACAGACAGGCACCCACCTCTTTATTCAACAGGTGTGTCAGTAGAGTTGATACTAGTCCTTCTCGCAGCTGCGCCATTGAATCCTCTTGTTAAAGCATAAGAGCCTAGCATTCCCGGCTCAAGCCTAATTTCATTTTTATCTTGTTAAATACCTTCGAAATTTCAAGCCACAAGAATGTCATTTGCATATTAAGACGAGACAACTTTTTTTTTTACAAGGGATTCAGATTTGCCGACGCTTAGTTCAATATCAGACTTGTGGTTGCCACTGTCATTAATTATTAGAGGGTCTACTAAGTAACACTTATGCCTTGTACACCTGGGAAAGCAACATAGAAAATGAAGCCTTTGATATTCATGACATTGTTAACTACTTATCTATATCCTCTCTATCTAAATTTCTCATTTTTAAGAGTACAATTTTTAGATTAAATAGAAACAAGCCTATTTTCCTCTATAAAGAGCTAATAGTTAATTATTTAAATGTACTTCTTCTTATCCTCTTAAATATATATAGGAATTCTAACTTTAAGAACTCTATGTCTCTAAATTCTACACATTTATATAAGCACACTTAATGCTAGTTATATCACAAATTTCGTAAGGGGCTACTCTATATAGGTAAGGAATTTAATATATCCTTTTAATGCATTGTTCTAACTTGTATTTAAGACCTTGTTCTGCCCCCTCCTTTTAAATTTAGGCTTGTTGTTTATTAAACATAGTGCTTAAGAGTTAAGACTAGTATTAGATGCTTTTAGGAAATAAGGGCTACTTTGAGGGCTGAATTTGCTGACAATTTATCTAGGACTTCACGAATACATGCCTCTTAGGCGGCCTTTTAATCAAAGACATTTGGGTTGAAATGGTGGTATATTCATCTATCTACTCTATGGAATTGATCTTCGTTGTGAAAAACGCTTAGATCGCTAAGGAATGCTCGGATCGGTGATCTGCACCTACATGGTAGGTGCGGCTTGAGTGGCACGGATATTTATAAGTCGCAATGTAAAAGTAAGCAAAAATTAATTCATGAATTGTTTTGGTGTTCCACCCTTGTGTTGTAATGAATCGAATCAAATAAATGAATGTGATTGATTGATTGAATGAACTATCTAGTCTATGGAGTTCTATTTGTATTCAACGAGTGTTTGCTTGATGCATCAGAATTCTCATGCACCATTCTCCAATTCCGGGGGCTGGCCCGGGGGCCGGCCTAGGTCCCTATTCAACACCTTGGACGGAAGCTGTATTCCAGCGTAAGTTCAATTCGATGTAAAGGTTAGGACTGTATGCCAGCCATTTTTTCTGATCGCAGATTTATTCTCATAACTATCGTCATACTCGCCATCGCCCTCGCAACCCCGACACCCGCAAACATGGCTGCACCTCAACTCTTAGACATCAGCGCCCACCTCGTCACAGCAGACAACCCGGCACGTGACACCGATGCTCTAGACCATCAGCGCTGCGCTCTCCTGCACAATTTCCTGGTAGAATACGGCTGGGTGGCCGGTGGACGCTCGCTGGTTGATCTCGAGCGTCGCTCCTTCTTTGAGCGCTACCGCGACGAGGCCGACGAGATCCGCGAGCGCCTCGACCCCTCGCTCGTCGCGTTCCTTGAAACAATCTACGATATTGAGGACTTGACCTTCTTCTTCTGGGTCGAGGGCATCACGCCGCCGTCCGACATGTGGGCTAACCACCTGGAAGACTGCGATGAAGATGGCGATGGTGATGGTGGCAAATTCCTCACGCTGTACGCGACGAACACCGGGCTAGGGGAGCACGGCGATGGCTTAACGTACGATCAGACGAGCTGCAAGGCGACTATGGCACTAGGAATCGAGGATCAGGGTTTTGCACGGCCAGTCGAGGATCATAGGGAGCTGTGGTACCCGCTCGAGACGATCTTGAGCAATTGGATCAAGATGATTGAGCTGGGGAAAATCACCGCGTCATTGGATGATGCCGAGAATGAGAAGTACGGGCCGTGGATCTGGCATTCATATAGCGAAGCACAGGTCGACAACACGGTCGCGGCTTTTAATCGGCTCGTAGAGGCTATTGAGTCGCGCATGCCAGCTGCTTCACTCTTGCCAGTTCGGGAAGCACCGCTCCTCAGCGACGCAGACCTAGACGCGGCTTCCATTCCACAATCGTGCTTTGTGCGCCCATTCTTAACCCGAGTGCGAGTCCCACGCTTAGAATTCATGGCCCCAGGCCTTCTCGTTCCGCACGATCGCGAAGCATTCATTTCAAAACAGTCATTCACCACCGTGGACTCCTCATCCGAGGACGGCGAGGTGATCCCGCCCGTTCTACTATTCCGCGCTACAGACCACACGGCGAACTTTGATTGCGGCAATCAGTATAAGTCGCTGAACCCGTTCTGCAAGCCGTATACAGTGACAAAGGGCGATCACTCCGTGCCAGCAGGATTGTACAGTGAGTCAGTCCGCCGTTTTGAAGTCGATAATGCGGAGGAGGGCTTCCGGCTTGTGTTACCGTTTTCTGTCGGGAGGGAGAAGGGTGATGCGAAGAAGAGCGATGGGCAGCGGCTCGAGGAGGGAGTTGTGGCTGATTTGTTTCAACATGGATTTAAGCCGTTTGGTGGTGAGTGGTGGCGCGCGCAAAGGCTGGAGAGGTTGTTTGGGAAGTGGACTGAGCTGGTGGAAAATGGGGTATGGCAGGTTGGTGAGAGAGGTGTCGTGGGGGAGGTGGAGATGTTCAGGGATGCGGATGGGGGGAGATGGAGGGACTATTACATTGAGCCAGAGTGGTGATGTTTAGAAGACTCTGGTAAAAAGCCTCATTTCCTACATACTTCGGGGCAATAAATAGGCCAAGAGACAGGGTTAGCAGAGATATTCAAGATATCCATGAATATTCAAATATTCAAGTCATGTGATATCCATGAATATGAATATGTGATCTTAATACTCTTGAATATATTCATAAATAGTCATGTGACATTATCCGTTAGTCATATAACTTACATTTTCTATAAGCTTATAAACCTTATATATATTAAATATTATATCTTACTATTAAAAGGTCTTATTAAATAGATAAATAATAAACAAACTCTTAAACAATTAACTTAAAGTAACTATAAATAAAGAAGCATTATTTTTTTAAGATGCTAAGGGACTTAGCTAACGGCTGTTGAAATGAATCAAATAAGTGAAAGTGATTGATTAATTGAATGAAACTATCTAGTCTATGAAGCCTATGAAGCTCTATTTGTATTCAAACAGAGCGTTTGTAAAAGAGTGTGTGTTTGCATGAGGGAATTGATCCCTCATGCACCTGAGCCATTCCCCTCCCGTGAGCCATTTTCTCACGGGATGTACAAATTGAGAATCCAAACGAAGGATTCTCAGGGTCAATCGGGTGCCCCAGTGGCACTTTCCTAAAAAAAAAATGGAAACAAGATATACGGCTATTAAATTATATATGCCTATCCTAAACTATCTTAAGCTACTATTGAGTCGAGAATTATGATTGCACTAAAATTGTCCCTAAATCTTATAGATCCCTTCCATCTACAAGCCATATTTCACAGCTCTTCCTCTTTACGACTCTGCTCTTTATCTAATTTGTGATTCCTCAAGCATAATCCAAATGCAACTATAGGCAATGTTATACAGATCCCAATGATACACAAACCCTTCTGCGTCTCTCGGTAAGCCTCAACAACTGCCTGGCGTTCCAGAGTGTCAAATGAGTACTGTGCTGAGAAGCTGAAAGGGTCAGCGAAGACAGCTTGTGCAAGTGTGCTGTTGCCAAGCCTGCTCTCGAGACGTCCAGGAAGTGTGTTTGACCAGTAAGCACCGCTTACAGACTGGCCAAGAGCCGCGCCGACAAAAACGATGGAAAAGTAGAGGCTGGTAACTATAGCAGTGTCTATTTAAATCAGGTTAGATCTTGCAATAGATATATTTGTGTGGAGGTACGAACGTTCATGCGTGGTACATGACTGAAGACTTGCTAAAGTGGCGATCATGAACATACCAGCACCTTGATGTCGTTAGCACAACGAAATTCCATTATGGTCTTGATCTGTTTGGGTTAATGTACCTATTCCAAGAAGGACCTGTGCGCCAATAACTCCAGAGGTTTGTGTTCCGCCGCGGAAGTGAAGCAAAAGGCCAAAGGCGACAGTGAATAGAGCTGTACCGGCGACAATGAACCATTTCAAGTGCTTTACAAAGCGGGCTAAGATCCCAACACTAATGCCCGCCAGTACCATAGCAAAGTTGTAGAGAGAAGAAATACGAGTGGCGCTTTTGATCGATTGGTCGAAGGCCACAATTAGGACTGAAAAAAGGAAGCTGGCCTGTAAAGCGTATGCAAAATACAGGAAGAGGCCAACACCAAGTGCAGCCCAGACACCGCGATCCTGAAGAAGATGGAAGGGTACCATGGGATGCTTGGATACTCGTTCCCAATAGACGAAAACTGGAATGAAGATAAAACCTAGGACAAGGGGGGTGATTATCCCAGCGCTCTTCCAGGCGGAGGAAACGCCGCCCGCAAGGCTGAGAGGGACTAAAATAAGACCGAGGATAGCAGTGATCAAAACCACGCCTATAATATCGAGCTGCCAAAAAATCTCAGTCGCGAGCTTCCAGGAGCCGAGCTTTCCATGGGGTGTCTGGAAGGATTCCAGCTGACCGGCCCGTTTGGCACGGCGGCCGAGAAGCCAAAGGCTTTTGAGCAGAGGAAGAGCACAAACTAGAAATGTTACTTGAGCGTTCGAGACGAAGTTGGAAATCGAGACGTACCTGGGTATATGATAGCCCACATTCCGAATCCCCATCTCCAGGTAGTCGCACCAAGAACTGCTTCAGCCACATCTCCACTGACCCAGGCGTTGATCTTGAAACGTTAGGAGAAGCACTTCAAAAGGTGACGAGACTTACAATGAAGGGCGAAGAAGGTGTTGAATAGAGAGGGTGGTGCCTACGAGGCACCGGAGGATTCTCATGAATATGAGAATCATGGAGAATCTTCACATTATGCATGGATGGTTCCATGCATGTTTCCATCGGCTCTTTGAGCC
>Ga0123337_10005147_pt1 | contig 12991 bp, 16 predicted proteins | sample frozenSSSSmetaG_FD_89792 | JGI IMG/M metagenome (GOLD analysis project Ga0123337, IMG submission 89792) | Glacier valley bacterial and archeal communities from Borup Fiord, Nunavut, Canada, to study Microbial Dark Matter (Phase II) -... | ecosystem: Environmental > Aquatic > Freshwater > Ice >...
TACTGCTTGTTTTATCTTTTCTTGATTAGTGTTACTCATATTATTCCTCTATAAATTATATCAATATTATCGTTAATATAACCTACTCCAGAAATTTACACACTTAGTTGGACAGGGCCGATTGTAAAAATTCCAGCGCTTGAATGTTTGGACTCATAGCACCTTTTACTCTATTAATAATCTGCTCTGCTTTTCCTGGCCCGTACAGATTAATCATACATTCCAGTATAAAACAGGTCTGTTTCTAGATTAACTCCGAACGGTTCTTCATTTAGCAAAATAAAGTCATAAGTGTTTTTTGATTCTGCAACATGAGCTTGTGCTTCAGATTTACTCATGAATCTAAAATCATTTATTTCATACTTGCAAATTTTAATCTTTAAAGAAATTAGGAAAGGTGATGCTGTTATCAATGACTGCTATTTTTATAAAATATCAGTTAATTGAAAAAAGCCAGGCAGCTGTTACTATTGCTGCTTAACAATTATAATTACCAATAGTAAAAAGAAATTTTTCCTATAAATTATTGATATTTAGGATATGAAAGCAGAATCATTTTAAAACCTATAGCAAGATTCATACTTTCATGGATTTTCTGCTATTAACCCTTTAATTTGAGACTTCCACAATTTTTTATAAAGCTTGCTATCTTTGAGCAATTCTTCATGAGTTCCATCTTCAACAACTGTACCGTTTTCAAATACTAGAATCCTATCCATATTAAGTAAAGTCGATAGTCTGTGGGCAATAACGATTACCGTCTTATTTTTCATAAGATAATTTAGTGATTCTTGAATTAAGCTTTCAGTATTACTATCAAGGCTGCTAGTTGCTTCATCCAAAATGAGAATAGGGGCATTTTCTAAGATTGCTCTTGCAATAACAATTCTCTGTCTCTGGCCACCTGACAAATTATTGCCACGTTCACCACAAAGCGTATCGTATTTTTCCGGGAGCTCTGCAATAAATTCATGAATATGTGAAAGTTTTGCTGCTTCCATCACCTCGTCATCCGTGGCATCTTTCTTACCATACCTTATATTCTCCATAATTGTACGATGGAATAAAATAGGTTCCTGAGGTATTACACTGATATTAGCCCGTAATGATTCTTGAGTCATATCTTTTATATTTTGACCATCAATTAAGATTTGACCATGCCCTACGTCATACAGTCTTGTAATCAAGCTCACGAAAGTAGTTTTACCTGAGCCAGAAAACCCTACGAGGCCAACTTTTTGATTACCGTTAATGGTTACAGATTTATTTTTAAAGATATTAGTATTGTTACGGTAATAGAACGTAACGTCTTTAAACTCTATCTTACCTTCTGTGATTATCAAGTTTTTAGCATCTTTAACGTCAGCTATTGCATGTGGCTCAATAAGGGTCATGCTTTGATTAAATGAACCTATTTCTTCAAATATATCGCCTACTTCCTGATTCAGATCCCAAATATCATCCACTACCGCTAAACACAAAGTAATGATCAGTACACAGTCACCTATAGTGATTGCAAGCTGCGCACGAAGAATCGAAATATAATATATTATAGCAAAAATCATGATTGAGCATGATAAGCCAAGCACGTACCTTAGCTTAAACATAAACCATTGCATGTCCTGGTCGCTTTTAATTGTATTATTAATATAATGGTTCAAGTATTTACGCTCAAATCTGAAAGATATGAACATTCTAACCGCACTGATATTAGCTATGGAATCTACAATTTTCCCAGCAACCAGAGATTTATTTCTTGCATAAATTGTGGAATATTTATTAATAGTGCTTGAAAAAAAGGTACTGATTCCAATAAATACAATTACCCAAGCTAAAAAGATAGAGGCAAAGACATAATGTACTGAGTACATAGTAACTAGTGCAAAAGCTACCACTGCAAGTTTACGTATTATTTTTTCAGTCAAGATGGCAAATATCATCTCGAAAGATCTAGCTCCTTCAGTGATTCTATTTGTTATGTGTCCTGCTAAGTTATTTTGAAAAAATCTATGTTGATGATACTGCGTATAATTATAAAGTTCCTCAATTATTTTACCTTTAATTTGAGGCATAGATTTTAGATAAACATAATCATATATACGCCAAAATATATTTAAAGATTCCCACCATAACGCGTAACCTAAAGCCCAAAAAAATATCACTGAAACAATGCTACCGGCTTTATCATCTGAAAATGACTCAATTGTATCAATAATTTTTTGCAGCAAAATACTGTCAATAGAGGGAATCAGACCTGCGCTTACACACATTACAATGAATACAAAAATTCTTAATTTCTGAAAATTCATAAAATGAAAAAATAATTTAACAGATGTAGTAGGTATTAATAATTTAGTCAATCAGAAGTACCTATGATTAAAATTAAACGCAGTAAATCTTATAATTATAGCAAAATTCAAATTAATTGGTAGTGAGTACTTTAAACATTTTTAGTAAAAGATATAACTATTTAAAGAAAATCCGGGGGCTTGTCCATACGTAGTATCATCATTGTTTTCGAAATCTATGAAATATAAAACAATAATGGAGTCCCTTCAAGAATTATGATCCAACCACATTTAAGGTAAATTCAAGCTTATATTTCAAACAATTAGTTGAGAAATGTTTAGATTTTTAGTTAAATAATTAATTAATAATATTGATTTTTTGCAATCTAAATGCTACAACCTAAACTCAGTTGAGTTAATATAAGTAGTTTTAAGATGTTGGAAGAAACAGTTATTGGAGAGAAGGTTGGTGGTAATGTAGGGGGTGATCATGAAAACGGTGATAGTCATCTACTTTTTGACGATATAAAATATATTTGTAATTCAACGGGTCTAATTACTGAATCACTGCAAAAAGGCTTTGATGTAGCGCAGTTGCCTAATGGGGATATAATAGTTACTGAAATTAAAGTTGTAAATGTGCAATATAGCTGGGATAAAGTAAAGCAGAAGATGGTAAGAATTAGCCAAACCTAAATTTAGTCACTCAAACATTCTATTACAAGCACAATTTTTTCATTGTTTGAGCCATTATGATGTCTCTAGCAGCTCCTTAATATTCTACCTGGCCGCGCCTAAGTTTACCTACTTTGATTCAAAGTTTTCGCTATTTCAGGTGGCATGTAGTTTTCGTCGTGTTTTGTAAGCAGTTCTGTAGCTTGAAATAGATTATCTCCAACCAACCTGCCACTAGCTATGATACCCTGACCTTCACGGAATAGAGCAGGTAGCAGTCCTACGTAACTAATAGTAAGATCTTGTATATCATCAGTAATCACGAATTTTATCTCCTGCGGAATTAACTGCACGATAGAATTACTTTTAACAAGCCCACCAACCTTGATAGTTTTATCCTTGTTAGCTTCATTAATTTTAGATGGTGGATAAAAAAAGATAATATTTTCTTGTAAATTATATAGAATAATCCAAATACCGATACTAAGCATGCTTAAGTAAAATAAAATTTTTAATAATCTGCTCTTAGTTTTTTTTAGCATTTGACTTATTTAAAATATTTTATAAATACCTGAAGTTTGATTCTCACAACAGATTGTAGATAATTCTATTATGGAAACGTTTTGATGTGCTTATTTATATTCAAGGTAAGATTTAATTAAAAAGATTGTAAGACATAATAGCGTGAAGAGATAAGCGCAATAAAGATAAGTTAACATAAGACAAACAAACTTAATTACTTATAGATTTTTGCTTGGCAAGTTCAATAGATAAATCACGAGCTTTCAAAGGATTCATACTAGCTATAATTGGTGCCACTTTTATTTCCTTCATATTACTAACCACTTGTAGTAAAACAGGCATTTCTAATTCATCAAATATTTTAGCCGCATCCTTGGCTCTCATATTCTCATATATTTTAACAAGACTTAAAATTTTACCTTGTTCTTTTTGATCATATTGCTTCATGACTTCCTCAAGCTGTGCTTGAAGGGCCTTTAATTCAACCATTTTCTGATCAATTTTATTTTCTGTAGCTTTTAAAACCTGTTGTTTTACTTCGATATCATCTTGATTTTTCTCAAGCTCTTGCCTTCTTTTCGATAATTCTTTGAGTAATTTGAGCTCAGCGCTACTCAAGTTTGGTACATTTGAATTTTCGGCCTCTAATATTGCAATATCTTGAACCTTTTTAAGTTCATTATTTTGGGCTGCAGGAGTTGACGTTTCGGTATTGTTACGAGTTAAGGGTTCCGGAAGCTGCGGAGATCTTTTAGAAGACTTTTCATCTTTAGCATAGGCAGTGTCAATTAGGATGGAGGTGACAGAAGTATCGAATTCATAATTAGCTTGTTCTTCGATCCTGCCAAAAAGCATAGAGGCCTTTATAACCAAAGTAATAATAAGTAAAACTAATAGTGGAGAAAAGAGATTAACTTTCATTTTTTTGCACTTATCCTTCTTAATGTATCATAATAGCTTGCTTGATTTAAGCTCATATTCTCAGGTTTTTTTGTAACGATCTGAGAGATAAAGCTTTTCAAATGGTTGGTATAAGCTGCTGGTTTCTTTTCTTCTTCGCTGGCTAAATCAACTAAATCATCATCGTTAAAGCGTGATTCCTCATACCGACTTGAACTGGATCTTTCTTCGTTGTAAGCAGGAGCAGGATTGAATCTTTGTTCCCTTCTTATAGTATTGACTTGATTAGTAAGGGTGTTTGCTAAGTTGCTACTGATATCGTTGATTATATTTAGTTCATCTGTTGTAGCTTTAGCTTCAGTTATATAAGATTTAAGCTCCTGACTAGTAACCTTACTTAACTCACTGAGCTCAGATACGCTCGTTTCAGCTTTTACGATTGAAACGTTAAGCTCTTTAATCATTCGTGCAAATTCAATTCTACTGTTTTGAAGATCTTGAATTCTGCGATTCAAAATCCAACAGTAGGTAATGCAAATCCCAATCATGATTAGAAGTAAAAAGTCAAGCGCCAGCATAATATTTTATTCTTTTATAAAAGTTTTCAAGTTAACCGCTACCCTATCGTTAACTTTACCTATATTACCTTTAAATAAAGGTATATTTCCTGATCTAACAACAATGTCTTCATCATACCTTTGATCCATAATAATGGTATCACCTATTTTTAGGTTAGCAACTTCAAATAGCGCAGTAGGCTTGTTTATTATAACTGCTTCTATAGGCAAATCAACATTGTAAACTGTATTTAGCATTTTCTCTTCCCAAACTGCATCATTCCCAAACTTATCACCTAAGAATACTTGCTGTAACTGCTCTTTTATAGGCTCAATAGTTTTATAGGGGATTACCAAGTCTATATTATCAATTCTGCCATCAATATCTATCTCTAACTTCAAAACTACTATAGCGTCACCTGGTCTGCAGATTGTCGCAAAATTCGGATTATTTTCTAAACGTTCAAAAGCAAAATTAGACGGGCTGACAGGTTCAAAAGCAATACTCAACTCGTTAAGTAAAGCTTCGGATATTTGTTTTGCAATACCCTGTTCAATAGAGGTTAAGACTCTAGAAGAATCATGACGAGATAGTTGAGAAATATTTTTCTTGCCGCCAAGAAGAACATCTACAAAAGAAAGAATTAAATTGCTATCAAGAACTATGAGACCAAAATTCTCCCATTCAATAGCTTTAAAAACCGTTATAGTAGAAGGCGACTTTATAGTTTTAAAATAATTACCGAATCTTAAAGAACTGAATTCCAAGATTTCCACTTCAACGGATTCAGAGGTTAAGTTACGGAAGGCTGTAGCTAATTGTCTGATAAATTTTTCAAAAACAATTTCAAGCATCGGTAATCTTTCATAAGATTGCAATGCTTGGTCTAGGACCGCTTTAATGCCCGTATGTGCATTTGAAGCCGAACTTTTTTTATCAGGTGAATTTTCTGTTTTATTACCGTACATAAATCTTTCTCATGTTCAAAATATTTATAAATATAAATATTAGTTTTGTAATCAAATAATACTAGTTAGTATAGGTTAGTTTCAATAAATTCAGCAATTAGCAAGATGAATTTAAAAAATACAAAAATTAGTTTTAGTTAACCAACATCTCTTTAAATAAAATATTTTCAATTACTACCGGGTACACAACTTTATTAACTCTTTTAACTAGCTCCTCTTTAAGTTGCAACATGCTACCGCTACCGTTAAGGTCACTTGCTCTAACTTCTCTCAAGAAAGTTTGAAAACTATCTATAATATTTGGTAATTTAACTTGAGCTACCTTGGTTTCAACATCCGATGAAAATTGTAGTGTCATTGTCAGTTTCAGGTAATTTTGCTTAGCGCTAGAAGGAGCTAAATTAATAACCATCGGCTCCAAATCAATATAAGTGTTTGCATTAATTTCATTTATATTTTCCAAAGTCTTAGCAGCTGCAAGTTCATTGGTGTTATTATAAATTTTAGGTGTTTTAATAACTTTATAGAAGAAATAAGTTGCTGATAAAATCACTATAATCAACGGAATAATTATAAGGAGACCTTTTTTTGGTTTATTTCCATATAATTTAGTTAAAACTGATTGATTACGCTGATTGCTAACGGGTGTAGGAGTCAGAGGTTCTTCTTGGTCATCAAAAAAATTTTTTGTCATATTCTAAAAAATATTATAATAAATTGATTATTTAAATTGTAGCCATTTAAGATTTTGTAATATATAAATACATGTAGATTTGAATTTTTTCTAGTAAAATATTTGATTGCTTCTAAATATAAAATCTTAAGTACAAGTTTATGCAAGATAAATCAAAATATATCAATTTATTTATAAAATTAGTCGCGACTAATTTATTGGGACTATTTTTTTGTTACACTGTATCAGCAAATAACTCTTCATATATTGCGCTATCTAATCATATTGCCCAGCGAACAAAGCTTGAAGTTTCAGCAAACAATACTGCCAATGTAAACACAGTTGGATATGAAGCTGATGGCGTTATATTCAAGAACATTGATCTAAAGCAGTCGTCTTCAAGGTCAAACTCTTTTGTCTATGCAGACGGGACTTATATGAGTGAGGGCAGCGGGCCGATAAAAATGACGCACAGGCCCCTTGATATGGCAATAGCAGGGTATGGTTATTTTAAAATAATAACTTCTCGCGGTGAAAGGTATAGCCTGAATGGTGCAGCATTCCTCAATAATGAATATGTACTTGTAAATACTGATGGACTACCGTTTGCGAGTCGAGGTGGTCAGCAAATTACCTTGCCTGCTGACACGGTTGATGTAAGAATCTCTGAAGATGCCACAGTGTATGCTGACGGTGATGAAATCGACATTATTGGTATTTTTAGCTTTGTTGAACCAAATGGTTTAGTAAAAGAAGGTAATAACTTGTATATTAGTAGAGTTCGTGATATTTTGCTGGATGAATATACTGTTGTTAGTGGAGCTTTAAGGGGATCAAACGTTAACTCTGCAAAGTCGATGACTGAGATGATTGAACTACAGCGTTCGGCTTCAATGACTAATAATTTGTTATCAAATGTTGCAGAGCTTGAAAAAAGCGTGATTACGAAAGTAGCTAAATAAAATATAATTGTTGAGGAAAATATGTCTCAGGTAATGAATACTGCTCTAAGCGCTATTTTAGTTGCACAATCAGCCATACAAAACAGTGCCCATAATATAGCAAACAGCAAGACTGATGGTTTTAAGAAATTAGAGGTTCAGACTTCCGATCTTTTTTATAATAATATAAAAAGAGCAGGGATATATGAAAATGCTGATTCCGCACGGCGTCCGGTCGGGGCCCAGATTGGTACAGGTTCAAGAATTGACGGGATCTATAGAGTTTTAGAAATTGGTGCGCCTCGAGCTACTGGTACTCCACTTGATATTGCTTTAGTTGGGCCTGGCTACTTTGCCATAGCTCTTCCAAATGGTAGGACAGGTTACACTAGGAACGGTGCTTTCCAAATGGATCCAACTACTCGTAGAATTGTAACTTCAAGGGGCGAACCGCTAACCGAACCTGAGATAACAATTCCTGATGATGTCCAAGATCTTAACGATATAACAATATCCCAAAATGGAGTTGTAACCGCAAAAAACCGTGCTAACCCTGGACAACCAGATACTGAAATTGGTCAGATACAGTTATATACATTTGCTAATGAAAGGGGGTTGGAGCTCGGGGCAAATAATATGTTGTTAGAGACAGATGCCTCAGACGTACCTATTGAAGTAGCCGATCAAGAAAGATCATTCTTGCAAAAAAATCTAGAAAGTTCAACTGTAGTTGCTGTAGATGAGCTTACTAAAATGATAGGATATCAACGTTTGTACGAACTTGCTATGAACTACATTAAAGCTGATTCGGAAATGGAAAAAAAGTTAAGCGAGATTAGCTAAGGTTCATGCGTTATATATATATTAAGTTTTTAGTAATTTTATTACTACCGCTCAAGTGTTTTTCATTTTCAGATAGTTTCGATAGAAATATCGAAGATTTACTGTATGAAAAGCTTCAAGATAAGAAAATAATAATTGAAGTTTCTTATGACTCCAACGATAAAATAGCTCAAATCAAGAATAAACAAAGCGAAATAAAAGATGTTTCACTCGTAAACTTTGAGCCTGAACGTTCAAACTTTAAAGTAAGAATTAGTTACACAAATGGAACTACTGAGGAAGTTTTCGGTCGTTATGAATCTTATATTGAGGTGCCTGTAACTTCTAGATTTATAAAAGCAGGTGAAATTATTCTAGCTAGCGATATTACTGCTGTAAAAACTAAAATTTCGCGGTTGAGAGAAAATTATATTACAGGTGAAGAAGATATAGTAGGTATGCAAGCTAAAAAGCATTTATCATCAGGCTCTTTAGTTAAAACAAATGAGTTATCAAGACCGGTGGTTATAAAGATGCATGATCCGGTAAATATAACCTATACTTCCGGCAGTATTGATTTAAAAATATCTGGCATTTCACTCGGGAGTGGCGCTATAGGCGATACTTTAAGGGTCAAAAATGAAGATACCGGAGCAGTAATGCTTGGTAGAATAGTTAATAAAAATACCGTTCAAGTAGGTGGAGAATAATGAATAAATTTATCTTAATGTTATCAATTTTTTTTCTAATCAGTTGCACTGAGACCGTTGATAGGCTTAAACGTGTTGGAAAAAGTCCTGAACTTGCTCAAGTAGATCTACCATCACATGAAGATCATGAAGATATAGCAAATACTGCAAGAATTGAGCAGCATCGCTCTCACATGCGTAAAACTAACTCTTTATGGCAGCCAGGTAATACAACATTTTTTACGGATAGCAGAGCATGGCAACCGGGAGATATTCTAAAAGTTGTCGTCAAAATTCAAGATAGCGCTAAACTTGACAACTCTACCAAACAGTCAAGAAGCGGTAAAGATACAATGGGCTTAACCAACTTTTTTGGAAAAGAAGCAGCTATGGCTGCTACAATCTCCAAGAGAACAAAAGAAGTGGGGCTTGATCCTGCTGTTGGTGCTAATAGTTCGCGTAATCATACTGGCGGCGGGAATATTTCCCGTCAGGAAAATATCACTACTGAAATTGCAGCTTTAGTTATTAAAGTACTTCCTAACGGTAATTTAGTAATTGAAGGGCATCAGGAAGTAAAAGTTAATTACGAGCTCAGAGAAATAAAGATTGCAGGTATCATCAGACCGAAAGACATAAGTGCTGATAATTCAATTAATCTGAATCAAATTGCTGAAGCTCGTATATCCTACTCAGGAAGAGGTGTTGTGAGCGACGTACAGCAACCACGTGTTGGGTCTCAAGTTATCGATATAATCTCACCATTCTAATCAATACTATCAAATCTCTCCCTAAGTCTTATGCCATTAGGGAGAGATTTTACTAATATATTTTACCATCATTTTAAGTAAGGAAAATCCACATTTGTCTTGACTTTTAATAAAAAATTAACTATCATTGCAAAGTAATTAATTAAAAATAATTTCTATTATGCTTATATTTGAAAGCCTTTGTAAGGATAAAGAAGAATTCTTTAATGATTTTTTAGTTAGGATAAAGAACAATGATTCTGCTATTACTGGGTTAGATATCAAGGGAGAAGATCTTTCACCTAGCCAATTTTTAAGCTTATTTGATGCATTAGGACATAATGGTACAGTTGAAAACCTAATCCTTAGAGGCAGAGAGTATAATTGTGATTTATCAAATGAAATTATATCTGTTGGATTAAGCAATTTACTGCAAGGTAATAAAACTATTAATGCAGTCACTCTATACTTTACAGGACTTAATGATCAAGGGATTAAACTCATAACAATGCTTTAAGTGGTAATTCTACTCTAACATATCTTAAAATATGGGGGCATGGGCTTAATTTAGAAGGAGAGCTATCATTAGTTAAGATGGTAGCTAGTAACAAAACTTTAAAAGAAATTGTGATTGACCACATGAGCCCGGGAGCTGGCTTGGTAATGCTTTCTCAACAGGAATATTTAAACCCTTTGAAATATTCTATAAATTCTCGTTACACTTCATTTTGTGAAACTATTATTTTACAAAATAATGATACTGATGAACCTGTTATGGTCCGTAACAAGGAGCGTAAACTTGTAGAAAAGGAGGTCAGAGAAAAGATTAAAGCAGTTAATTACTTACTTATCACACTGCAGCGACAAAATTTCTCTGAAGATTTTATTAAGATTACCAAAGACTTTTGCCAAGATAATTTTCTTATAAAGTATAACAACGTAGTTAAGGAATACGAATTCCTAGCGCAAGACCGTAAAAATGCACTAGCTAAATTGGATAATGAATATATTAAAGCACCAATCGGCATTAAAAAAATTGCAGATAAGATTGCCGAAATTGAAAAGCATTATGACGATAAGCAAAGTAAATTATATATTAGATTTAATGAAATCCAATATGAAAATATGCAACTTTTTGCTGAAGCCGAGCAACAAATTTCTAATCACAATAAAGTAGTTAAACTGAGAGATCATAAAATTACTACTGATAGTGATCAAACCCATGAGATAAGACAGGATGAAGCTAAAATGTCAGATAACGAAAAGTTGGATAATAGTGCACTAAAAGTAGGATCTAAGATTGAGCTGCAGGCTGAGATCGAGCCTAAAATTGAGCTTAAGCTAGAAATAAATGCTCTAATAGCTGAAAAACCAGTAAAAATTTTGCATAATGATGAACTTGAAGTGCCTATTATTAAGGTTTTTAGTAACAAAGAGCCTAAAGCACTAAAAAGTGTGCTCAAAGAGCCTGTCGCAAAGAAATTAGATGTTAATGATGAGTTACATGGCGCTCAATATGTCGCTGAGTGGGCTCAGAAAATAATGGAAACAAAATATGATACTGTAATTCTTTCAGTTGGAAGTAATGGCAAAATTGAACAACAATTACCATCATTTTCCAAAGGACTCGGTAAGGTTGCAATATTAAATATTGATAGGGGTTTTCAAAATTCTGATACCCAGAATACAAGCAAATTTGATAATATTTCGGTAAATTACCTTAGCGCCCCATTACAGACACCAGAAAGAAATAAAATATTTGGCACAGCCAAGCAGAAGAAAAACTACAAGGAAGATCCTTCAACAATAACACAACAAGCACTCATTGGTGATATATGTAAACTTATGGATTCAGGACAAAAGGTGATTTTACTTAGTCATATTAGTACTTCGGCTCCAAGGCTCTTTTTCGATAAAATACTGTCACACCCAGATATTATGGATAAATATGAAAAAGATTTTGTATTTATACATTCATATTTTGAGACAGCGCCTAGTATCATATGTTCTAAAAACTTTGTAAATTCAATGATATCGCCAAGTCCTGAAGCTGTGTCCAAATATCTATCAACTCATGGACCAATATCTCAAGACATTGAAGTAATTAAGGATAATATTCTTGCTGATAAGATATTGGAAGTTTATACTCAATCGGAATGCTCATCTGCCAGATCATTAAAATTGCCTGATGACGCTACTATCTATCATAATCTGTTTCAAATAACTGCTGAAGATATTATGCCAATGCTGGGTCTTAACGAAAGCAGCTTCCTTGAAAACTATAGTAATTCAGCTTGAGAATGGGATAGGGATTGGTATAATTGGTAGAAAATGACAAAGAAACAATACAGCATAGATCTAAAGGAAAGAGTAATAGAATATATAAAATTAGGTAACGACCAAAAGACGAGCGCAAAAATATTTATGGTTAGTAAAAGTAGCGTAAGTAGGTGGTGGATAAGGTACGAAAAGGAGGGGATAATCAAGCCCAAAGCCCGATTAGGAAGCAAAGGAAAAATAGATCCAAATCAGCTAAAAATCTATGTTGAAAATAACGAAGATAAAACATTAGCAGAGATAGCTAGAGTATTTAAAGCAAGCATTTGTTCTGTCTATAGAAGACTCAAGAAGTTAGGCTTTAGTTATAAAAAAAAGCCTTCACCTATGTGGAAGCGAACGAAGAAAACCGAGATAGATACCAAGAAATAATCAAAGACATAGTACCAGAAAGGCTTGTGTATATTGATGAAAGTGGGATCGAACTTACCACTTGCAAAGACAGAGGATGGGGCAAGAGAAGCGAAAAGCTGGTCGCTAAAAAGAGTGGTAAATATTACGAGAGAACAAATATTATAGCCGGATTGGTAAATAATAAATCGATAGCGCCTATGGTATTTAATGGTTCATGTAATACTGATCTTTTTAATAAATGGGTAGAACATTTTTTAATTAAAGAGCTAAAAATCGGCCAAGTTGTGATTATGGATAATGCTTCATTCCACAAATCTCAGAAGACAAAAGAATTGATTGAATCGGTTGGCTGCAGATTAATATTTTTACCTCCATATTCTCCGGATTTGAATCCGATTGAGAAATTCTGGGCTAATATGAAAAGGTGGATTAAAGGTAACATTACTCAATTTACTGAATTATATAAGGCCTTAGTTGAATTCTTTCAAATCCCATCTTCAAGCTAAATTACTATA
>Ga0123337_10005149_pt1 | contig 12989 bp, 15 predicted proteins | sample frozenSSSSmetaG_FD_89792 | JGI IMG/M metagenome (GOLD analysis project Ga0123337, IMG submission 89792) | Glacier valley bacterial and archeal communities from Borup Fiord, Nunavut, Canada, to study Microbial Dark Matter (Phase II) -... | ecosystem: Environmental > Aquatic > Freshwater > Ice >...
ACATGTAAAGCCGGCAATTCTTCTTCTACAAATTTGAAATTGCTCAATGTAGGTTTACCGGCAGGCCGTTGGTCTAACAATATTACTTTGTTCATTTTCACTTTTTTTAATCAAAAAATCGGGTGGATAATGATTCAATTGATCAGGTATAAATCAGTTTTATTTGGTTAAGACAATAAAGGTTCATGCCTATTCAACACCATGCACTCAATTCAAATACCTTCTTAACACCCACGCAATGGTTTCATGCTGTTCCATTAGCCCGGTAAAGAAATCGGCCGTTCCGGCATCGTTGTTTTTATTAGCACTTTGATCAATATCCTTGCGCAATTTAACAATGACAGATTCGTGATCGTCCAATAATTCAGCAATTACCTCTTTGGATGAAATATATTTTCCGGGATGCTCTTTCAAAGAACTGAGCGAAATAAATTCTTCCATAGTACCGATGGTTTTATCACCCATTTTACCAATTCGTTCAGCCACTTCATCAATGGATTCCTCCAGTTGTTTATACTGCCCTTCAAACAGTTTATGCAATTCCATAAAGCTTTCACCGGAAACGTTCCAATGAGCCTTCCTGGTTTTGACGTACAATACCATCTCGTCGGCTAAAACAGTACCCAATAATTTGGTTGCATTTTTCAAATCTTTTTCTGATATTCCAATATTCAGTTTCATAATTTTAGATTTTTTTGTGATGAATTCTTCCTTAAAAATAATAGCTGAAAACAGGTAAAGCAATGATCTTGATTAGGGGATTTGTAGAAGGATAATTTTGCCTGTTGCTATTATATCTATATAGCAAAGTTGAGGGTGTAATTTTTTAGCGGGTTACACAATTGTGATAAAGATTTATAAGATTCCTACCTTTTATACTTCTTCTTGTATTGCGGAGCATTGCTCTTCCAGCAGTTTGATATTGCTTTTCTCTTTTTTTATATTTTGCCGCAGCAAACCAAATAGGCTCATATAAATATTTGCGATCCAAACCACTGCAAATCCTGCAATGATATAACCACGCCAGTCATCCATTAATAATTTAAACCCGGTTAAAAAAAGAAACAAAACGGTCACGTAATGGCTAAAACAATATTCGCAGGTAAAAAGATAAAAAAACTTTCTCTCAAGGATGCTTTTGCTCTGTTCGCATCGGGTTTCACAATAATTTCTGGGTTCTTTGAATACCTCTTCGTGTGTAACTGTCCATGCAATACATGCAACGGGCAATGCCATTATGAAAAGCCACTGGATTTGTGTGAGAATTGTCATGATGCCAATATTTAATAATTGGTTTATTTAAAACAGGAAGATTCCGAAGATACAAAAAGCATGTTCCGGCAGATAAGACTTATTATTCAAGGGCTCACGCTATTTTGATTTCCAGTTGATACTTACGATTATCTCGTTTCTGCGGCCAAATAGCTGGTATGGAGAATTATATCCTAAAAATCGGAAGTTGCCATACCAGCTAAGTGAATTGGCATTCAAAGCATTTTCCAGTTTTTTCGTATTTAACGCAATTTCTTTGTCTGTAGCAAAACCACCAAATTGAACAACCGCTACATATTCATCCAATGAATTGCTGATAACCACTTCCCGGTTAAGGGGTTTTGGAATATTGTGTTTGTTATATTGCGCAGGCATTACAAAACTCATCGCCGATGCTTTGTCATTGATGTGCATATGTACCGGTGAAGTCATGGCAATTTGAAGCCTGGATTCATTTTCGCCAAATATGAAACCAGCCAGTTTTTTAAACCCGTTGCTGCCTAATTCCTTGTACGATTTAGCTGCGGAGGTGATGGTTGCCATTGCCACAGACGGGTAGAACCGGATCTCAAAATCCTTTTCAACATGCATGATTTTATACTGCTGTATCTGCGTTTGCCTGGTTGCCATAATTTAAAAAAAAATTAAAAATTGTTTGAATCTTGATGGCAAGCTATGTTTTGCAATAGGAATACTTTTGAAACCATTGCGGGTATTCTCGTGTCATTTGCTGGTTTGTTAATCCAGACCTACGTGCCGAACCTTTTGCAAGATTCGGGCTTTTGATATGGATATGAACACTATAAATAGCGTTGGTAAATGAAATTTTTTTTAGGTTTTATTCATCGACCCAGTTATGTAAAAAATTGTGCCGACAGAATATATAAATTTCACCCAAAAAAGAGCCTTACAAATAAAAAACAGGAAGATTTACTTTCCTGTTGCAGCCATCGTTTTTCAATGATATTCTATGATTAACTCGTTGTCCACCGTCCAAACGCCTGGGGCATTGCGGGTAAGTCTTTCTGCCTCATCTTTTTCGTAAAACGAATTCACTATTCCTGTGAGGGTAACATGATTGCCTGATACTTTTACAACGATGTCCTTTTTGTCGATGCACCAGTTGCGGTTGAGCGCCTTCTCAATATCCTTCTTTTTTATTTCTACGTTACTGGTAGATTTAATACGAATATTGTTGGTAACGCCTTTGACACCCAACTGGATATTGGCAGCGCTTTTTGCTGCATGTTTTTGATGATTCCATTCCAATTCACCCTCCAATGTAACCCATCCGGCTGTTACTGTTACCATCACTTTATTGTTGGGCACTTCCCAATTAAGTTTCAGTCCATTTAATACCTGCTTTGTGATTTCAGCATCATTCTTTAGTTCTGCGTTTACACCAAATTTTATTGCGATGTTTTCATACACAGCCTTTACGCCTGCTACATTCTTAGTGGCATTTTCAGCCAATGATTTTTTACCAAAGTTATCAACCGACCCGGTTAGCGAAACTTTGCCTTCATCGACTACAACATCTATTTTTGCTTCCTTTAGTGTTGGCTCCCAATTGATAGCATCCTGAACATCCGTCAGCAGGGTTTTATTATTTTTCAAAATGCAATTGATTTAAAGGATGAATTATATATGGCATAAAGTTCATTAAGTATGTCTTTAAAATATTACATAATTATTGAAATTAGTTATATCATTCATACCTGTCTTTAATTGCAATTGCAGAGCGGTGCAGGTAGATTACTTAGCAACCACTGCTTTTAAACCTGCTTTAATGATGCATTCTATTCCTGCTTTTTTGTTGGCACAATAAACAATGGCATTGAGGCATGGTGCAATACTTTTTCTGCAACACTCCCCATTACAATAGCTTCCAGCCATTGCCGGCTATGAGTCCCCAGCACAATGGTATCTGCCTGCATGTTATTGGCCGTTTCTACTATGGTCTGCGCTGCATCGCCCTCTATCACCATTGTTTGAATGGTTTCGTCGCCCAAATGTATTTTTGTTTTATTGAGAAAATCCTCCGATGCTGTCCGGATACCATCTAACAGATCGGGTTGCAAATCTCCGGCATCCAGGTATCCGTTAAAGCCCATAATCGGCGAATAGGCCATCGAAGTATAATACGAAGGATCAGCTATAACGTGTATCAATGTTACCTGTGCGTTCAAACTTTTTGCAAAGCTAAATCCAGACTCTGCTACATTTTGGGCAGTTGGACCATAATCCAATGCGATCAATACTTTTTTCATTTTATTTATTTTAGTTCAGTGACTGGTGAAAATGACACAGCCATTTATTGAGCGTGAGAGCAAAGGTTGCTCAATGGAAAGAGTTAAAATGTTGCAAGTATCTGGCCCTCCTACCTCCCGAAAGGGGTTAATGAGCAGAATGGAGTTGTAGCGTTTTTGCCTGGGTAAAGTGGGGTATCTTATCTTAATTCACCAACCACTATTAAGTTACCGACATCGAATTATTATTTTTCATAGCGGCTTTGAAAATGAATGGTTTTCTATTTACCATATTTCAGATCACCATAGTAATTACAAGACAGAAACAAGGGGCTAGCCCGGTATTATTCTATTGGCCTTTTTCTTCTTCAAGGTCATTGTGATTATCTCCCCCAACGCTGTAATAATTATTTTCTTCATCCTCGCTTCCGATGGCTTCTTCGTCATCATCCAACTCTGCACCCGGAATGTCTAAATCAGCTCCTGTTTCAACTTCTTCAATAAGCGCTTCATTCTCCTGCTCATTCAGTGTTTTCAACGCATTCGTATCTTCCGGATCGATATCTGCTTCATTTTTAGAACGGTTGTATATGTCTTCACCTGCCGGATACAATTCATTCTGCAGAGCGTAATTTTGCTCTTTGTCTTTCGGATCGGTTGGCTCGTTATGAATGCTCATATTGTTCAATGATTGTTTTAACGAAGTTTTGAAAAATAATCTTTTACAAAAGCAAACTCTTGCTTCTCCGTCATTTTATCCGTTGACTGGATCTCAATTTTTATTTTATCGAAAGCACGGTCTTCCTTTAAAAGATTTAAAAGTTCAGATTTTGCATTGGAGGCGCCAAATAACAGTACATGATTCTGATCCCGAATGAATGCGGCAATCTCTTTGTAATATTTCGCCTGGTCCTTTTGTTGCGTATTGTGCATGGTGGTTTCACCCTTATCCAGGCTGTCCAGTTTTACATCTTTCGTAAAAGCAGATTCAATGGTAGTTAATTCTATTGCATCATCCGAAATCGCCATTAGCCGGGCCCTGGCATGATCCATACAAATGCCTGTTTTCTTTTGAGGTATCATTTCGTTTGTATTTTAAATATAGTTTAATGCGTGTAAAGAATTACTATTAAAGTAATTCTTTACCGCACCAATTATTGTACCTGGATATGATGATTGAAATATTCGTTTAGTTGAATACTTTACTCCTTAATCGTTCTTACCAAACTAATACCTGCTATAAAAAACACAAGTCCGAGTATTAAAAAGATGGTGAGTGATTTGTAGTCACTGGTATTGCTCAATCTATTTGCAAAAAGAATGGCTGCATAAATAAGTCCGCCGATTCCCAGCATGGTAAGTAACGCACCAAGTATTGTTTTTGTACTCATGTTAACGATTTTGTAATGAAACAAATTGGATAAATACTTTAAACATTAATGCTGGTTAGAGAAGAGAAAAGTCCAAAGACTTTTAGTAGCCAGATTACCACGAGAATAACTACTACTACATTCAGGATACTCTTAATTTTCCGATCCATGGGAATATATGAATTAACGAGCCAGAGTAAAACTCCAACAACAATCAGCACAATAAAGATGTTAAGTAAAGGCATAAAGATGGTTTTAAATGTTTAATCAAAGATGCACCATTCCGATACAACCACCATTACACAATTCATAGTTTAAATTGCAACATTCCCACTTTTAACAATCCCTGCAATCGGATTTACTTACTGTAAAATCTGGTTAACAAAAATCAGTGGAAATGGCGCCGTCAATCAATTATTACCGGGGCTAACAATCAGGTAGGTAACTCATTTAAAATTGTCTTAGACATGTACCAAAATAACCTGGCGGCCTCGGAAGGTTTTTCAACGATCCGGGAAAGCTGAGAAAAATTATTGATGAATAGCTCGGTCTCTAACAGGTTCATTTCGGAGGTACTTATTTCGTGATACACCATATGCCAGCTTTCAAAATCTCTTTTGTTTTTTTCTCCTTCGGCCATAAGCATCACATCGAGGTGCCTTTGGTCGTCTTTAATCTTCACATATAATTCTTTTACTTTTTCCTTGTCTCCTTCCAATAATTGTAGAAACTGATTATTGTGAAATAACAGGCAGCCTGTAATACCATTTTGAGCATTGAACTCCCTGGCTACGCTTAAAATTTTTGCGATGGTCGCTTCGTCCATACCTTCATGCGCATTAGAATAGTAAATTAATTCATACATGATAAAAACAACTTGGTTAGATGACAAAAGCCTTCGTGGAGGTAATAGTGAATGGTGAAATTAGACAAAATACCAACAGCATTGAAAAATAAAAAATAATGAATTTTGAAGATGAAGTTGTAAAATTATTTTTGAAAAGGAAAGGGAATTATGGCAAAGTTAACCTTGTGTATATCCCACATAAATACATGAAACGCACCCCTATCAATCGCTGGTATACGGCCTCCGGATGTTTAAATGCTTACATTCTGTCCATGTACCAGTTCAGTCTATTTTCTATTTTTTTATAGGTTAGAGCATTGGTTATTATTTTATGGATGTGAAGAAAAGCTGTTTCACTTTTTACCACATAATCCAGTGCTTTGTGATGCATGCAATCGATGGCTACTTCAATTTGGTCTTGTGCAGAAAGCATGATTACGTGTATCAGCGGATGAATGGATTTTATTTCATCCAGCGTAGCGATACCATTCATTGCATTTTTATTGATGCCATCAAGGTTGTAATCCAATACAACCAACTGTGAGTCGGGTGATAAATGTCGAATACATTCTTCCCCGGTTGCAAATCGTTCAACCTCAAATTCTCCCTGGTTCACAAACTCAATCTCCAGCATTTTTAAGAATAAAGCATCATCATCTACCAGCGCAATTTTTATTTTAGTTTCGTTTTGCATGGGCGTTTTTCTTAATTGATTTTAATTCTTCCTCCAATTCGATGCAGGACTTAACACAAACCTGCTCAATTCGCTTAACCATTTCTTCAATACCCCCGGATTGCAATCTTACTTGCGCATAGTCTTTTACCATTTTAGCCATATTCTCAAAATCAGCGCTAATGCCCATGATGGAAAAAGAGGGAATCATTTTATGCACCGAAGCCTGTAGTCCGTCCCAGTCAGCATCCTGCCAGCTTTGCCTCATTGATCGAATTAATGTAGGGGTTTGTTCAAGATAAAGTGAAATCATTTCCATCATCAGTTTTGGATTTGATTTTGTCCGGCTATTTAAATAATTTAAGTCGGTGCATTTTTCTATTTTTCCATCTACTGCATCCTGCCTCGAATTGCCAACTGCTGCTATGTTCTTTTTATATAGGTTTACAATTTTAGTATGAAGCACCTGCTCATCTACCGGCTTCGAAATATAATCATTCATACCAACAGCTTTGCATTTCTTTAAGTCCACAGTAGTTACATCTGCTGTTAGTGCGATGATGCTTGTGTTGCAGTTCATACTGTGTCGTATGTACTCTGTAGCTTCAAAACCATTCATTACGGGCATTTGCAAATCCATCAGAATAACGTCGTAATCATTTTCACGCAATTTTTCGATGGCAATTTCCCCGTTCCCGGCAATGTCACATTTAAATCCAAAATCATCCATCAGTGTTTTCATCAATAGTTGGTTGAGGGGCATATCTTCCACAACTAAAACCCTGATGTTCTTAATTTCCTGGTTAGGTTCACTTTGATCGTTTTCAAAATCAAAAGTTGCTGTTGTCTTTTTAAAACTAAGGGTAAAGCTGAAGGTCGAACCTTCATCCAGTTTACTTGTCACTTCTATTGTTCCACCCTGTTGTTTAATCAATTGCTTTGCGATAGAAAGCCCCAATCCTGTTCCACCATATAACCGGGCAGTACTGGTAGCAGCCTGGTGAAAATCGTCAAAAATATGATCTATTTTATTCTCTTCTATTCCAATTCCGGTATCGGCAACTGAAAACTCAATAGTGACATTATTGCTATTTTGTTTGAGTAGCCTCACCGTTACGGTGATTTTACCAATTGAAGTAAACTTAACAGAATTACTTACCAGGTTTAAAATAACCTGCTGTAACCGAAGCGGATCACCCAATAAAGTATCAGGAATATCATTGTCGTAATCCACAATTAACTCCAGGTTTTTCTCATAAATTTCTGTTTCAAATAAATGGATTAGCGAGGTTACAGAGCTTGCCATCCTGAAAGGTACTTGTTCAAATGTCATCTTCCCGGCGTCTACCTTTGCCAAATCGAGTACATCGTTGATCAATACCGTTAATGTATCGCCGCTTAATTTGATGGCTGCGAGGTATTGGTTTTGTTTTTCCGATAATTTTGTTTTTAGCAATACGTTGGTAAAACCCACAACCGCATTTAATGGTGTACGAATCTCATGACTCATATTTGATAAAAAACGTTGCTTTGATTTAACTGCATCCTCTGCTATGAGTACTGCCGTTTCGGCTTTTATTTTTGCATTTTCTGCCTTCTCTGTGGCATCTTCCGCAGAATTTTTTGCCTCCGTTAGTTCTTTTTCAAACCGCTTTTGTTCGGTAATATCTCTTGCAACCACCACAGCTCCCAGCACCTTTCCTTTTTCATCCTTATAAAGTGAGCCGTTAAATAATACATCCGTAAGTTTTCCATCTATAATCACCAGTGGATAATTGGTTACAAATCCTTTTTCAAATACCTCCTGGTAAATTTCACGGGCTTTTTGCGGATCGGTAAAATAATTGGCAAATTCGCTGCCAATCAAATCCGCCCGTGTTTTGCCGGTAATAGTGGCCATAGCTTCATTCATATCAGTAATTTTACCAGCTGCACTGATGGTGATCAAAGGATCTAAACTGGCTTCAATCAGGCTACGGGCATATTCTGAATTTAATAGTTCTTTGGTTAAATTTAACTCCTGGTTTTTTTGTTTTAATTCTATATTATTTTGTAGCAGTGTTTGCCTGGTTTCTTCCAATTCTACCGTCCTCGTTTTAACTTCACTTTCCAACTCATGGGTAAAATTTCGTAAACGCAACTCGTTGTTTTTTATCTGTTCTTTTTCCTTTACCTGTTCCAGTATTTCGTGCGCCAATATTGCAGCATGCTTTTGTTCTTCTTCTATTACTGCCGCCGTAGAAAGGGCTGTACAAATTTGTGCTGATAACAGGTTAAAGAAATGTTGATACTGTTCATCATATTGGAGGCGTGAACTGATACCACAAACCAGGAACCCCACATAATCATGCGCCTTATTGCTACACAATGGAATTACAACAGCCGATTGCGGTGCATTCGACCATGGACCTTTGGGAATACTTTTAAATTGCTTTTTTAAATCAACTACCACCTGCAGCTTTTCCTGCTGTAAGGTTTTGTATAAATTCCATGGATCTTTTCCCGCAGCCGAAGCTTTCATATTGACAATATCCGCATTCAGTAAATCGCCCTTGCCAATACCGGATGTAGCAACAAGGTGAACGTGCTTTTTGTCGGGTGTAAGTAAATAAAAAAGAGCAAAGGGAATATCCTCAGAATGATGGCTAAAACAGATAGCTGCATTTAAACAGGCTTCAATGGAGGTTCTGGCTTTGGCAGATGCTAGTGCTACATCCCGAAGTAAAATGATTCTGCGCTCTCCTATTATCTGGGTGCTGGTTTCATTTCCAATGCCCAATACGCCGCCAATACCGCTCACAGCGGTATCATCCGGCACTGGACTGTATGCAATATTAAAATGAGTTTCCTCTATGAAATCATTGCGTTTTATTTCTAATGAAATATTCTCCATCCAGGTAGTAGATCCGCCGTTAAAGGGCATTTGGATTAATGGGCCGGTGGTGTTCCATGTTTCCGACCAGCAATCGCTGGCGCCCTGCCCAAGGGATTTCGGATGTTTATTGCCAAGCATCGATATATATGCATCGTTGTAAATTTGAATCAGGCCGCCCCCCCAACATAATACCATTGGAAATCGATTGGCCAGCATGATGGTAACAGTGCTCTTTAAGATTTGCGGCCATTGGCCGGGTATTCCCAATGGCGTTTTGCTCCAATTAAAATTCATAATGGCCGAAGCCATTTCACTCCCGCCTTTTAGAAATTCCGGAGTACTATTTTTTTTCATTACAATGTTATTTTATCACCTTACCGAGAACGGTCCATGTAAATGGCTCTCGATTTCCAATTTTAAATTACAATTTATTAACTGGGAATATGTACCTCACATTCAAGAGAAGCGTATCATTTTAGCAATCCCGAAGCAACCAATTGTCAGCAACGGATTATTCAACCCTGTTTCAAAGGCTGTTATTGATACCTGGAATATGAGGATAAGTAAAGTTCATTTCATTTAAAAGATTACCGTTACATAACCTTTTAAATATTTTACATAATTCACATGTAATGGCAGCAGCAACCTCTCGTGTAAAATGAGTAGCAAAAGGCCATTGGTATTTGCTAAAGATCAATAAGGTGGGCCGATTTAATAAAATGTGGATCAATGAAAACCGTTAATTTTTGCAGCCAGGATATAGCATAGCCTTCAAACAAAAATGCCGCAGAAGCGTCCCTAACCGGGGCGTCTTCTTCAGCATAGATCGGAGCAGCGTTTGTAAAAGTTAAATTAAAAACAGCAAACTCTATTCAATTTCCACCCACTGCTCTACTACATTCCAGCCGCTGATTGACACAAGCGCTTTGATATTGGAAGGCGTATATTCAAGCAGGATTGTCTTCTGCTGTCCAGGCAAGACAGAGATATAGTTATCGCTGTAAAAGACAGGCAATATTCTTTTTTTTGTCTGATCATCCACCAGTGAAACCCGGTTGAAAAACGCAAGGCTTGCGTTGGCAGGATTACTGATCGTTACCTCAATTTTGCCATTGCTGATTTTTTTTGCAGTTAATTTTACGTTGGCAGTTTTCATCTTTTGAAGACCCGAATAATTACCTGTTGCATCCGGAAGCCAGTAAAAGTTTTCGCTGATAGGCTTTTGATTGCTGTCCAGTAAACGCAGCGACAGGAATATTCCTTCTTCTTTCCTTAACTGGTCTATTTGTTTTTTTACGGGGTTAAAATGTTGAACCGTGGCAGGACCGATTTCTGCAAAGTCCTGCAACAGCAGTGTGCCTTTGCCTTCTTTATCGTACACCGTTAACTGCAGCATACAGTTGCGCAATGTATTGAAACTGTTATTGGCCACCATCAAAGTTCCGGCAGCAGGATTGTACATCACATGCACTTGTTCGCCCGCATGTTGCAAGCCATACAGGCAGGCATTAGGGTCAAGGTAATAATCGTACATCTGTCCCCGCAAGGCTGTCCATGGGTTTTGTGTTTTCCAGATAATCACGCCGGTGTACCAGTTCCACATATGCGAACTAACCCCTTCAATCAGGCCACGGTACTGGTCGTAATTTACCAGTTGCGCTTTCATGCCAAAATCTTTTACATCGGTTGGTTTTCCGTAGGGATCAATGTACTCGTTATAGCCAATATATTTGTGATAATCCCATACAGAATCTACCTTGTTCTTACCTGCTATAAATTCTGGTACAATCATGTTCTCCTTTGGGATAAATCTCTCAAGCGATTCATAGTCGCCTGTACCTACCGAGCCAACTTCCGAATTGAAAGGAAAGGTTCTATTTTCCCAAAAACTTTGGATATTTTGGATACCATAAGGCCCATCCCCGTTGCCGCCGATTGAATTATATGACATGCTATCCGAGTTGGAATAATCAAAGAAATAACGGGTGCCATCCAGCTTTGGCAAAATGGAATCTTTCAATGGAAGCAGAATATCATCGGGTGGTGTTATCTCATTACCACCACAATAAAATGCGAGCGACGGATGGTTGCGGATCATTTTCACCTGATCGATAACGGATGCCAGGGCAAGCCCGTGATCATCGGGATATTGCCTCCTTTTCCATTGATCGTCTTTCTTCATTGGATCCAGCCAGCGACCATTGCAGTCACCTGAAAACCAGAAATCCTGGAACACCAGCAAACCATATTTATCGCAGGCCTGGTAAAATTCCGGTCGCTCCGTTAATGCGCCACCCCAAATGCGGATGAGGTTTAAATTCATATCCCGGTGAAAGCGAATTTCTGCATCATAGCGTTCCGGTGTAAAACGAAGCATGGCATCGGAGATGATCCAGTTGCCACCTCTGATAAATATCCTCTGCCCGTTGATGGCCACTTCCCTGCTCTTTGTTTCCGTATTCCAGGAGGTTTGAATTTCTCTTACGCCGAGTGACAGATCTTCTGTATCCAGTATTGAGTTCGTATTGCTGATAAATTTAAACCGGACAGGATACAGGTCCTGTTTACCATAGCCGGCAGGCCACCAAAGTTTTGGATGATGGAGTATGAAATCAGGCAGGTTTATTTCGGTGGTTGCATGCGCTGCGAGTGTCACGCTTTTTTGTACGGTTTTACCGTCCAACTGGTATTGCAAAACGCCTTGAATGGCTTTGGCAGTTGAATTCTCCAGTTCTGCAGAAGCCTTGATGGTGGCGGGCTGCTGCGGCTGCCCGGGAAATCTTTTACCGGGTACCAGGGAAATTAAATGTGGGTTTTTCAAATTTACCGCATTCACTTTTTCAATGGTTACCTTATCCCAGATGCCGGTGTTTCTGTCACGGGTGGGCTGTATCCAATCCCAGCCTGCCACATATTGATGCGATACATTCCTGGCAATTTCGCCATCGCCACCCTGGCCACCATTGGGATTACCCACTGGGTTGGGTGGATATACAATTACCGCTAACCTGTTGTTACCATCCTTAGCCAGAAAGCGGCTAATGTTGTACGTTATCCGCAGGTACATACCCTCATGTGGGAGGTCATTTAGTTTATGTCCGTTTAGATAAACATCACAGCTATAATTAATGCCTCTAAAGTTTAGTAAAACCTGCTCGTTGTTGCGGGGCAGCACTTCTTTAAAATCTTTTACAAACCAAAAGGTGTAATGGTCCCGGCCGGTCTCATAGATATCGGGAATCAGTTTGTTATTCATCCCGTAAAACGGATCTGGCACAAGTTTGTTATTAAGTAAAGTAGTTAACACTGTGCCGGGAACAGTTGCCTTTAGCCATCCGGTAAGGCGGAACGATGGGGAAGAAATTGCCTCGCCCTTTTGCGGCGTATTTTTGATGGAAGAACATACCCATCCGGAATTTAATTCATATTTGTTTTGTGCATTTAATATGAAACCGGTTAATAAAAAACAGGCAATTACAATGGATTTGAAGAACATTGCTTTATGATTAAAAGGTTTAGAAAAAAGCAGGCAATAGTTAATTTATACAATAGAATTAGGTATAACATTCGCAAACCTTATCTGAGAATAGATTAGACTTCATTTTCTTTTTTTTCTTGATAAAAAAAGAAACAAAAAAAATCAAGGCTGCGAATAAAAAGGCTGAAAATTTCAACATGATCCTAAAATCAAGGAACTCGCCGC
>Ga0123337_10005160_pt1 | contig 12970 bp, 8 predicted proteins | sample frozenSSSSmetaG_FD_89792 | JGI IMG/M metagenome (GOLD analysis project Ga0123337, IMG submission 89792) | Glacier valley bacterial and archeal communities from Borup Fiord, Nunavut, Canada, to study Microbial Dark Matter (Phase II) -... | ecosystem: Environmental > Aquatic > Freshwater > Ice >...
CGCCGGTGATGTGACCCAGGTGAGCGATGTCCAAAGCGGCAGACGTGGCTGAAGATGCAGTGGCCGGGCGGGGAATGATTGGAGCCATGGCAGTTCCTCCTGCGCTTACAGGTTCTAGCCGCGAACGGAGGCCAGCATGCCGAGACATGACCCCTGGCGCCTGCGCGCGATAGGATCGCAATGCGGCCTGATCGACTGAAGCGGGTCAGGCCAGGTGCCGGCACGCAGCTCGCTCCGGTTGGTCCAAATGATCAGGGCCAGATCCACTGGCCAATTGAAGTTCTTCGTCATCTCGCACCTCGACACGCGACGCTGCGGAGAGCGCACGCATTGACACAAGGGGCAGTTCAGGCGGGGACGTGACGTGACGACCGAGCGTCCTTGCTGCTCGCGAGCATCGCGATCATGTGGCTCGAAGCGGCGGGCCGGCGCGACCCGCGCGCCGCGCCGGCTCAGACGTCGATGTTCGCCACTCGCAAGGCGTTGCTCTCGATGAAATGGCGCCGCGGCTCGACCTCGTCGCCCATCAGCATGGTGAAGACGCGGTCGGCCTCGATCGCATCGTCGAGCTGAACGCGCAGCAGGCGCCGCACGGTCGGATCCATCGTCGTCTCCCAGAGCTGCGACGGGTTCATCTCGCCCAGACCCTTGTAGCGCTGGCGCGCGACCGCGCCTTCGGCCTGCTGGATCAGCCAGGCCATCGCTTCGCGGAAGTCGCCGACGCGCGCTTCCTTCTGCCGGTCGCCTTCGCCGCGCTTGACGATCGCGTCCTTGCCGACGAGGCCGCGGAAGGTCTTGCCCGCGGTGCTCAGCGCTTCGTAGTCGGCGCCATGGACGAAGTCGGACGTGATCACGCTCGACTTGACGTTGCCATGGTGCAGGCGGCTGATGCGCAGGATGTGCTTGTCGGTGCGAACGTCGAACTCGGCGGCGACCTCGGCGTCGTTGAGCGCCGACTGCAGCGACGCCGCCGAGGCTTCGGCCGCCTCGAGCGTGTCGAGGTCGAGCTCGAGGCCGTTGGCCATGGCGCGCAGCGCATCGATGTCCATCCAGTTCGACAGGCGCTCCACGACGTTCTTGGCGATCACGTACTTCTGCGCAAGCGCTTCGAGCGTCTCGCCCTGCAGCACCGTTGCCGTCGTGGTGCTGTCGGGCTGCCGGCCGGTCTCGAGGCGCGCGTCCTTCAGCGCGACGCGCATCAGGTAGGCGTCGAGCTCGTGGCCGTCTTTCAGATACTGCTCGTCCTTGCCGAACTTGACCTTGTAGAGCGGCGGCTGGGCGATGTAGATGTGGCCGCGCTCGACCAGCTCGGGCATCTGCCGGAACAGGAACGTCAGCAGCAGCGTGCGGATGTGCGCGCCATCGACGTCGGCGTCGGTCATGATGATGATGCGGTGATAGCGCAGCTTGTCGACGTTGAAGTCGTCGCCGCCCGTGCCCTTGCCGATGCCGGTGCCGAGCGCCGTGATGAGCGTGAGGATCTCGTTGCTCGTGATGAGCTTCTCGTAGCGCGCCTTCTCGACGTTGAGGATCTTGCCGCGCAGCGGCAGGATCGCCTGGAACTTGCGATCACGCCCTTGCTTGGCCGAACCGCCGGCCGAGTCGCCCTCGACGATGTAGATCTCGCAGAGCGCCGGATCCTTCTCCTGGCAATCGGCCAGCTTGCCCGGCAGGCCCATGCCGTCGAGCACGCCCTTGCGCCGGGTCATCTCACGTGCCTTGCGCGCGGCTTCACGTGCACGCGCGGCGTCGACGATCTTGCCGCAGATGATCTTGGCGTCGGTCGGGTTCTCGGCGAGGTAGTCGTGGAGCGTCTTGCTCACGACGTCTTCCACCGGCCCGCGCACTTCGCTCGAGACGAGCTTGTCCTTGGTCTGGCTCGAGAACTTGGGCTCGGGCACCTTCACCGACAGCACGCAGGTCAGGCCCTCGCGCATGTCGTCGCCGGTGACCTCGACCTTGGCCTTCTTGGCCAGCTCGTTGTCCTCGATGTACTTGTTGATCACCCGCGTCATCGCCGCGCGCAGCCCGGTGAGGTGGGTGCCGCCGTCGCGCTGCGGGATGTTGTTGGTGAAGCACAGCACGTTCTCGCTGTAGCCGTCGTTCCACTGCATCGCGACCTCGGACGTGATCGTCGAGTGCTGGTCGCTGTCCTTCTTGCCCGTCGCGTAGAAGACGTTCGGGTGCAGCACCTTCTTGCCGGTGTTGATGAACTCGACAAAGCCCTTGACGCCGCCCGCGAACGCGAAGTCGTCGGACTTGTTGTTGCGCTCGTCGACGAGACGGATGCGCACGCCGTTGTTGAGGAAGCTCAGCTCGCGCAGGCGCTTCGAGAGGATGTCGTAGTGGAAGTCGATGTTCGAGAAGATCTCGAGGTCGGGCAGAAAATGCACCTCCGTGCCGCGCTTCTCGGTCTCGCCGATCACCTTCATCGGCGAGATCTCGGCACCATTCCTCTGCTCGAGTTCGCGGTCCTGCGGCACGCCCTGGCGAAACTCCATGAAGTGCGCCAGGCCATCGCGCCGCACCGTCAGGCGCAGCCATTTCGACAGCCCGTTGACGCAGCTCACGCCCACGCCGTGCAGCCCGCCCGAGACCTTGTAGCTGTTCTGGTTGAACTTGCCGCCGGCGTGCAGCTCGGTCAGCGCGATCTCGGCGGCCGAGCGTTTCGGCTCGTGCTTGTCGTCCATCTTCACGCCGGTCGGGATGCCGCGGCCGTTGTCGGTGACGGAGATCGAGTTGTCGGTGTGGATGGTGACGACGATGTCGTCGCAAAAGCCCGCCAGCGCCTCGTCGATCGAGTTGTCGACGACCTCGAAGACGAGATGGTGCAGGCCGGTGCCGTCGGACGTGTCGCCGATGTACATGCCCGGACGCTTGCGCACTGCCTCGAGGCCTTCGAGGATCTGGATCGAGCCTTCGCCGTAGGTGTCGTCGCTGCCGTCGCCGTTGGCGCCGACGCGCAGAGGATTGCCCTCGACCGGCGGCGTCGATCCTTCGACCGGCAACGGGCTGTTCGTGGCCTTGCCGGCCTTGTCGCCATGGGTGCCGGCGATCTCGGGCTTCTTGTCGAAGTCGTCTTCTTTTTTCGGCGTCATCGAAGGTGTCGTCACCTGGTCAGATCCGCATCGGCATGACGACGTACTTGAAGCCGGCCTGGTCGGGCACGGTGATCAGCGCGCTCGAGTTCGTGTCCTGCAGCTCGACCGTGACCATCTCCTGGCCCATGTTGGTGAGTGCATCGATCAGGTAAGTGACGTTGAAGCCGATCTCGATCGCGTCACCGCCGTAGTCGATCTCGAGCTCTTCCATCGCCTCTTCCTGCTCGGCGTTCGACGAGGCGATGCGCAGCGTGCCCGGCTCGATGTTGACGCGCACGCCCTTGAACTTCTCGCTCGTCAGGATCGCAGCGCGCTGCAGGCTTTGCAGCAGCGGCGAGCGACCGAGCGTGACGCGATTCTTGTGGTTCTTCGGGATGACGCGGTTGTAGTCGGGGAACTTGCCCTCGACCAACTTGGAGACGAACTCCATTCCGGTGAACGAGAACTTCGCCTGGTTCGGCGCGAAGCGCATCTCGATCGGCGTGTCGTCGTCCTTGAGCAAGCGTTGCAGCTCGAGCACGGTCTTTCGCGGCAGGATGACTTCCTGCTTCGGGATCTCGACCTCGAGGTTGGCCTGCGCGAGCGCGAGCCGATGGCCGTCGGTCGCGACCAGCGTCAGGCTCTTGCCTTCGGCGACGAACAGGATGCCGTTCAGGTAGTAGCGGATGTCGTGCACCGCCATCGCGAAGTGCACCTGCGAAACCAGGCTCTTCAAGGTCTTCTGCGGCACGCTGAACATCGGCCCGAAATCGGCGGATTCCTGGACCAGCGGGAAGTCATCGGCCGGCATCGTCTGCAGCGTGAAGCGGCTCTTGCCACCGGCCAGCGTGAGCTTCGACTGCGTCGCCGAAACCGTCACCATCTGGTCGCTCGGCATCGAGCGCAGGATGTCGATCAGCTTTCTGGCGCCAACGGTGGTCGCGAAGTTGCTCGCGTCGCCGCCGAGCTCGGCGCTCGTCCGCACCTGGATCTCGAGGTCGCTGGTCGTGAACTCGATCGACTGCCCGCTCTTCCTGATCAGGACGTTGGCCAGGATCGGCAGCGTGTGCCTGCGCTCGACGATTCCGGCGACGGCCTGCAATGCGCTTAGGAATTTTTCTTGAACTGCTTTCAAGACAATCATGTCAACCCTTTGAACTGGTCGTAGTAGTAGAGGCGGGTCGTTTCTGTGGACAAGGCCATTTTCCTTCCTCCGGACAGGGACTTAGGGTTCGCCGAACCCTGTCGACCGAACCCTCGCGCCGCTGCGCGCCGAAGTGAACAACTCGGCCGATCAGGCCCAGCCTGTGGACAGCTCGACGTTGCGCTCGAAGTTGTCCCCAGCCTTGTGCCTTGACAGCGTTGCAAATTGCACCTGCGCATGGATCAGCCCTTGAGCGTCTGCTCGAGCACGTGCAGCTGGTGGTTCAGGTCGGTGTTCTTCTGGCGCTCGGCGGCGATCTTCCTCACCGCATGCAGCACCGTCGTGTGATCGCGCCCGCCGAAGAGCTCGCCGATCTCGGGCAGGCTCTTCTGGGTCATTTCCTTGGCGATGTACATCGCGATCTGGCGCGGCCGGGCGATCGACGCCGGCCGCTTCTTCGAATACATATCGGCGACTTTGATCTTGTAGAAGTCGGCCACCGTCTTCTGGATGTTCTCGACGCCGACCTGGCGGTTCTGGATCGAAAGCAGGTCCTTCAGCGCCTCGCGCGCGAGCTGGATGTTGATGTCCTTGTGGCTGAAGCGCGAGTACGCCAGGATCTTCCGGAGCGCGCCTTCGAGCTCGCGCACGTTGGCGCGCACGTTCTTGGCGACGAAGAAGGCCACGTCTTCCGGCATCGGCGTCGCTTCCTGGTCGGCCTTCTTCATCAGGATGGCGACGCGCATCTCGAGCTCCGGCGGCTCGATCGCGACCGTGAGGCCGGCGTCGAAGCGCGAGGTCAGCCGCTCGTCGATGTCGACCAGACCCTTCGGATAGGTGTCGCTGGTCATGATGATGTGGGCTCGCTTGGCGAGCAGCGCCTCGAAGGCGTTGAAGAACTCCTCCTGCGTGCGCTCCTTGCCGGCGAAGAACTGAACGTCGTCGATCAGCAGCAGATCGAGCGAGTGGTACTTGGCCTTCAGCTCGTCGAAGGTCTTGCGCTGATAGTTCTTCACCACGTCGGTGATGAACTGCTCGGCGTGCAGGTAGAGGATGCGGGCGTCGGAACGGTCGGCGAGCAGGGCGTTGCCGACGGCGTGGATCAGGTGCGTCTTGCCGAGGCCGACGCCGCCGTAGATGAAGAGCGGGTTGTACATCTGCCCTGGCGCGCCAGCCACATGCAGCGCCGCCGTGCGTGCCATCTGGTTGGCACGACCGGCGACCAACGTGTCGAAGGTCAGCGCTGGATTGAGGCGGCTGCGCGACGGCAGCGGTGGCGTCGTCACCGGCCCGGAGCGAGGCACGGTAGACCCGGTCGCGGCCGCGCCGGGACCCAGGGCGCCGGCACCCTCGGGAGCGGTGGCGCCGTTGAGCGCGCGATGACCGTCGACGCCGGCGGGGTTGCCCGGCGTGGAGATCGGTCGAGCACCGTTGTCGCGCGCCAGAGTCACGTCCAGCCGGACGGGCTTGCCGGCGATCTCGCTGAGAACGGTCTCGATGCGGCCGGCGTATTGATTGCGGATCCAGTCGAGCTTGAAGCGGTTCGGCACCCGCACGGTGACGACCGCAGCGTCGCCCTGGTCACTCACCTCGGCATCGGGCAGGGGCCGGATCCAGGTGTTGAATTGCTGGTCCGGCAGCTCGGACGCCAAGCGTTCGCAGCCACGTTGCCAGAGGTCGGCTTGCATGTGTGGAGAAGTACCCGAAAAAGGTCTCGCATTGTAGCCGCCACCGCCCGCAAAATGCCAGTTATCCACAGGGAAAACACGGAGGCCGCGAACCGCCTCCCGGCAGCGCCCCGAGAGGGCTTGGGTTGACGCCGGCGGCACTTCTTGCTGTAATCGCCGGTTGCCCGACCAACGCCCGACCCGACCCGGGAGGGATCCGGCCAGGCGCCCGGCACATTCCTGAGCCGGCGCGGGCAGCGAAAGCTCAAATCATGAAACGCACTTACCAAGCCTCCAAAGTCCGCCGTGCCCGCACCCACGGCTTTCTCGTTCGCATGAAGTCGCGCGGCGGCCGGGCGGTCATCAACGCGCGCCGCGCCAAAGGCAGGAAGCGCCTGGCGGTCTGAGGGAGGTCGAGCGACCTCAACCGCGGATGCCGCAGCGGCCCCCGGTCGGCGGCCCTTTGGCACGCCTCGTCGAATCCGCAGAGTTCCAGCGCGTGCTGCGGCAGCGCAGCCGAGCCGCCACTTTGCACTTCGCCATGCACCACGCGGCCACGCCTGCTGGCGCAGTTCCGTTGGCGTCAGTGGCCGAGTTATCAACAACCCGATGCATAACAGGTGCAGTACCTGTGGATGACTCATCGAAAGGCAGCTCGGAGCCCGAACGCCGCTGGCTCGGTGCGGTGGTTCCGAAGCGTCATGCCCGTCGAGCGGTCACCCGGTCACTCTTGAAGCGGCAGATCTATGCCGCTGCCGAGCGCCATCGCGTCGGCCTCGGCGAAGGTGTGTGGATCGTTCGCCTGCGAGCACCTTTCGATCGCGCGCAGTTCACGAGTGCTGCGTCGGCCGCGCTCAGGGCGTCGGCACGAACCGAGCTCGAGTCACTGTTCGGAAGCGTCGTGAGCGAGGCCGCGCAATGACGTCGCTGCCGCAATGCTTCCTGATCGCCCTCGTCCGCGGCTATCGCTACGCACTCAGCCCGTGGCTCGGCAGCAGTTGCCGCTTCGACCCGACGTGCTCGGCCTATGCGATCGGCGCCTTGTCGAGCCATGGCGCGCTCGCCGGTTCGGCCCTCACGATCGGCCGGATCGCCCGCTGCCATCCCTGGTGTGCCGGCGGCCACGATCCCGTGCCGTTGCGAACGCCCCGGCTTTTCACTCAATTGCTGGCCCGGCCAGCGACCCCGGCCGCGACCACCCGCTCTTCCGAATCTGCATCGAAATGACCGACATCCGCCGCACCCTCCTGTGGGGCATTTTCCTGGCCTCGCTCTTCTTCATCTACGAGTCGTGGAACCGCCACAACGGTCAGCCCTCGCTGTTCGGGCCGCCCCCGGCCACGCGTGTGGCGGCTCCGACCGGCGTGCCGGCAGGGGCGTCGGCAGCCACGGCAGTACCCGGCGGCGGCGTACCCGCGACCGCAGCGTCGGCAACCGGTCCGATCGCGGCCGCCGCACCGAGCGCGTCGGCCCCTGCGGTCGGCGAGAAGGTGACGATCAGCACCGACCTCGTCAGCGCCACGCTCGACAGCGTCGGCGGAACGCTGGCGCGCGTCGAGCTCTTGAAGCAGGTCGATCCGTTCGATCACAGCAAGAACGTCGTTCTTCTCGACCGCTCGAAGGACCGCCTCTATCTCGCCGAGACCGGCTTGGTGCCGCCCGCGGGTGGCGCCGGTCTGCCGAATCACCACACGGCGATGCGTCTGGTGCCCGGCGAACGCACGCTCGCGCCCGGCCAGAACGAGCTCAAGGTGCAGTTCGAGAGCGACGCGGTCGGCGGCGTCAAGCTGGTCAAGACCTATACCTTCCACCGCGGCGACTACGTCATCGACGTCCAGCATCAGGTCGTCAACGACACCGGGGCGGCGATCAGCCCGCGCCTCTACCTGCAGCTCGTGCGCGACGGCAACTCGCCGGCCGGCGAGTCGAGCTTCTACTTCACGTTCACGGGGCCGGCGGTCTACACCGACATCGCGCACTACAAGAAGATCGACTTCAAGTCGATCGAGAAACGCAAGGAAGGCGAAAAGCCAGACCACGACACCACGGGCACGACCGGCTGGGTGGCGATGGTCCAGCACTACTTCGCCTCGGCCTGGCTGCTCGACAAGCCCGGCGCCCCGGCACCGGCGCGCGAGTTCTACACCGGCAAGGTCGACACCAACACCTACTCCGTCGGCGAGATCGTGCCGCTCGGCAGCATCGCTCCCGGCGCCACCAAAACGCTCGACGCCCGCCTGTTCATCGGCCCGCAGGAAGAGACCAGGCTCGAAGCGCTGGCGCCCGGCCTCGAGCTGGTGAAGGACTACGGCTGGTTCACCATCCTCTCGAAGCCGCTCTTCTGGCTGCTCACTCAGCTGCACAAGTTGATCGGCAACTGGGGCTGGGCGATCGTGGGCCTCGTGGTGCTCCTGAAGATCGCCTTCTACTGGCTCAACGCCAAGGCCTACGGTTCGATGGCGAAGATGAAGGCCATCAATCCGAAGATCATGGAGATGCGCGAGCGGTTGAAGGACAAGCCGCAGCAGATGCAGCAGGAGATGATGCGCATCTACCGCGAGGAGAAGGTCAATCCGCTCGGCGGCTGCCTGCCGATCTTCGTGCAGATGCCGTTCTTCATCGCCCTTTACTGGGTGTTGCTGTCGAGCGTCGAGATGAGGAACGCGCCGTGGATCGGCTGGATCACCGACCTCTCGGCAAAGGATCCCTACTTCATCCTGCCGATCCTGATGACGCTGACCAGCCTGCTCCAGACCTGGCTCAACCCGACGCCGCCCGATCCGATCCAGGCCAAGATGATGTGGATCATGCCGCTCATCTTCTCCGTGATGTTCTTCGTGTTCCCGGCCGGCTTGGTGCTGTACTGGCTCACCAACAACATCCTGTCGATCGCGCAGCAGTACGTGATCAACAAGCGGCTCGGCGTCATCGGCAAGTAACGGGGCGCATGTGGAGGGCGAAGACCCGATCGTCGCCATCGCGACGGCGGGCGGGCGCGGCGCGGTCGGCATCGTGCGCGTCTCCGGAACGGGGCTGATGGCCCTCGCAGAAGCGCTCTGCGGCCAGGCGCTGCAGGCACGCCGGGCCACCTACCTGCCATTCCTCGATTCGACCGGCGCAGCAATCGACCGCGGCCTCGCGATCTTCTTCCCGGCGCCGCACTCCTACACCGGCGAGGATGTTCTGGAGCTTCAAGCGCACGGCGGCCCGGTCGTGCTGCAGCTGCTGCTGGCGCGCTGCCTCGAAGCGTCGCGGACGGTGCTGCCGCGTCTTCGCATCGCCCGCCCCGGCGAATTCACCGAGCGCGCCTTTCTCAACGACAAGCTCGACCTCGCGCAGGCCGAAGCCGTCGCCGACCTCATCGACGCCAGCACCGAAGCCGCCGCACGTTCGGCCGCGCGCTCGCTCGACGGCGCCTGCTCGCGCCAGGTCGATGCGCTCACGGCCGAGCTCGTCGAGCTGCGCATGCTGGTCGAAGCGACGCTCGATTTCCCAGACGAGGAGATCGACTTCCTCGAAGCCGCCGACGCCCGCGGCCGGCTCGCGCGCGCAGCCGCAGCCGTCGATGCCGTGCTGGCGCGCGCACGGCAAGGCGCACTGTTGCGCGAAGGCATCCGCGTCGTCCTCGCCGGTCAGCCGAACGTGGGCAAAAGCTCGCTGCTCAACGCGCTCGCCGGCGCCGAGCTCGCCATCGTCACAGCGACGCCGGGCACGACGCGCGACAAGGTCGGCCAGACCATCCAGATCGAAGGCGTGCCGGTCCACGTGGTCGACACCGCCGGTCTGCGCGACGCCGCCGAGGAGGTCGAGCGCATCGGCGTCGAGCGCAGCTGGGCCGAGATCGGCAACGCCGATGCGATCGTCTTCCTGCACGACCTGAGCCGCGAAGGCGACGCTGCCTACGACACGGCCGAACGCGAGATCGCGTCGCGGCTGCCGGCTCGACTGGCGGCGGACGGACGCCTGCTGCACGTCCACAACAAGGTCGATGCGGTCCCGCACGCCGCGGTCGCGCAGGTCGACGGCCTCGCGATCTCGGCCGTCACCGGCCAGGGTCTCGACGCGCTGCGCCGCCGCCTGCTCGAGGTCGCCGGCTGGCAGGCCGCGCAGGAAGGTTTGTTCATCGCCCGTGCCCGCCACGTCGAGGCCCTGCAACGCACCCGCGCCCACTTGGGTGAAGCCGCCACCCACGCCGGGTCCGGCAACGCCCGCCTCGAGCTCTTCGCCGAAGAGTTGCGCCTCGGCCACGACGCGCTCGCCGCGATCACCGGCGCGTTCTCGTCCGACGACCTGCTCGGCGCCATCTTCGCGCGCTTCTGCATCGGCAAGTGACGATTCGCGCCGCGGCGAATCGTCATCCTGAGCGCAGCGAAGGATCTGTTCGCGCGGCGCCCGGATCCTTCGCTTCGCTCAGGATGACGGTGACGCGGCCATCTTTCACCAGCACCACTTGCTGCGCCCCGGAGATCGTCTCCGGCCGATGCGCGATGATGAGCCGCGTCAGCTGCATCTGCGACAGCGCGTTGGTGACGGCGCGCTCGTTGCCGATGTCGAGGTGGCTGGTCGCCTCGTCGAGGGCCAGCACCTTCGGCTGCTTGTAGAGCGCACGCGCCAGCAGCAGCCGCTGCCTCTGGCCGCCCGAGAGGCCGGAGCCGAGGTCGCCGACGAGCGTCTGGTAGCCCATCGGCATGCGCACGATGTCGTCGTGGACCTGCGCCGTGCGGGCGCAGGCGGCAGCGCGCTCGAAGTCGGGATGCGAGTCGAAGAAGGTGATGTTGTCGCCGAGGCTGCCGGTGAGGAGCACGTCCTCCTGCATCACGGTGCCGAGCTGGCGGCGCACGTTGGCGATGCCGAGCTGGCGCACCGGGATGCCGCCGTAGAGCACCTCGCCTTCGCTCGGCGGCAGGAGGCCGAGCAGGATCTTCAGCAGCGTCGTCTTGCCGCAGCCCGACGCGCCCGTCACCGCCACGCTGTCGCCCGCAGCGAGCATGAAGTTCGCGTTGCGCAAGATCCAGGGCTCGCCTTCGCCGTAGCGAAAGCTCACGTCGCGCAGCTCCAGGCTCGGCCGCAAATGGCCGAGGTCGTGGACCGGCGCATGGGCATCGAGGCCGCCGGCCTGTGGGTGGTCGCGCTCGACCGGTGTGAGAGCGATGTCGGCGAGCCGCTCGGCATGCAGGCTCAGCATGCGCAGGTCGACGCCGTAGTTGATGAGCGCGGTGACGCGGCCCGTGAACTGCATCTTGTAGGCGATGAATGCGAGCAGCATGCCGATCGTGAAGGCGCTGCTCTGCCCGACCTGGCCGTTCATGACCATGCGGGCACCGAGCCCGAACACGAGCAGGTTCTCGAGGCCGAAGATGAAGGTGTTGGCGGTGGTGAAGGCGATGTTCATCTTCGCGGTGCGGACGTCGCGGTTCTGGACATCGACGAGCAGGTTCTGCCAGCGCGCGCGCCGGTCTTCCTCGCGGCCGAACAGCTTGAGCGGCGTCATCGCCCGCAGCGTCTCGAGGAAGTGGGTGTTTTCCTTGGCGGCGACGACGAGGCGCTCGGCGGCGGCGTTGCGAAACGGTCGGTACGAGAGCCCGCGCAGCAGTGCGTACACCGCCACGGCGACCAGCGTCACCAGCGCGAGCCGCGGCGCGTAGATCAGCATCATGACCAGGGCGGCGACGGCCATGATGCCGTCGATCACCGCTTCGATCACGGCCGTCGTCAGCGTCTTCTGGATCGCATCGACGGAGCCGAAGCGCGACACCACGTCGCCCAGGTGGCGGCGCTCGAAGAAGTCGACCGGCAGTCGAACCAGGTGCGCGAACATGTTGCCGGCCCACTGCAGCTTGAGCGTCATGCCGAGCACCATCACCATCCAGCTGCGGGCCAGGCCGATGACGGTCTGCGAGAGGAGCAGCAGCGCGAAGCCGAGCACGAGCACGGTGAGGAGGTCGCGGTCGCCCGAGGTCAGCACCTCGTCGATCACGACCTGGTTGAAGAGCGGCGCAGCGAGCGCGAACAGCTCGAGCACGGCGGCGACGACGAAGATCTGCGCCAGCGAGCGCCTGAGGCCGCGCACCTTGCCCGTGAGCTGGCCGAGCTGCAGACGCGGGCTGGCCTGGCGCGGCTGGAAGTCGGCGTTCGGCACCAGCTCGAGGGCGACGCCGGTGAAGTGGCGCGAGACCTCGGCGAGCGTGAGCCGTCGCTCGCCGACGGCCGGGTCGTAGACGACGACGCGCCGCTGGCTCACGCTCTTCAGCACGACGAAGTGATTGAGGTCCCAGTGCAGGATGCACGGCGTCGCCAGCTGCTCGAGATGGCTGAGCTCGAGGCGCAGCGGCCGCGAGTTGAAGCCGAGCACCGCCGCCTGCGCCACGACCTGCTGCAGCGTCGCGCCTTTGAGCGAGCTGGGGAAGCGCCGCCGCAGGTCGGCGAGGTCGATGCGCTGGCCGTGCGCTGCCGCGATCATCGCCAGGCAGGCGAGCGCGCACTCGGTGGCCTCGGACTGGAGGACCGGCCGCATCGTCATTGCGCCGTGCCCGCCACCGACTGCGCCAGGCCCGAGGCCGCCAGCACCGGCTCGAGCATCCATTCCCAGACGCGGCGGCGCTCCTGGATCACGTCGGCCTCGAGCGTCATGCCGGCCTTCAGCGGCTGCACCTCGCCGTAGGTGCGGATCGCCTGCGCATCGAGGGCGACGGTGACGCGATACATCGGCTCGTTGCTCTGCGCCGCGGCCATCAGCGCCTGGCCCTGGCCGGCCGGCAGGTCCTGGCTGCTGATCGGCGTGCGGCTCACCGAGGCGATGCGGCCTTGCGCCATGCCGAACTTCTGGTACGGGTAGGCGGCGTAGCGCACCCAGACGACCTGGCCGCTGCGCACGAAGCCGGCCGTGCGGCTGGGCGCGAACAGCTGCGCTTCGAGCGGGCTCGGCGAGCCGTCTTTCGCGTTCGGGATCAGCGACGCCAGCGTCTGCCCCGGCTGCACCGTCTGGCCGCGATGGATGGTGAGCGCGGTGACGATGCCGGCCTGCGGCGCCGTCACCACGACCTCGCGTCGCGAGTTGTTCTCGGTGCCTTCCTGGCTCA
>Ga0123337_10005161_pt1 | contig 12969 bp, 10 predicted proteins | sample frozenSSSSmetaG_FD_89792 | JGI IMG/M metagenome (GOLD analysis project Ga0123337, IMG submission 89792) | Glacier valley bacterial and archeal communities from Borup Fiord, Nunavut, Canada, to study Microbial Dark Matter (Phase II) -... | ecosystem: Environmental > Aquatic > Freshwater > Ice >...
CAAGACAAGAAATGGCTTTACCGGGATATGTCAAACCGGGCACTGATCTTAAATTTACCATTAAAATGGACAGAAGGCTTAATAAATATCAGGTGGATAGCCTTATTAATGTAGAAAAAATCAATAGATGGAATGAAGAAATCAATAATATCAGTACCTATATTCGCAAAAATGGTTTGACCATGCAGTTAGATTCTTCGACGGGTTTAAGGATACAATACCATCAGAAAATGTCAGATAGTTCTAAAGTGATTAGAGAAGGCAGCGTAGTTAAATTTCATTTTATAGGAAAACTGATGGACGGTACTGAGTTTTATAATTCTTATACCATGGGGCAGCCGCAGACAGTGCGTGTGGCAAAGGAACAATTCCAACCTATTGGTATGTATGAAATGCTGATAAAAATGAGGGCGGGGGAAAAAGCAACTTTTATACTTCCATACGACCTGGCATTTGGTGCAAAAGGTGTGGAAGGTATGATACCGCCGTTTTCAACCCTAGTGTATGAACTTAATATATTAAAAGTAGAATAATAGCACATTAAACAGAGTGGAAAGGAAAAACATCTTAATCACGGGAGGAGCCGGTTTTATAGGCTCACATGTAGTCAGGAGATTTGTAAATAATTATCCCGGCTATCATATTTTTAATCTGGATAAACTCACGTATGCGGGGAATCTGGAGAACCTTAAAGATATTGAAAATAAGGAGAATTATACCTTTATTAAGGGAGATATTACAGATGCGGAATTTATTACGCAGATATTTCAGGAATTAAAATTTGAAGGGGTTATTCATCTGGCAGCAGAATCTCATGTTGACAGGTCGATTACCAATCCTCTGGAATTTGTTATGACCAATGTACTGGGCAGTGTGAATCTTCTGAATGCTGCAAGATTATTATGGAAAGATCAATATGATCAGAAGCTTTTTTATCATGTGAGCACCGATGAGGTATATGGTGAGCTGGGTGCAGAGGGTAAATTTATGGAAACGACTCCTTACAGCCCGAATTCTCCTTATTCTGCATCAAAAGCATCAAGCGATCATTTTGTAAGGGCCTATTATCACACGTACCATTTACCGGTTAAAATTTCCAATTGCAGCAATAATTACGGCTCACATCATTTTCCGGAAAAGCTGATACCATTGATGATTAACAATATCATGCATCAAAAACCCCTGCCGGTATACGGTAAAGGTGAGAATGTCAGGGATTGGTTGTTTGTAGAAGATCACGCGAGAGCTATTGATATCATTTACCATCAGGGGAAAATGGGAGAAACGTATAATATCGGAGGTAATAACGAATGGAAAAATATTGAACTGGTAAAGTTTTTATGCCAGTTGATGGATAAAAAAATGAACAGGGCAGCAGGCGAGTCGGAAAAACTCATTACTTATGTGACTGACAGAGCAGGACATGATTTCAGGTATGCAATTGACTCCGGCAAACTGATGTCGGAACTCGAATGGCAGCCTTCTGTAAGTTTTGAAGAGGGTCTTGAAAAGACAGTGGATTGGTATCTCTCTAATCAGGATTGGTTAAATAATGTGACAAGCGGGGCTTACCAAAAATATTATCAGAGTATGTACATTAACAGATAAATAGGAATCAGAATGAAAGGAATTATATTGGCAGGGGGAAGCGGAACAAGGTTACATCCATTAACACTGGCAGTGAGCAAGCAAATGATGCCTGTTTACGATAAACCAATGATTTATTATCCATTATCAACGTTGATGATGGCGGGCATCAGGGAAATCCTGATTATTTCAACTCCCCATGATTTGCCACAGTTTAAAAAACTGTTGGGAGATGGCAGACATCTGGGTTGTGAATTTTCTTATGCCGAACAAGAAGTGCCGAATGGACTTGCACAGGCTTTTGTGATAGGTGAAGAATTTATAGGCAAAGACAAAGTGGCTTTAATACTTGGAGACAATATTTTCTTCGGGGCGTCATTGCAAAGTTTGCTGCAGGAAAATAACAATCCTGATGGGGGTGTCATTTATGCATATCACGTGAGTGACCCGGAACGTTATGGTGTTGTAGAATTTGATGATCACAATAAGGCCATCAGTATAGAAGAAAAACCAACGCATCCAAAATCAAACTATGCAGTTCCGGGTTTGTATTTTTATGATAATCATGTAGTCGATATAGCAAAAAATCTGGAACCATCGCCCAGGGGAGAATATGAAATCACGGATATCAATAAAGAGTATTTGAAAAGAGGACATTTAAAGGTTGGCATTTTACAAAGAGGCACTGCGTGGTTAGATACAGGGACATTTAACAGCCTGATGCAGGCAGGGCAGTTTGTGCAGGTAATAGAAGAAAGGCAAGGTCTAAAGATAGGTAGTATTGAAGAGGTAGCCTGGCGCATGAAATATATTGATGATCAGCAATTGGAGAAAATCGCTCATCCATTGACCAAGAGCGGATATGGGAATTATTTATTAGGATTGATAAAAAAATAAACAGGACATGTTCCAAAAAACAATATCAGGTATAAAAGCCAAAAATACCATGCACAGTATCACACAAGTTTGTCTGGCATGTATGCTTGGTTTGCTTTTTACAGGTTGTAAATCCTATACAGCCAATGTTATTCTGAAGGCTGAGAAAGAAGAAATTAACTGGCAAGCCGCTTATCAGAAAACATTGATTGAATCGCCGATTAAAATTGGAGATAAGATACAGTTTTCAATTTTCACCAATTTGGGAGAGGCGATCATAGACCCTTCCGGCAATCTTGTCACTACAGCTTCTTTCGGAGATGCCAATGCCAATTCAATTGAAAAGCCGAGTTACGAAGTGCTTGAATCCGGTGGTTGCTTTTTTCCTGTGATAGGTAAAATGACTGTTGCTGGTCTTAAGGTATCACAATTAGACAGCATTTTATCCGTTAAATATGAAACCTATTACAATGATGTTTACGTCATTTCTAAAGTCATCAATAAAAAAATCATTATGCTGGTGTCCGGAGGTGGAAAAATTGTGCCTTATACTTCCAATATGAATTTATTGGAGGCTATTGCTATTTACGGTGGACTCGACAACAATTCAAAAGGTTATAATATCAGAATTATCAGAGGTGACCTGAAAAATCCGGAGTTTACAATTGTGAATTTAAGGTCTATGAGTGATATGAAAAACACTATGGTGAATCTGAAACCTGATGATATCATTTATATAGAACCTGTCAGAAGGCCAGTGTCTGAGGGTGTAAGGGATAACTTATATGTAGTGAATGTTGTGCAGGTATTTTTAACACTTACGGTATTGATTAGTAGTTTAACTAAATAATATGATAGATTTCGAGTCAGAAAATGCTAAAATAGACAATAAGATAAGTGTCAGTACTCAAGAAAGTTTTGAACTGGATAAACTGGTACTTATTCTAAAAAAATACTGGATCTGGATCCCAATTTCACTCGTTGTTTCCCTTATTTGCGGTTATTATTATCTAAAATATTCTAAGCCTGTATACAGCGCCAGTTCACTCATTAAACTGGAAATACAGAAAGAGGCATCTAATATTGGTCTGGCATCGATTTCAACCATTCAAAGTGATAATCTGGTGGGCGAAATTGAGTTAATTAAATCACCACTGGTTGCTCATGAAGTGCTTAATTTGCTGGACCTCAGTATCTCCTATTTTGCTGTCGGAAATATTCTGACCACCGAGATTTACAAAACTTCGCCTTTTAAGGTGGTCATATTATCTGAGCCACGGTTTACCCAGTACGATAAGGATTTTATGATAGTTTTTATCGATAACTATCAATTTAAATTGTTTCAAAAAGACAAAAAGGATGAAGATCAGCACACCTATAAGGTTGGTGATGTAATTAGCATGGGAGAATTTAAGTTCGCCATACAATGGAATACAGATGCAGGAAATAACAACGAACAGAAGGAATATTTTTTCAGGATCAACAGCAGGGGTTCGCTTATTTCTTATCTTCTAGGTAATATCAGTGTGGAACCATCCAGCACTGAAGCAAGAACTATTTCGATTTCCTTTAAGGATTTTAATCTCAAAAAATGTATTGATATTGTCAACGCTTATGATACGACTTACCTTAAGCAGTCGATAGAGAAAAAACAAAAATCGCAGGAACAGACCTTGCTTTTTATTGAGTCACAAATTGACAAAACAGCTTTAAAACTTGAAGAGTATGAAAACAAGATAGAAGCATTTGCAACACAGACAGGTTCTTTATCTCCAAATGCTGAGTTTTCTGCAATTGGTCTTCAATTGGCTGAGCTTCAGAAAAACAGAGAGAATATCGAAAAATCATCCAAATCATTTAATGAAGTGCTTACATTTATTAAAAGTGATGCCAGCAAAGACAATATTGTGCCTTTGGTTTTTGGTTTGGAAAACATACAGGTTGCAGATGGGATTAATCAATTAAACAGCCTTTATAAACAGAGGGAGTTGTTAAAAATATCCAATAAGGAAGTTACTATCCCTTTCAAAAAAATAGAACTTGAAATCTCCATCGTAAAGTCGCAACTTTTTAGTTTTATTACAGAGAATAAAAAATACATTTCTGAGCAAATGGTCGTCATTGATAAAAAGATCAATGAGCTGAATAATGATTTTTCAAGTCTGCCAAATAAAGAAACAGAATTTAAACGTCTCAACAGGTTTAACGACCTGTATGAAAAGTTTTATCTCAGTTTGATCGAAAAGCAGATTGAATACCAGATTTCAAAAGCAGGTACTGTGCCTGAATTTACAATTTTAGCGGAAGCCAGTGCTTCTCCCACCCCTATTTCTCCCAATGTTCAAAGGATATGGATTCTATTTCTGTTAATAGGGATTATTCCCGTTGTAGCATTTATCTTTATCAAGTATCTGATGATGAATGTTATCTATAGTCAGAAACAGATTGAAAATAAATTACTGGCACCAATTCTAGGTTCTATACCTACTTACAAGAAAAAAATGGCGGCTTCAATTCTAGTGGTTGATAAAAATCCGAAATCATCCATCAGTGAATCTCTGCGTTCGATACGTACCAACTCGGATTTTATGCTGCCTAAAAAATCCAAGCAGATTATTGGTGTTACATCAACCATCAGTGGAGAAGGAAAAACATTTTTTGCAATTAATTATGCGGCTATACTCGCTTTAACAGGTAAAAAGGTAGTAATTCTGGATTTGGATATGCGTAAACCAAAAATTCACGTAGGTTTTAATGTGGATAATAGTGTAGGAATGAGTTCTATTCTTTCCGGGATGTCGAATTGGAAAGACGCGATTAAAAAATCACCCTTATCTAATCTGGATCTTATTCCTGCGGGTCCTATTCCACCCAATCCGAACGAATTGCTTTTAAAGAAAGAATTTGACGATTTGATAGACAGTTTGTTTCTTGAGTATGATTATATCATGGCAGATAATCCACCTATAGGATTGGTGACAGATGCCAATAATGTATTTAAAAAATGTGACCTTTCAATTTATGTCGTAAGGTCGGGTTATACCAAACAACATGTCATATCCAGTATCAATGCTCTCTATAAGAGTAAAAATTACACCAATTTGTCCGTGATTATCAATGATGTTAACAGCCATAATACCTATGGTAATAAATATGGGTACGGTTATGGATATGGATATTATGAAGATGAAAAAGAACATCAGAAATGGTATCAAAAATTGTTTAAAAAATAAAACTGTATGGGACTGCTGAGTCGTTTGTTTTCAAAAAACAATGTCGTTAATCAACCTATTCAATGGGATATGCACAATCATATTCTGTTTGGTATAGATGATGGTTCCAAAACACTGGAGAATTCGATAGAAATGGCTAGGCAATATGTGGATTTAGGATATAAAAAACTGTTTGCCACACCACATATCTTGGGAGATTATTATCCCAATACCCGGGCGATTATTCAGGAGAAATCGGAACTGTTAAGGCAGGCATTAAAAACGCATGAAATCCCCTTGGAAATTGGATTTGCAGCCGAATATTATATAGATGAAGTATTTCTGGATAAAGTGAATCAGCAGGAGGAGTTGTTGACTTTTAACGGCAAACATTTGCTGTTAGAAACCTCTTTTATGAATAAACCCATGTTTTTTAACAAGCTTGTATTTGATCTTAAAACCAAAGGTTATATTCCTGTATTTGCCCATCCCGAAAGGTATGTTTATCTGCATCAGAGTTATGGTGAAATTGAACAACTGATGGAACAGGGACTAAAACTGCAAATTAATCTTTTATCTTTATTGGGATATTATTCTCCCGAAGTGAAAAAACTTGCCCAATGGATGGTGAAAAACGGGTACTATCATTTTCTGGGAACGGATGCACACACAGTTGAACAATTGCATCGCATGCCGGAGGTGTTCAGAAACAAAGTGTTTGAATCCATTGATTTTGACAAGGTGGAAAATTGCCGGTAATTCTTTTTTCTTGTGAATTGAACCATTAAATGAATCCTCATCAGGCAGACCGAATGTCGTCACTCTTTTTGTGTTGTCATAGTGAACAGGAACATCAATAATACCAATGGTATAAAAGGCATATAGAACCTGCTGGTGCCAATGGGTCCGGTGAAAAACAATATATATGCCGGAAAAAACAATATGGTCAGTTTTGTTAACCATGTAATCCCCGATTTAAAAGTGAATCGCAACATGATATATAATCTGAACAGATTAAAAAGTACTAAACAAAACAGGAGTATTCCGAGTGGATTCAGAAACATTTGCAACACACTTTTAAACGCGCCTTCTTTATTCGTCTCGTACATCATGTTTTGATGATGGGGTAAATTAAAAAATTGTGTCAAATCAAACCTCCCGGGGTCTGCCACACAATAGATTGCTCCACGTGTATGGAGCCACACATACAATAGCATATGTTGGCTTATTTGTTTTTTACATGCTTTGCGGATATATTCTTGTTGTGCCTTATAATTACCTTGTGTTTTTGCTTCAATATTGATGTTGTCTACAATGGAATCTGCTTTTTGCAAACCATACTTATTCAACAATAAGGAGAATGTGTTATAATGCAGGAGGTTAATATTGCTGATGGATGAATAATGAAAATATCCGCTGCGTTGTTCATTCATCTTACACACGGATAAATAAAAACACAATGGGAGCAGGCTTAATGCCAGATGTTTAATCTGCAGATGCCTGAATGAACGGATAAGGAGATAAAGCGGCCAGCAAAAAATGGTAAATATCAGAACAGGTTTTAAAGACATACCTGCAATCAGTAAAAGTGAGATATAAAAGATATGTTTTGAATCATTCGGTCGCATGATTAAGATGTATACAATGCCTGTCATACAGCATTGCAGCCATATTTCGCTCATTACCATATTGGCATAAATCACCTGGGAAACACTGAATAACAAAAACAGAATAAGCTGGGTGAATCTGAGTTTTATCTTATGTTTTTCAGCGATTTTAAGTATCAATCGGATAGAAAATAAACTCAACAGGTTTTGCACTAAATACAGCAAGGTGAAAAAGACCGGTATGGAGCCAAAACTTATCAGTTTGATGGCTGCAAGAATGGATGGATATAAAAAGGGTCTTTTTGTCAGCCAGTTAGGATTAAATGCATGGTTGAGATTCCAGGAATAAAGTGTTTGATGTTGTAGGAGATTGTCTGCTGCATAAAGGTATTCCCGGCTGTCCTGCAGCATGCTGTTGCCAAAAAATATTTGTTTGCCAAAAAACAGGAGATGAAAGATGACCAGAATTAACCAGAATCGTTTTTTGTCCATGTTTCCGACGTACGTTATTTTTTCAAATTTTAACAAAGGATTCCCTGATAGCTTTTTGCAGTTTCTTATCGATTGCAGTTTTTTCAGCATATTGTTCCCAATTTCCTGTCACTTTCTGAATCTGTTCGATAATTTGTTCGGCTTTTCTGATATGCATATTTTGAGCTACCTGCAATAAATCGGATTTCTTTATTTTATCGCGTTTTCCATTGATGCTCAAAGCGTGTTGACTTACCCAAGTGCTGTCGGGTCTGTAAGCGTGGCAGACATCATATGCAGGACTCAGTTTCCATTCTCCGGTTTTAGACATTGTAAAGGCGAAATTTTTTGTATGGTCGTCACAATTTCGTCCGAGTACATTCAACACCATACGGCGGAATAGCTGCTCAGCGTCCGGGTATGGCAAACGCAATATCCGCATCACCTGAAAGACCTGTTCGTAACTGTATTCATGCATATCCCTGAAATCAAAATGTGCAAGTCCGCATAAAGTTTGTACATGGATTTTTTCATTGTTGCCGGTCCTGTCGAATCTCCTAGTCATAAAATGTGCCCTGCCGTTTTCCTCCAGCAGTTTACATGCTGTCATCTCTATGCCTGAATCCAATGCCATCAGGTAATAGGCCATTTCTACCCGGCCATAACCTGAACTGATACCAAACTGTGCATCATCTGCTCCGTCGAGTTTAATGAGCCAGTGCTGGTATCCTTTCGGCACATCTGCCTGTCCGGAACGTACATCTCCTGTTTTGGGATTGTATGCAATGACTGCTTTGGCTCTTGCCCCTCCGGCCGAAGTGCCTATTTTCAGCACATCCAGTAAGGCCTTTTCCTTGTCGGCGGTGAGGTTAGAATTAAAGGTCTTTTTTTTGCTAAGAATCTGTCTGGCAGTTTCCACCAGACTGTCAATTTCAATCCAGCTGGCTTCTCCATTATCTTTAGGTATAGTAGGTTCAAATTCCAGTGCACCCATACCTCTATTGCCAATAAAACAAAGCATTTCTACAGGATTCATACTGTCAGCAGTTCGCCCATGTCTGGCCAGCCACGCATTGATAAGGGCATTACCGTATCTATCTGGCAGCACATCTGCCAGCATACCCGGTAAACCTTTAAATGTAGGACTCTGCAGGAGTTCCTGAAAACTGAATATTTGCCTGTCACCCTGCGCAACAGGCATTCGGAGTGGAGACAGATCAAGCCCAAGTTTCAGAAAAGAAGGTTCAAATTCAAATGCAGCAAGTTTTGTTTCCGGATTCCAGGCTACAGCCCCTGCACGTTTGTTCCATATATTCACCCAGGCGCTTGTAATCATTACCAGTCAGAATTATTTGTGTTATTGTTTTTTTTGCTTGCTCTTTGGCGACCTGATTCCTCGATTTTTGCGAGTTGCAGAGGACTAAGACTTTTTTTTATGATTAGCTGTTCGAAAAAATCCAGTTTTTGCAAAGCTCTCAGCAGGCTGATAAAAGTGAGTAAAGTGCCCCCGCCTCCGTTTTCCACCACACTCAGGGTTGACCGGTTGATGCCGGCACCAGTTGCCAATTGCGCCTGTGTTTTATTCTGAGAGAGTCTGGTTTCTCGTATAAAGTTTCCAATAATTTCCAAAAAACCCTGATCGCTCATTGCGTACCATTTAATGTTGTTATTTTCCATCTTTGAAGTGGTTTAGTGTATTTAATGTATAAAAAACACAACAAATGTAATAGATATATTTTGTATAAAAAAACAAACATTAAGATTAATTATAGTATATAATGTTGCAAAATAGCAACAAAATTGAGATTATATTAGGATTTGGAGAAGAGATGAGCTTGTATTCAAACAAAAAATCTTATTTATGCTTATCGTTTGTCTATCCGGATTGGGTATAAAAGTACAATTTCTCTCTTTTTTACCGTGATAATTTTTTATAATATTGCTGTATGAGTCAAGCCAGTTTTGCCGATTTATACCAGTCGTTAAATGCAGCCCAAAAGGAAGCCGTCGAAACCATTGATGGACCTGTAATGGTAGTTGCCGGTCCCGGTACGGGTAAAACTCAGATACTGGCGGCCCGAATCGCCAATATTCTGCTTAAAACAGATACCACGCCTTACCAGATATTATGTCTTACGTATACCGATGCGGGTGTAGTGGCCATGAGGGAAAGGTTGTTGAGGTTTATTGGTCCTGCGGCTTATCGTGTACATATCCATACCTTTCATTCTCTGTGCAACGAAATTATACAGTTCAACGGGAGTTATTTTGGTTACAGAAATCTGCAACCGGCTACGGACTTGAACGTGTACGAAATCATTCAGGAAATGATTGATGAATTGCCCAACAATAGTGTATTAAAAAGGTTAAAGGGTGAAGTGTATTTTGAGGCCGATGATTTTAAAAACCTGTTTGATATTATCAAGAAAGAAAATTTTAATGTAGAAGATATCAAATCCAAAGCAGACAGATATTTTCAGGAGAAGGAGCAGAATGGTGATTTTGCCTATAAGGTAAATGGTAAAAATTTCAAGAAGGGCGATAGAAAGGAAAAAGATTATAACGAAGAAAAACTCAAGGTTGAGCGACTGAAAGCAGCTGTGGAGCAATTTGAAGTGTTTAACAGAAAAATGACGGAAAGGAAATTATACGATTTTTCTGATATGATATTGTGGGTGTTAAAAGCGTTCAGGGAGGACAAAAATTTTCTGTTAAATTATCAGGAGCGGTATTTGTATTTTCTCGTGGATGAATTCCAAGACACCAATGGTGCCCAGCTCGATCTGGTGAATTATCTGACTGAATATTGGGAAATCCCCAATCTCTTTGTTGTGGGAGATGACGACCAGTCAATTTATCGTTTTCAGGGTGCCAATGTCGGCAATATACTGAACTTTGCCAACACCTATAAAACCCATTTAAAGACAACCGTTCTAAAGGATAATTACCGTTCAAGTCAGCATATTCTCGACGCATCAAGAGCCTTAATCAATGTCAATACTGAGCGTTTGGCTGATATTGACAAACATCTGGAGGCAAAGAACCCGGCTTATGCGGATATTGAAAATAAACCGCAGATTCAATGTTATTTTAATCCCATACACGAAACGGTAGCTATTGGACAGGAAATATTAAAACTGCACAATGAAGGCGTGCCTTATGCTGAAATGGCCGTATTGTATAGAAGTCATAAACATGTGGAAGACCTGATTAAGTTTTTTCATGCCAACCATATTCCGTTTAACTCCAAACGCAAAGTGAATGTGCTGAATGAATTGCTGGTAAAAAAATTACTAACGATACTTACCTATATACAGGCTGAAATCACAAAACCATATTCCGGAGAAGGATATATTTTTGAGATATTAAATTATGATTTTTATAAGATAAAACCTCTAGATCTGGCCAAATTAAGTGCAGAAATAAGGACTAAAAGAGGGGCTAAGTGGCGTGATGTTTTATCCGCATTGGTGGAAGGTCAGCAAGACCTGTTTGCAAGTCTGCCCGGCTTGGGTTCCAAAACGGAACTTAAACGTCTGGTGACTGATTTGGAATACTGGATTCAGGAAGCAAATAATGTGACCGTACCCCAACTGGTTGAAAAACTGATTGCCAAGGGCGGTATATTAAGTTATGTGATGCAGGCGGATGGTAAACGCTGGCAGATGCAGATACTCAGAACCTTCTTTGATTTTGTTAAAGAAGAAGCGGCAAAAAAGCCGGAAATGACTTTAAAAGATTTGATCGAAACAGTGCAAATGTATAGAGATTTTGACATTCCGGTGGAAGCTATGCAAGTATTGCATGTGCCGGATAGTGTTAATCTGATGACCTTACATGGGAGCAAAGGATTGGAATTTGATCAGGTATTTATTATTAGGGCTATAGACAGTGAGTGGATTCGCAAAAGGGGTAATGCAAAGGATTTTAATCTGACTAAAATGTATGCAGAACTTAAAGGTGAGGAATCCGAAATAGAAGAAATCAGGCGTTTGATGTATGTGGGCATGACCAGGGCCAGAAAAGGTCTTTATATGACATTTTACAAAAAGGACCTGAAAGAAAAGGAAGTGAACAAATTGCAGTTTATTGCAGAGCTTGAGGAGTTTGCGGGGCTGAAGGTGGTGTATCCTGAAGTAGATGAAAATGTTATACTGGAATTTGAGTCGCAATATTACCAATATGATGAAACACCGGATTTTGAATTGATAGATCATGATTATCTGGATACTATATTGGCTAATTATACGATGTCGGCAACACACCTCAACACCTATCTGAAATGTCCGGTAACCTTTTATTTTAATCATGTACTCAGGGTGCCGAGCGCCAAAAGTGAGAGTGCAAGTTTCGGAACGGCCATGCATTATGCATTGGAAGAATTGTTCAGGAATATGCAGAAAAACGAGAACAATGAATTGCCCAACTTGGATGATTTTGTCAAGAGTTTTGAGATTTCCATGTTTGTTCAGCGCGATAGTTTCACAGATAAGGGTTATCAGCGCAATTTAGCGAATGGACGTATTGTACTGCCGAAATACTATGCGCGATATGCTGCACAATGGAAGACTGAAAAAGTATTTACAGTCGAGAAAAATATGAGCAATATTGAAGTGGCGGGTGTGCCAATAAAAGGCAAACTGGATAAGATTGTTTTTGAGGGCCATAGTGCCTATGTTATCGACTTTAAAACCGGTAATTATGAGAAGGCCAGATTAAAATGCAAGCCACCCAAAGCCATGCCTGCAGAACCAGATCCGCGCAAGGATAACCATGAAGACATTTATGGGGGTGATTATTGGCGACAGATGATATTTTATCATTTATTGATAGAGAACGACCACAGCAATAAATGGACTATGAGCAAAGGAGAAATGAACTTTGTGGAGCCCGACAAACACGATCAGTTTTACAACGAAGTATTTGCCGTTTCACCGGATGATGCCGCCATAGTGACCGAGCAGGTAAAAGATGTGTATTTAAAAATCAAGGCACATGAATTTGACAAGGGTTGTGGCAAAGAACATTGCCATTGGTGTAATTTTGTCAAATATTATCTCAAAAAGGAGATACAGGTGAGTGAAAGTTTACCGGGTAGCAGTGAGGAGGAAGTGGAGTAAAGTTTGATTAACCGTGATAGACCCTTGATGCGATAATCAATCCGCCATTGATTTCAAGCACTTCACCAACCCTAAGATCGGCTTCATTCTCAACCC
>Ga0123337_10005162_pt1 | contig 12968 bp, 17 predicted proteins | sample frozenSSSSmetaG_FD_89792 | JGI IMG/M metagenome (GOLD analysis project Ga0123337, IMG submission 89792) | Glacier valley bacterial and archeal communities from Borup Fiord, Nunavut, Canada, to study Microbial Dark Matter (Phase II) -... | ecosystem: Environmental > Aquatic > Freshwater > Ice >...
TAAACCCAGTTTAGGGATCATGCTAAGGCTGGACATCGCTCTGGCTGATTGAAACTTACCTAGTTTGGCTGCACGCTTGAAGCCTTTACCGCCTTTGCCAGCGGCCATGCCATCCATACCGCCAGCACCCATATTGACGACATACACAGACTGAACACCTGGCATACCACCTAATGCACCCGCAGCACCTGTTTTGCCACCTTTGGCAAAATTAGCAATGCCCTTGCCAGCAGAAAATACTTTTCTAGCCAAGACAGCTGTGCCACCTACCGCCACTGCACCTGCAGCCGCTTTTATCAACATATCAATAGTGTTTGGATCAACGCTATTAAGTGAATCAGCCATACCTTGGATGTATTGCGTTAGATTAGAATCAGCGAATTGTTGCCAAGCCGAATATAAGCTTTGCAGTGCTGCAGCTGAATCTTTAGCGGCGCGAGTAGAATCATCAATTGTGGCTGTTCCATCAGCCTGCACATTCATAAATTTGTCTAAGCTTTCCACTGCACCTGTTCGTTTAAATTCAGCGGCAGCAGCATTGAATGAACGCATCGCTTCAGCATCGAACACCTTGCTTAAAACGGTTTTTTTGCCTTGGGTCTTTTTAATGATATCGACCATGATTTCATTAATAGGCCGTAATATCTCGCGACCTTCTTTTAGTGCTTGAGCATCAAACAATTTAATGCCACCGCTTTTGAGTATTTTTACTTTATCAACATCACTTAAGGTACGAAGCAATGCCTCGAAAGCAGTCGCGGCTTGTTCAGATGAACCCGTTCCTTGGCGAATCACCTGCAAAGCAGCACCCATTTCACGAATAGCGGGTAAACCTTCCCGACCTAATGATGTATAGGCCGTCACAACACGTGGGCCTAATGCCGCCAGTTCTTGTAAGGTGAACGCACCTTCTTTACCTTGCACGTTAAGGGTATCAATTGCAGTGAGTACATCTTTATCAATCACGATGCCCATTTTCTGGAACTCAGCCAGTATTTCACCAATAGCTGAACCATTAGCACCTGTTGCTTGAATGGCATAACCAATATTCTTGATATTGTCTTCAGCAAATTTAAGATCGCCCGTTTTCTCGACGATGGCTTCAATCGCACTAGTGATTTCACTGGGATCGATTCTGATGGTATCTTGACGGGCGGCTTCAAAAATCTTCTTTTTTAAACCATCTACTTGGTCGGCACTAATATCGGCTTGAATACCTAAACGCGTAAAGCGACGTTCAAGATTTACAAGAAAGCGACCAGTGCCCGCCGCCGCCGCACCTGTTAGCAACGCACTATATCTATTGCCTAACCTATCTAACCCACGCGCACCTACAGCTACGCTACGGCTTAGCATGCTCATCTGGCGTTGGCCAGTTTTGCTAAATCGTAACCAGCGCTTTTCATTCACACGCATTTGGCTGCCAAAATTGCCGCCTGCGTTGATGTTGATGCTCGTTGTTAGATCGTTTTGACTCATGGTAATTTAAGCTTCTTATAAAAGTGTCTTAAAGGGCGTTTAAGGGTGTACTCATGTGGCGTCTGAGTGATGCGGCTAAACTCAATCGTCTGCCGTTCCAGATTGGTCATCAGACGCACTAGGTCGCCCCCGATGCATGACAGCCTCCAGTACTGCCTGATCAAGGTTTTCTGCTTTCAGTTGAATCACTTCAAAATCTTCACGCGAGAAACGTCTCAAATCACTTAATTCGACCACGCCATCATAATCACCGATTGATTCAATTTGGCGCGCTAAGCATTCCATGCCCATCAGCGTAGGGCTGACAGCAAATATATAGCCATCAGCCGTTTCAACGGCACGTTCAGAAGCCATGCCAGCGTCGATAATGTCGCCAGGTGTTAATTCACGCATGAGAACGAACATGTGCGTTTTGTCACCGATTTTCACGCCGACGTTTAAAGGTATTTTGATATTGGCCATGCCTTATACCTTCTCGGCTCTATCGCCTGACATTTCTACATCAGTACTGGTGGCACCATGCTCGACTACATTAACGGTAAAGGCATTGCGCATTAAATAACGCTGACCAGTATCGGCAATAAAAGTGGCAGTTTTGCCTGTCCATTTACCGATATCAGTGACATCGACATCTTTGGTTAGTAACACCTTGAACTTTAGACTTGGTGGAGCATCAGACTCAGTGAAATAGGTTTGACCACCATGACTAGATGGATCACGTGGCGTGCCACCGGGGTCTAATGTGGCATCGTTTTCTGATTCGAGAACGCCGCCGTCAATTTTAATTTTTACCTTGCCTGTAACTTGTTTACTCATGACGTGCTCCTATTAACGACGAAATTCAGTGTGTACAGCTGTCACACGAAGGTTATTGATCAGTTTTGGTGAGTCATACAAATCCAGACGGTCTGGATCATCAGCATGAATCTGGGCGAAAGCAGAGGCTTTATAGCCTTCGTAATCTTGACACCAGCCTTTATCCATAAAGCTTGTGTACAGCGCCAAGAACTCATCAATCATGCTACTAGGCTGAACAATCGCTTGACCGCGTGGAATGTCAAAACCATCATCAGCCAATTTATGGCGTGGGAATTTTTGAGCGACCATTGCCCGTTGCTCAAAACGAATTCGCTCAAGGGTTTCAGCCGTATTGATGTTGAGATAACTATCATCAGAAAAGCCTGACGTGTTGACTTGATACATGGAGATTTGTCGCTCAAGACGCACAACACCACCACGATCAACGTTATAAGTGGCAATACCATCGAACAACAATTGATTTCGTTCTGTGCCATCCCAACGCTCTTCGCGCTTAGGTGGTTTTATGCCTGGTAAAGCCAGTGTTTTAAGTTGACGTGCTGGGTCAATTTGTAATGATGCTGAACCGACAATGCCATTGACCGCCGCCCATATATAAGGTGGTGTAGGTGATGAGTTAATACCAAGACAGGTCACATGCGGGCTATTGCGGCCACTACCAAATGTACCTGTGGCTGAGTGTGTGCCACGATAGGCAGTAAACGCTCGGCAACCGATGGCACGCATTGGCCCCCATCGACCATCTAGCTCAGTTTCAAGTACAACAAGATTAGCCGTATCGGTATAAGGTACCACTAGCCAGTTGTACCATTCGTCACCAATTGAGGTGAAGATATCGGTTAAATCAGGATTGCCCGTACCACCAGATAATGCAGTGAATGCAATCGCGGTACCGCTTGGCAATTCTTCTTCGTAATAGTTAAGCCGCATATCAATATCGTTGCCAGTTTCACCTTTCCATTTACACGTGATATCAACTTGGCTAGTAATACTGCCATTTACTTCAGCAGTGACGGGCAATGTGGTATCTGCTGTGATGGCTGCAACAATAGCTGTTGCAATTTCATCAGCGGTATCTGCACTAGACACGCCAATTAACAAACGATAACCCGCAATATATAAGAAGATGGTACCGCTGCCAGTCGCTGGGCCAGTCACCGCAATTGAGCCTGCAGCAGCTGCACCGCCCACCGCATCATCTAAAGCGATAAACCATTTTTCAGTGAATTGATCAGCCTTAATAGCAGCTTTACCCATTTCGGCAAGCATTGAACCACGACCGAAGTACTTTTCAAGTTCTTCAGGGCTATTAGCGCGAATCGCTTGGCCTTCGGGTATCGTACCTACAGCTAAACGCTGACCGATAAACAATGTTTTAAAATCAATATTGGCATTACCTGCTAGGCGATTACTAAACTCGATCGCGGTATAGGGTAGGCGTAGCTTTTCAGGAATTGAATCGAAAGAAATAGCCATGTTTTATGCTTCCTTATCTGTTGATGGTTGAATAGCGTCAGCGGCTTTTTTTGTATCTGCTTTTGCTTTAGCTACAGCTTTTTTGATGTCGGCTTCGTTTGTAATTAAAACCGCATCACCTTCTTTAATGCGTTTTAGGTAATAGACTTCACGTGGTACATATTCGCCATGTTCGTTAAGATGGCCACCGCGTAGTTTTCTGACTTTTACGTCTGGGTTTGTTGGTTTGATAAAAATTCGTTCATTCATGTTGGGTTCCTTATTGTTCAAGTATTACGTCGTCGATGGCAGCAGCTTCTTCTTCACCATCAACCAGTGAATGTTCTGCATGGAATCTAATAAAATTGTGCAGTGATGATGGGTCAAATTCATCAGGGAAAGGCATGTTTGGTAGTTCAAAGGTAATGGCGTACATCGTGGCTTTGAACGTTTCTTCTAGCTGCATTGAAAATAGATTTCGCATGTTCTTCAGCTGTAAAGTGCCCACTTCGTTCACCGTGCTGTCATGCAGTTTCGGCACTAATGCCGCAACAATTTCATACGCACCAATCGTGGTCGCATCACCACGGCGACGAGCGGTATGATTGCCGACATGACGGGTTAATACATACACATCAAACCGACCATTAACTGAGCCACGTGAGGTACCAGAACCACCTAAAAAAGCCACATAAACGCCTGGTGTTCTATTGGCTGAAATAAGCTGCTTGAGCATGCCGACATTCATTGCACTGGGTAAGGCTTCAACGACCGCCAAGGCATTACCAAACAAGCCATTTACCTTGTCGACAATATGATCTTCGACGGCAATAATGCTGTTCATTAAATGAAGCCTTTATCATTGCGATTAAACACATTGCCGCCAGTGACCATTTCCACCGTGTTTTGGCTTGATGGTTTTTCACCTTCAACGCTGATGCCAATACTCATTTCACCTTTGCTGATAGCTTTTAGTGATTTAACGGCTTCGTTATAACGGTCTTTCACTTCATCAGATGCTAGGTTTTCATATAAGTAATAACGGCAAATCTCACAGGCAATACGTCCAAGTGCTCTAGGAACGGGCTTGATAGGTAGGCCATAACGTCCACCTAAATAACCATCAATTAAGCTATCTGCATCGGCAATGGCTGATTCAATGACGTCTAGATCTAACTGACCGACGTTGTCTTTATCTGTCAGTTGGATCAACTCTTTTTCACCGTAGCGCGTTATTAAGTCTTGTTCTGTGCAATATGCCATTAGCTTAATGTCCTGATGTTCGGCAACGAATAATCATCACTTCGTGCAATGTTTCGCTGTTGTTTGTTTGAATTTGATTGACAATTTCGTAATCTTCGCCGTCCACACCACCCGATAAGCGAAGGCCCACTCGATATCCTGACTCCATTTTCATATCGAGCATCAGTCCGTCTGGCACTGTCCAGTTGCTGCTGGTTATCACTGCTTTTTGCAATTCGTCGGCTGGCCATTGAAGCCAGTACCACTTGCTGCTGTCTGGGTGTTTTGGGGGTGCGTTGCGAATCATCAGGCATTACGCTGCTGTTTCACATTTCACGCGAATAGTCGTTTGATCACTATTCACTGCACTTGCGGCGGCGGTGATGTCTCGTCGCACCCAAACAGCCATTGTGCTTTGGGCTGGAATGTTGCCGATAACCAACGCATTAGCCTCTAAATTAGCCTGGGAAAAGATGACAGAGGTCGGCGCAGTACTTTCATCTGTAACCGTTTGTTCGGTAGCACCAATGGCAGATGAACCTAAGCCGATCAATTCATCAGAATCTGCACTTGCCGATTCTGATTGCACCCATATCTTGGTATTTTGCATGGCAAGGGTGGCGTGATTGTTTTTGACATAAAAACAACGATATTCAATATCACCTGCAGCGGCTTCATCGCCACTGACGACATCAAATAAATTGTGTAATGAGGCGTCAACAATAACGGTTGAGCTGATAATGCCACCTAATGATGCATTAGCATCAGCATTGGCTGCACCACCAGATAAATGAAACTTGATATCACTTGCTACTATTGGCATTTTTTGCTCCTAATGAATCATGGCTGCAAACACGCGTGTTTCTGGAATAATCCGAGCGACACGGCGTTCTGGTTTAATATTAATGACGTGGATAGGTGGCAAGGCATTACCGCCAAGCGACCAGTTAAAGGTAATGCTGTTTTCTGCAATGGTCATGCTGTTCCAGGTCAACTTAATTTCGTCATAGACGTTATTGACGATGGCTTGTTCAAGTTGTAAGTCTGAAAACACGCTATTGACTATTGCCCACTGCAGATCCGCATCGGCATTGACAGCATTTAAAATGTCCGATTCGAGTGTGATAGTGGCGGCAATCGCATTACGAACTGCCCAGCTAATCTGCATATCTTTGGATACGGTGCCGAGCGCTGCATCAATATCCCACGGCATCACCACGTCTTTTTCAACGTTGTGAACTATCTGCCAATCAATGTTTAAATCTTGTTTAACTGAATTTAAAATTGACCAGGCAAGTGCAACATCATCGGTGGCGTTATTGAGTGCATCCCATGTCACTTGCAGGTCAGATTGCAGTGATTGGTGGATATCGTTAGCTAAAACCACATCAGCAATAACAGCTGTTAGAGAAGCAGTGCTAGTTCTAATGAAAATAGGGCTAATCATGCTGCAGTCAAAAGCCTGTAATGGTCATTATGAAGCCGGAGTATTTCTGCCACAGTATGTCTACGCCCAAAAACCATCACATCGTGCATTATCCCTGAGTAAGCATATGCACTATCTATTTCACTTCCCTGTGAATATGCTCCAATTGATGTGTATCTATTTTCCGATCCGGGCGTGTCTGAAAAAGAATAAAAATCATTGAATGCTCGACCATCAAGCACGGCAGTAGCTGTAGTTCCACTCCACGCAATAGTTAGTATGTGTTTTACATTAGGCTCAAAAACAATACCTGCTGATACAGCTGCAGACCCTCCACCTAGGTGGATATAGAGTTTTCCGCCACTTATTCCTATGTAGATTCTAGCGCGCGTACTGTAATCTGAATGGGAGAAAAATCTTTGTTCAGTGCCCACATCGTTTGGAGTTAATATAAAAGTAATTGTAGCACTAGGTAGCTGGCCAATTACGGGTATGCTCAATACCTGCCCAGAAAGTCCACCACCCCCAACCCCCGAGAACTCAATACCGTCAACCTTCCGAATCAGGCTACCTGCATAATCATAAGGAACTGCCCTGTTGCGATATACGAGATCAAGATCATTAAAGACTCTCATCATGTAATATCGCAACAAACCTAGTTGACCAGCTCGCTCAATATCGATTTTCACATTACCCACAGGCTTACGCCCCGGATAAAACAACTCCGGCATGGTCATGCGTGCGTCGGGGATATAAACATTACTCATTACGCAGGCTTCCCATTCCACGTCCACGGTGTCAATTTCACAACCGTTGTGCCTGATGTTGAAAGGCCAGTGTCGTTCTTAATGTAATACTCAGCATCGTCTGAAATAGGTACCGCAGGATGACTAATAAACTGCTGTGTTCCCACTGCATTTAACTTGAAGCTACCGATGTAAATATCTTCATAATTAACACCTGGCACAGGTGCATGTTTACTATCGCCATGATGATTCATATCGCGACGATATAAATATATGCGCTTACCTGTTGTTGCTAGTGTTGGCACGGTAATATCTAATGACGCATCAGCCCAGCGCACGCCCGCTATTGGCGCGGCTAATGTTGATAAAGTTAGCGCGATTGCTTGTGCTTGTGTACTAAAAGCACCGTTAGCAATCACACCAGCACTAATAACTGTTTCTTGTGCTGCTTTTTCTGCAATCGCGGCGTTGGTATTAATCGTCATATTGTGACCTCGCGAAATTGATATGCGGTGCTTCAACGGTTGGCAGACCTACGCTTTGTGCAGGGCTAATCAATACATTGGCAATGTCTTTAATTTTTTGGGCTTCCGTTGCTGTTAAAACAGCAGCGGTGACCAGTGCATCAAGATGCTGACGGACGCTAGGTAATGACACATCGATGCCACCTTGATTTGGGTTAAGCATGTCGACGGTTATTGCTAGCATGTCATCACCTGAATCAGCCGCAATAACTGCGGCTGATTTCAGTTTTGTAATAACCTCAACAGCATCAACAGGGCCAAGCTCGGCCATCATCTTTCTAGTGGTCACAAAGGTGATGTCCAATTTAGGGATTGACGGTGTATTACACCAATCACTCACCGCTTCGGCAGAGCCAGCGTTACCCGCTATTAATGTGTGAAGTACTTTGAAGTTCATTACAGGTCAACGACTACAAACATTGGATCAACTGCAAGAATTTCTAGTTCTTGGTCGCTGAGCTTGACATCTTGACGACCTGACCAGGCACGACCACATCGACGGAAACCATCTTTTTTAACCGTGACGGTATGGGTTGGCTCGTCAGACACTGTTTTAGATTTAGACGGTTTAGCAGTATCCGTTTTTGCTGGTGCCGTTTCTTTAGTTGTATCAGTTGTAGTGGTTGTATCCTTTTTGTCTGATTCAGCTTTAGCGGCTAGTAATTCAGCGTGATATGCAGCCCATGCTTCATCGCGTGTTTTTGCAGTGACTTCTTCCAAGCCTTCGATTTTCTTTAGCTCGTCTACACTGGGTTTTGTGTCATACGCTGCGGCATGAAGATGTATTAATAAAAGGTTAATCATGATGCGTTCCTCTATTTTTTGATAAGGGGGAATTGCTTCCCCCGTTTTGATTGTTCTATAGGGTTAAAGATCAACCTTCGCCTGTTGAGCCAATTGAAAGCTGCCAGAAACCATAAACACCTGCTGCACGCGCTTCCGCACCAAATTTCAGCATCCGTTTATTAAATACGTCGTCATTTTCCATTGATGTTTGATTAACAAACACGGGGCGTTTACGCATTTGAATAATGAATGGCATAACTGCTGAACGCGTGTTATGAAGCATCCATTGAGTATCAGAAATAAGACCAGGGTTCTCCATTACTTCAAAGAGGCCTTTGTACGGATTGGTGCTACCGTCATCTAATTTATCAGCCGTTGCCAGAATATTGGCTGTGGCTAATAATCCTGGCCCTACTTCAAGTAGGTTGGCTTTTAGGCGTAATGGCATACCTTCTGAGTCGGTAAACTTACCCATCATCGTTCTAGCTGCACCGATAGAAGCATCTGCAGCTGCACGATTAGCTGAACTCAGCACTGCAACTAATTTATTAGAGACTGATTGACCGTTCACTTCGTGATCAGTGTCATAGAAAAACTGACCATCAATACACTGACTTGTGAATGCGTTATTTTTCAAGTCATCCAAAATAAGGTCATGTAACTCACCTGCTGAGTCACCTGCAGATTTAGCTTGAACGCTGTAATGGCCTGAGGTGTCATCTTCAATATCATTACGGTCAACTTCAATCGTAGTTTCAAAATCTTCATTACTGACTTTATAGTTGCCAGCCTTTAATGACTTGATGAATTTCTCACCAACCCATTTCCGAAATTTAGGAAAACGCTCTAACCATTTATAATCTTCAGTTTTGGTATTTGACGGCACCTCCATTGCCGTTTTACTCCAATCGCCTGTTTGTGCCTTTAATGCATTATTAAAGATGGTTTTAAGGCCAGTAAAAAAGTCATTAATACTGCCTTTATTAACAATCATGCCAGCCATACCAAACATCAAACCCGTATCTGATACTTGTGTTAATGCCACCGTGTTTAGGTCGCTTGCCCATGCCGCGCAACAGGCTAATGCCAGTAATGCGACGCTAAATCCAATCAATTTTTTCATGATATTTTTCCTATATATAAAGAGAAGCGTTTTGCTGACTAAACGATTTTTACCCAAACACCATCGGCATCAACATCGACAATTGCACCTGCAGCACTGCGTGTGTTTGTGCCATTGTTGTCTGCCACTGTTTGGTCATCGACGATGTAGGCCGTTTTACCGATATCTGCCCGCGTAATCGTGCCGTCATTGGCCCAGCTAAACGTGCCTTTACGCACTTGAACGGTTTTATCGCCAGCTGAACCTGCTGAGTTATCAACTGATTCTTGAGCGCGACCTGCAGCCACTAAGCCTGTTGCTACTGAACCAGGTGCTACATTACCAGCGGTATCTGTCACCACGATTGAACCTGCGTGAATTTTTTTAGCCGCCGCGACAGGGTGATTAAATTCATCGCCTTGGCGTTGTACGGTATTTCTATCTTTCATTAATGCCGTCATGAGTTTTAAGCCTCCTCAGCTAGTGTTTTTTTGAACTCTTCTTGTGAGATCCCCATTTGTGAACACACTGCAATTTGTGATTCAGTCAATACGGCTTTGCCATCACCATCGAGGATTTGTGTGTTGGTTTGCCTCGCTGTCAATGCCGCTATTTGAGGCGCGGCTTGTAAATAAGCTTTGAGCTTGTCGACATCTAATGTTCGCGCCCACGGCTCCATTGCTGGGGTTAACTTGCCATCTACTTTAGCGGCAGCAATTAAGGTGTCGGTGTCGCTACCATCGATACGTGCAGTGAGTGCGGCGACCGTTCCTTGCAGTTCGGTAATTACGGCGACAGCTGTTTCTGGTGTGGCAGCTGATGCAGCAGCGATAGCCGTTTCGCTGTCAGTCACTTTTTTCTGTAAGCCAGTAACACTGGTATTAATAGATGACAATGCCGCCAAACCTTCGGCATCAGTAATACCTAATGCTTTTGCCATTGCGTTCATCATGGTAGTAGCTGATGACAGTGCGGCAACAGCGTCGCTCTCACTTGCGTCTTTTTTAAGACCAAGTAGTTTTAGTAACTCTTCATTCATAGAAGCGTCCTCTTGTTGTTGGGGGAGAAGTGAAGCTGCAGCCAACACAACGTCCTCCATACCATCTATGGCAGGATTGTTTGTTAGTGCAACGTGGAGTAAATCGAGCACACGACCTGTTGTTTTGTCGTATGAAAAAACGGGGGAAAGGTATTTGTATTCTTCGCCATCGATAAAGGCTTTAGCTTTATCCGTCCATTTAGGATTAGAAACAAATAAGCCTTTACCAGCAGACCAGCTGAGGCTGTTAGGTTCAATCCAGCCAGAAGCGGGGGCAGGCTGACCATTTTCAGCAGCTTTTAGGGTTTGATGTTCGTAATCAATAACGATCTTGTTGTTACGCTGATTAACACGCTGTATTAATGCCGTCGCTGCAATCTCATCCAGCAACCAAGGGCCAGAACCTGCCATTGCACCGCGTGGTGCATTGAAGATACCTGCTGGGAAGAGTTGAATCGAACCATCACTGTTTGCATCCAATGAGCAAATAGCGATACCGATTTGGCGTGTTAGTAATTTATGTTTTGTCGTCATGGGAGACAAGATACGACTGACGGGCAAAAAAAATGCCCCGAATCGCTTCAGGGCATTAATTGACTGTTGTTATTTACATTACGTTACTTGTTGCGTGCTTGGCAAGTATAAAAGCGCCTCACACCCCGTTTAAATTTAATTTAAAACGTTTAAGTATTTTTATACCAATGCTTATCGCACTTAAGGTGCTTTATCGGCTTAGAAAGCGACTGAGGCCGTTTAGGTAGGTTTACCGTAATGCATGTTCAAAGTGGTCGTGTAAGGTATCGAGAATCATTTGCTCATCATCGGCGCTCACTCCTAAGAATGGTCGCGCAGGAATACCACGATCTTCATCGCCAAATTGATGGGTCGCGCCCTGGATACTATTCGTTCCTAATTCTAGGCCATTACTATCAGCGTTATAAGCCAAGGTGTCATGCATAAAACCCTCAAGCACTAATATTTTATCGGCGTTCTTTTTCTTGCGTGCTTGGTATTTCGGATCGAGTGCCGCCCATTGATTGCCTTCAGCATCAATTTGTTGATCCCATCTATCATGGTGGCTATTTAATAGGCCTTCACCGATATCGTAAAAAGCAGGTTCTAAGTCTTCGCCTGCATTTGCTAAGGCGCGAAGTCGTGCGGCAATTTCTTTATCAGGAATGGTGTAATCAATCTTTATTGCTGCGCCTGCCATTGTTTAACTCCTATTATTCACCCTTCGACAAGCTCAGGGCGAACGGCTATAATTAATGCTCGGTTACGATGTTGGAACGTATTCCAATAGCATCAAAAACCCGCCAACCTGGTACGTCAGGAAAAGTGGCCCCATCATTCTTCCCCATAGACCAAATACCCAGCGCGCTGACTGTTTATATAGTTACGCTTCGATGTAGGTATAAATGTCCAGCTTTCTAAAAAGCCTTTTCTAACATTAGCTACCGCTAACAAATAGCGCCCGTTGCCGATATCGTAGGCTTTAAATATTCGTGATCGCAATACTACTTTGCCTGTGCCGCTGTGTTTTTGAAAACTTAGCCAGACTTCATACGGGTTGGTGAGTAAGTCATCTAGTAATGGCAAAAACTCTGTACGTGCTGGATCAACATGTTCTGAAAGCGCTTTGCTGTTTAACATAAACGGCAAGCCGCCGGTGTTATATAGCTTTTCATCACCGTAGTGCTTTTGTACTTGCTCAAGTACTTGTTGTTTATTGGTGAGCCGCTTGCCTAGTTCTACGGGTGGTTTTACAAAGGGTATTTTTTCTGGCCTACCAGCTTCAGCCCAACCTGCAGGCGTGAGATTTGTCCAAGCGCTTTTACTTTGTTGCCATTGTTGCATCACATCACCAGATAATGTTTCACCCCAAGCGGCTTTACCAGGATTATAGTCGAAGCCTGGATCAATTCCTTTTGGTACGGTGACGACGCGTGGTGATGGGCCGTTAATACCGATGGTCTTTTCTTCATATTCAATCGGTGGTGCGGTGTCTGGGCCTGACTTGCCTAGCTTATCCATATCGCGCTGACTCAGTGTTTCAACACGACACTTGCAGCCCCAGCCGTTCTGAGGTGTATGCGTATCCCAAAACGGATCATCTGCAGATAAGATTAAACCATCCCACGCTAAATGTTCTGGCCGTGGATGTTCAACACTATCATTGTGACGATATCGCTTAAAGGGTCTAAACTTTTTGACCTTTTCTTGTTGGGCATAGCGGCCTGCGTTGTGTGATTGATAGAGGTTGGTTTCATAAATCACGCGACTACGCCAATTACGGCCCCCGTTATAGCCCCAGCCATGCTTGGCTACGATACTGTCAAAGTCTTTGCGA
>Ga0123337_10005163_pt1 | contig 12966 bp, 10 predicted proteins | sample frozenSSSSmetaG_FD_89792 | JGI IMG/M metagenome (GOLD analysis project Ga0123337, IMG submission 89792) | Glacier valley bacterial and archeal communities from Borup Fiord, Nunavut, Canada, to study Microbial Dark Matter (Phase II) -... | ecosystem: Environmental > Aquatic > Freshwater > Ice >...
GCGGGCCTCGGCCTCGCGCAGACCAGCCAGGTATTGCGTGCCGATGATCGCGATGCCGCTGCGCACGACCTTCAGCAGCTCGGGCTGGACCGGCTCGCCACCCTTGACCGTCTCGGCCAGCGTCGTCTCCTGCGCCTCGAGGGCGGCGACGCAGGCCGCGGCATGGGGCGCCGTCTCCGGCGCAGCGAAGGCGGTGGCGCAGGCGAAGGCCAGGGCGATCGTCGGAAAAACGGCGGCGCGAGAGGTCATGATCGAGAGAAGAATTGATGAGGTTCGGTATTCAACGGAATGGCACGACGGCCGTTGACGCGTTCCATGCTCGCCGTGCGACAACGGTCAGCGGATCTTCGCGGCTTCGACTTCCATCTGCGAGACGAGCCGGTCCATCTGGTCGACGACGGCCTGGATCGTCGCCCGCTGGGTCAGGTCGACGCCGGCCTTCTTCAGCTGCGTCATCGGATGGTCGTTGCCGCCGCTCTTCAGCAGCGTGAGGTAGCGCGCGGTCGCGGCCTGACGCGACGCCGGCGTGCCGGTCGTCATCGCGTCGTAGAGCTGCGCCGACGACGCGAAGCAGGTCGCGTACTGGTAGACGTAGTACGGGGTGTCGAAGAAGTGCGGGATGCGCGCCCAGGTCCACTTGTAGAAATCGTCGACCGCAAGCGAGTCGCCCCAGTACTCCTTGAGCAGGCCGGCGTAGAGGTTGTCGAGCACCTCGGTCGTGACCGGCTCGCCCTTCTCGACCAGGCGATGCGCGCGCAGCTCGAAGTCGGCGAACAGCACCTGCGTGTAGAAAGTGCCGACGATCGAATCGACGGCGTGCTGCAACAGCAGGAAGCGTTCTTTCGGGTCGCTCGTCTGCCTGAGCAGCTCGTCGAGCAGGAAGCGCTCGTTGGTGGTCGACGCGACCTCTGCGACGAAGATCGTGTAGTCGGCCGTGACGTACGGCTGGTTCTGGTAGGACAGCACGGTGTGCATCGCGTGGCCACCCTCGTGGGCGAGCGTGAACGCGGCGCCGAGCGTGTCGTTGTAGTTCATCAGCATGTACGGACCGACACCGTAGACGCCTGCGACATAGGCGCCGCTCTTCTTGCCGTCGTTCTCGTAGACGTCGATCCGGCCGCCCGAGACGAAGCTCTCGTACCTGGCGACGTAATCCTCGCCGAGCGGCGCGACTGACTTCAGGACGAGCTCGCGAGCCTGCTCGTAGGGATAGGTCTTGTCGCTGCGAAAGATCGGCACGAAACCGTCGTAGAGGTGATAGCTCTGCAGGGCGAGCAGCTTCTGGCGCAGGCGCGCGTAGCGCTGCAGCGGCGTGGTGCCGGCGCGGGTCGCGTCGATCAGCGTCTCGACGACGGCGCGCGGAATGGCGTTGCGGTCGAGCGCGGCGTCGAGGGTGCCGTCGAAGTTGCGCGCCTGCGCCAGTGACCAATCGCGCTGCAGGATGCCGCTGTAGATCGCGCCGTAGGTGTTGGCCATCGCGCCGTAGGTGCCGACGTGCGCCGCGGCCGCCTTGCCGCGATCTGCCTGGCTCGGATTCGTCTGCAGCAGCGCGCCGTAGTTGCCGGGGCTCAGGACGACGTCCTTGCCGTCCGACAGGCGCAGCGTCGGAAAGCGGATGTCGGAGACGCTCAGCTCCTGGTAGATCGTGCGCGGCGCGCTGTTGAACTGGCTCGCCAGCGAGAGCAGCCGCTCGCCCAAGTCGTCGAGCACGTGGGCCTTGCGCCGGTATTCGTCGAGGATCGGAAAGCGATAGGGCGCGAGCGCCGGCGTCTGCGCGATCCAGCCGGTCACCGTCGCTTCCGGGATGCGCAACAGCTCGGGCGTGAACCACGCCGAAGCGGTGTCGAACTTCGCCGCGGCGGCGGCGAAGCGCTGGAAGCGCGCGGCGACGGTCTGGTCGCGCGTGTCGACGTCGCGCTGCAGTTGCGGGTAGCGATAGAGCCGGTACTGGAGCTTGCCGATCTCGTCGTAGTCCTGATAGGCCTTGAGCAGCTGCGCGGCGCCCTGGCCGAGCGTGCCCCTCAGGGCGACGAACGCGTCCATGCGCGTGTCGAGCCGCTTCATGTCGCCTTCCCAGGCCTCCCAGCTCGGGTAGATGGCGGCGAAGTCCCAGCGGAATTCGGCCGGGATCTCGGCGCGGTTGCGCGTCGTCGGCTTCGCGGCGAGCGCGGCGGTGGACACGGCGGCGGCGCACAGGGCACCGGTGACGGCGATGGACATCTTGATCATGGGCGTTGAGGGCGCCGGCGACGGCGCGGAACGATCGAACCGGAAGTGTCCGATCGGCGAAGAACGGGGTCAACCGCGATGCAACACGCTGCAATTGTGAGGGGATGGACTGCGCACGATCCTGCCAGGGTCGCACGGGAAGCCCGGCACCACGACAATCGGCGCATGGGCCTGGAGGATCGCGACTGGTACTGGAAGGAGCGGCAGCGCAAGGAGCGTCTGCACTACGACCCGAAGGCGTTCCGGCGCTGGCGCGGCGACGTCCGGGCCTCGGCGCCGCGCGGCGGCCGTCCGGGGTTCGGGACGGTCATCGCCGTCGTCTTCGTCGTGGCCCTCGTGCTGGCGCCGATCGCGGGTCGATGGCTGCGCGAACGCCTCGCCGAACGCGACACGGGCGCCGCGACGACGAGCCAGCCGCCGCCGCAGTCAGCCCGACCGACGGACCCGCAGCACGCCCTTAGGCGAATTCCTTGATGTGCGCGCGGTACCACTCGATCGCCTTGGCGATGCCGTCGTCGAGCGACACCATGTCGTCGACGGTGTAGCCGAGCGGCGCCAGCGTGCGCGGATCGCCGATGACGACGCTGCGCTCCGGCTCGCCGCCGCGCATCGGCACGTGGCGCACCTTGCACGCCGGGTTGCCGACCTGGGCGACGACGTTGTCGACCAGCTCGTTGATCGACGGCGTGAGCTCCTTGCCGCGGCCCGCCTCGATCACCGAGTCGTAGCAGCCGTGGTTGAGGACGAGCGCGCGGATCAGCACCTCGGCGAGGTCGCCGACGTAGATCATGTCCATCAGCTGCTCGCCGTCGCCATAGACGAGCACCTCGCCGCCGGTCAGCGCCGGCACGATCACGTTGGGAACGATCTTGCGCACCGGCGTCGTCTTCTGGCGCTCGCCGTAGGCGTTGAGGCCGCGCACGACGGCGATGCGCGAGCCGAAGTTCTTGTTGAAGACCATCGCCGTGCGCTCGGCGGCGTTCTTGGTGATCGCGTACGGGTTGTTCATCCAGTAGTTGCCGACGGTGATGTGCACACCTTTCTTGCCCTGGTCGCGGCAGGCGCTGAAGATGTTGATCGCGCCCAGCAGGTTCGACTGCACCGTGAAGCGCGGGCGCTCGATCGTCTCGCTCGTGCCGAGGATGCCGGCGAGGTTGATGACGCCGTCGACCTTGGCCATCGCCGCGTTGACGCTCTCTGCGTCGCGGATGTCGCCCGGCCGGAACTCGACGTCAGGGCGGTGCGGCACGCCGTAGCGGTCGAAGCTGACAGGCCGGTGGCCCTGCGCGATGAGGCGGTCGATGACGTGGCCGCCGATGAAGCCGTTGCCACCCGTGACGAGTACTTTCATTTCCCTCTCCCCGTTGTCTTGTCGTTCGGTCGCAGCCTCTCTGGCCGCGCGATCAGGCTTGTGCGATCAGGGACTTCAATCCTGACTCGAGCGGCGTGAACGCGAATCCCGGCACGATGAACTTGGCGGGATCGGCGCTGAGGACGCGCGCCGTCCCGTCGCCCGGGCGGTCCTGTCGGACAAACACGATCTCGCTCTTCGATCCGGTCAGGCTCAGCACCAACTCGACGACGTCGATCACGCGCGCCGTCTTGCCCGTGCCGATGTGCCAGACGTTGAGCGGATCGAGCGTGTCGTTGCCGACGGTGGCGGCGATGATCCGGGCGACGTCCTTGACATAGATGAAGTCGTCCATCTGCTTGCCGTCGCCGAAGACCCGAATCGGCTTGCCCTGCAGCGCCGAGTGCACTGCCGAGGGCACGAGCCGGTCGACGACGCCGCTGCGCTGCCCTTCGCCAAAGGTGTTGAAGATGCGCGCGACGATGATCCGCGTGCCGTGTTCCTTGTTGTACATGAGTGCGAGCCGCTCGGCGGTCGCCTTCGAGATCGCATAGAGGTTCGGGTCGGCAACGTTGCCGACGCTCGCGTAGAGACACGGCTTCTTGAAGAAGCGGCAGGCGTCGAAGACGTTGATCGCGCCGAGCACGTTCGTTTCGACGAAGGCCTCGGGCATGCGGATCGAGCGCTCGCTGCCGACCATCGCCGCGAGGTGGATCACGCCGTCGACCTTCGATACCGATTCGGCGACCGACTCGTAGTCGCGGATGTCGGCGAGCGCGAAGACCGCGCCCGGCGGCATCTCACCGACGTCGCGCCGCCCGAGGACGACGCTCGCGTGCCCTGCCTTGCCGAGCGCTTCGACGACGTGTGCGCCGATGAAGCCGTTTCCGCCGGTGACGAGAATCTTCATGCGAGGGCCCGATGCGAGGGTTGGAGCTGACTTGCCGAGGCCGAGTACGCGAGGGCGAGCCCCAGCGACTCCGGATCGACGCGAAACGAGGACGATTGATGCACCCGGCCGCCGCCGCGGTCGTCGAGATCGCGGACAACCTCGGGAGTGATGCGGCCGCGCACGCCGCACCAGTGCGCGTTGACGACGGAGGCGAGGCGGCGGTTGAAGTCGACGAAGTAGCCGGCGCCGTGCAGCTCGACGATGCGCAGCCCGCTCAGGTCGCCGCGCTCTCGCGCGAGGCCGTGGGCGTTGAAGATCAGCGGCGTGAGCCCTGCGCCGTGGATCGCGACGATCTCCTTCGCGCCGGCCATCAGGCGCCATTGCTCCATCACCGTGAGCTCGCCGGTCTCGAAGTAGTAGCGCTCGAAGCCGTGCGACTTCAGGATGCCCGTGATCTCGTCCTCGTTCTCGATCGTGCGCGACGACTTGCGCGACACGAAGATCTTCTCGGGCCCGCTCGGCGCGCGACTGACGAGCTTCTCGCGAAACGCGGTGTAGAGCTCGGGCAGACGTTCGACCAGCGTCCCGCCGTTCGAGAACGACGTACCTTGCGTCCACGTCTGCGGCGCGACCTCGCGGATCCTGACGATGCGGCCGACGACGTCGGCCTCCGTGCAGACCACTGGGATCGAGAAGTTTGCGAAGGATTCGATCGACAGCCGCGACGTGCCTTCCTTTAGCACGGCCTGGATCTCGACCTTCTCGCCACTCGCCGCGGCGAGCGCCTGCCGGGCCAAGAGGATCTTCGGAATCGTGTCGACGATGTAGTGGCCGATGTTGGTGTCGACCTCGTAGCGCGTGTCGAAGACGTACTTGCCGGCCATGTCCATCGTCTGCTTGCGATGGAGCATCTTCAGCGGGCTTCTCGTGCGCCGCACGATGTTCAGCTCGCGCGTGCTGCCGTCGGCGACGGCGACGTGGAGCTCGCCCGGCCCGACCCGCATTGCCGGCTGCACGATCTCTTCCGGCGCCGCGCGCCAGCAGTCGGCCATGCGCGTCGCGTGCGCGAAGGTCTTCGACTCGGAAACCTTATAGCCGTCGATCGGGATCTTGATGTCCATCGTGAATCTATGAATGAGACCGAGATTGAGGCACGAGATGACACCACTCGTCAACGCGAGTCCAACCCGCGCATCAGGGGGTCATGCAAGAACTATGCAACGGCGTCCCGAGCCGCGACACTTCCCGTCTTCCACGAACTCTCCCGCCAGCCGCGCCATGCCCACCCCCGCTTTCATCGCGTCGCTGCGCGAGCGCATCGGCCACGAGCTGCTCCTGTTGCCCACGGTGGCCGTCCTGGCGCGCGACGCCGGCGACCGGCTGCTCCTCGTCCAGGACCGGGAAAGCGGCCTCTGGAGCTGCCCGGGCGGCATCGTCGAGCCGGGCGAGCTGCCAGCCGACGCCGCGGTGCGCGAAACCTGGGAGGAGTCGGGCGTCCTGGTCGAGCTGACCCGGCTCGCCGGCGTCTTCGGCGGCGAGCACTGCGCCAACACCTACAGGAACGGCGACCGGATCGCCTTCGTCGCCACCGTCTTCGACGCGCGCACGGTCTCCGGCACGCCGCGCGCCGACGGCGCCGAGACCGGGGATGCGCGCTTCTTCGCCTCCGACGAGATCGCCGGCCTGCCGCTCAGGCCCGGCACGCGCCTGTTCCTCCAGGCCGGCGCGCCGGACCGCGCCCGGGCATTCTTCAAGCCGTCGACCTGGCTGCCCGACTGACGCCGGGTATCCTCGCCGCGAGGCTCGAGCAGGAGAACCGATGCGCGCGTGGACCGTGGACGCCGACGACATTCGTGTCGCGGAAGACTTCGACGCGTCGCTGCTCCACCGCACGCCTGAGATCGACACCTTCCTCACGCCCGACCGCGACGACAAGTTCATCGTCATCGGCACCAAGGGCTTCGGCAAGACGCTGCTGCTCAAGGCAAAGCGCGTCCTTTACCAGCAGGAAGGCCAGGCGATCTGCCTGCCGTCCGGCAACCTGCTCGACAAGCCGATCGGCGACAAGATCTTCGGGCGCGAGTCGATCGCTCTCTTCTCGGCGTCGCCCTTGCCGTGGTCGAAGGTGTGGCTCTCGGCGATCGCGCTGGCGGTGCTCAAGCACACCGGCAACGACCAGAACCTCGACGTGAGCCCGCGCCTCGCCGGTCTCGTCGCCGACCGGCAACTGCACAGCGTCATCGACCACTTCGTGCGCCTGCTCGACTTCACGCCGAGCGACCTGCAGCGCTGCGCCACCGACACCGATGGCCACCTCGTGCCGCGCCTGCGCGCGCTGAAGACGCCGCTCGCGCTCTTCATCGACGGCATCGACGAGTACTTCAACAAGCACGTCGAGGACGGCCCGGCGAGCCCGAGCGTCACCGGCGAGCTCTCGCCCAACGTCTGGTTCTTCTCGCAGCTCGGCCTGGTCGAGGTCGCCTACCAGCTCAGGCGCATCAACCACCACCTGAAGATCTTCGCCGCGATCAGGAAGGAAGCCTACGCACGCCTGCCGCAGCGCACGGCGATGGTCCAGCAGTACCGCGGCAGCGCGGTCGACATCGTCTACTCACCCGAGGCGCTGCGCGAGATCTTCGTCAACAACGTGCGCCTGGTGCGCACCGAGCGCATGGTCCGGCCCGACCTCGCGAAGACCAAGCCGCTCGAGGCCTTTCTCGGCCGGGCCAGCATCGTCGATACCTACACGCGCGAGGAAGAGGACGCGTTCGAGTACGTCTGCCGCCACACGCTGCTCAGGCCGCGCGACCTGATGACGATCGGCGAGCGACTCACGGCCCTGCGCCCTGACGAGCGGCGCAACGAGTACCGGCTCAAGGAGTCGGTGAACGCAGCCTCGACCGAGATCGCGCACGAGTACCTGGCCGAGATCGCGCCCTACGTCGCCGGACTCGAGCCCGACCGGCTGTTCTCGTGTCTGCCGGGGCACGTCATCACGCGCTCCGAGGTCGAGGCGATCGTCGCCAGTGGCGAGGCCTCGTCGGACGGCAGCGATCCGTTCAGCGCGCTCTACCGCGTCGGCCTGCTCGGCTACGTCCAGCACGACCGCGTCCGCGGCGAATGGCGCCAGCGGTTCCTCCGGCCCGGCGAAGCAACCTTCGAGACCAACGGACCACTGCCGCGGGCGACGCACTACCTCGTCCATCCCGTCCTCTTCGACGTGATCGCGCGCATCAACCCGGCGTTCCTGCAGCGCATCGACCGCGCCAACATCGTCGGCTACGACCGGCCCTGGCGCGAGACGGCGCAAGGCGATCGCACGCTCAACCTGCGCCAGTGCTGCGTGCTGAAGGCCGACATCCAGTCGTTCGCCAGCCTGATGCGCGCAGGCGTTGACGCTCCCGTGCGCACGGCGCTCGAGGAAGCCGTCATGCGCTGGGCGCCGGTCGCCGCGATCACGGAAGTGCGGGCCGGCGACGCCGCTCTGATCGCTGCCGACGATCCGGTCGCCCTCGCGCAGACCGCGCGCCACCTGATGGACGCCGTCTACCAGGCGCCCGGCCAGCCGCGCCTGCGCATCGCGCTCCACTACGGCGAGGTGCAGACGCGGCAGAGCGACCTCGACCACGCGGAGATCGTCGGCGGCGAGGCGATCCTCGCGGCGGCACGCGTCGAGCCGATCGTCGAGCCCGGGCAGATCTGGGCGACGGAGGAATTCCGCCAGCAGTTCCTCGAGCGGCCGTCGCTCTGGCGCACGATGCCTCTCGCCGGGCCGGGCGACAACGACCTCTTCAACGTCAAGAAGAAGGGCTCCGACGAGCCGGACGCGTGGGTCCGGCTCTACCGCCTCGAGTCGTGACGGGTCACAGAAACCCGATCGAGAGCCAGGGCCACGCCGCGATCACGATCAGCGCGAGGAAGAGCGCACCGAGGTGCGGCCAGACGCGGCCGATGGCGCGATCCGGCGCGACCTTGCCGATCGCGCAGGCAGCGTAGAAGCCGACGCCGAACGGCGGCGTGAAGAGGCCGAGGCCCATCGCGAAGACTGCCGTCATCGCGTAGTGGACCTCGTGGATGCCGAGCGCGCGCGCGACCGGGAACAGCAGGGGCCCGAACAGCACGATCGCCGGAATGCCCTCGAGCACGCTGCCGAGGATCGTGAAGGCGACGACCGAGATCGCCATGAAGCCGGCCTTGCCGCCCGGCACTTCGGCCATCGCCTTGACCAGCGATGCCGAGAAGCCCGACTGCGTGAGCGCCCAAGCCATCGCCGTGGCACAGCCGATGATGAGCAGGATCGCGCCCGAGAGCGACGCGGTCTCGACCAGCATCGGATAGAGCCGGCGCCAGTCGAACTGGCGATAGACGAAGAGCCCGGCGAGGATCGTGTAGGCGATGCCGACTGTCGACACCTCGGTCGCGGTCGCGACGCCCTCGACGACGACGGTGCGGATCACGACCGGCAACGCGAGCGCGGGGATCGCGATCCAGAGCGCGCGCCGGATCTCGGCGCCAGTGGATCGGCGCACGCCGCTGCGGTCCTCGCCGCGCGACTGGAACCAGACGACGACCGCGAGCGCCAGCATGCCGACGACGGCCGGCAGCAGCCCGCCGGTGAAGAGCGCCGCGATCGACACGCCCGTGACCGCGCCGATCGTGATCAACACCAGGCTCGGCGGGATCGTCTCGCTCATCGCGCCCGAGGCGGAGAGCAGCGCGACGAGGTCGCCGTCGCGCGCGCCGCGCTTCTTCATCTCCGGGAAGAGCGCCGGCGCGACCGCGGCCATGTCGGCGGCCTTCGAGCCCGAGATGCCGGAGACGAGATACATCGCGCCGAGCAGCACGTATTGCAGGCCGCCGCGCACGTGGCCGATGAGCGAGGCGAGGAAGTCGACCATCGCGCGCGCCAAGCCGGTCATCTCGATCAGCGCACCGAGAAAAACGAAGAGCGGCACCGACAGCAGGATGATGTGAGACATGCCTTCGTCCATGCGGCTGACGACGATGGTGAGCGGCGTGTCGGTGGTGAGCGCGAGGTAGGCGAGCGTCGCGATGCCGAAGGCGAAGGCGATCGGCAGGCCGAGGACGACGCAGATCGCGACCAGGCCGACGAAGAAGATCAGCAGGTTGACGTTGCCGAGCGTCGCGAACACGGGCTTGAGCAGCCAGAGCGCGCCGGCGATCGCGGCGACGACGACGATCGCCGTGGCCGCGTCGACGAGCGACGTTCGCTCTGCCAGCCGGGCGAGCGAGATCACGAGCAGCAGAACCGCGCCGACGCCGATCGCGGCGACGCGCACGCCGTCGTGCCATTCGAGCGCCGGCGACATCACGATCCACTGGTCGACGGCGTGCTCGCGCGACGGCGCGAGCATCATCGCCGCGAACAGGACGACGACGACGATTCCGAGCGCCTCGACCCACGCCCGGCGACGCGGCCGCATCATGCCGATGAAGGTCGTGAGCCGCATGTGCTCGTCGCGGCGCAGCGCGATCACCGCGCCGAGCATCGCCAGCCAGAGGAACAGGATCGATGCGAGCTCGTCCGACCAAGTCAGCGGCGCGTTGAAGACGTAGCGCGAGATCACGCCGGCGAAGAGGATGATCGCCTCGAGCGCGACCAGCGCCGCAGCCGGGATCTCCGTCAGCAGCGCGAGCGCGCGGTCGAGGCGCGTCCAGCCGGAGCGGCGCGGCGCGCGACCGGCCGGCTCGGCGGCAAGCGTGACCACCGTCGCTCCGGGATCAGGCGAGCTTGCCGGAGTACTTCTCGAGCTGGGCCATCGCCTCGTCGCCGAACTTGCCGCGCCACTCCTTGTAGAAGCCGGCCTTCGACAGCGTGTCGCGGAACGACTTGTTCTCGGGGTAGTTGAAGGCCAGGCCCTTGGCCTTGAGCTGCGCCTCGAGGCCGTTGTTGAGGCGCCGGATGTCGTCGCGCTGCTTCATCACCGCATCGGTGACGTTCTTCGTGATCATCGCCTGCAGGTCGGGCGTGAGCGAGGCCCAGCGCTTGCCGTTTGCGAGCACCCATTGGCCGTCCCACATGTGCCCGGTCATCGAGCAGTACTTCTGTACCTCGTAGAGCTTGGCGAGGTCGATTACCGCGAGCGGATTCTCCTGGCCTTCGACGACCTTGGTCTGCAGCGCCGAGTAGACCTCGCTGAAGTTGATGCTCGCCGGCGACGCCTCGAGCGCCTTGAACATCGAGGTCCAGAGCGGGCTCACCGGGACGCGGATCTTGAAGCCCTTCAGGTCGGCCGCGGTGTTGATCGGCCGCGTGCTGCTCGTGATGTTGCGGTAGCCGTTGTCGAGGCAGCGGTCGAAGACGTGCAGGTTGGCCTTCATGATCGCTGCACGCACGTGGGCGCCGAGGTCGCCGTCCATCGCGCTCCACACCGTCTGGTAGTCCTTGAACGCGAACGCCAGACCGTTGATGCCCGCGACCGGAACGAGCGTCTGGAGGATCAGGCCCGAGAGCGGAAAGATGTCGATCGCGCCCGAGCGCACCTGCGAGAGCATGTCTGTGTCGCCGCCGAGCTGGTTGTTCGGGAAGACCTGGACGTCGACCTTGCCGTTGCTGTCACGCTTGATCGCCTCGGCGGCCTCGCGGATGCGCACGTTGCTCGGGTGCGTCACCGGGATGTTGTTGGCCCATTTGAGCGTGATCGGCGCGGTCTGCGCGAACACCGGGCGGCTGGCGGCGGCGAGTGCGCCACCGGCGGCAAGGCCTTGCACGAACTGTCTGCGGTCGAGGGTCATGGTGTGGGGTCTCCGTCTGTGTTGTGGTTCATCGAATTCGGGTGTCAATACATCATCAAACCGTTGTCGGCGACGAGCGTCGAGCCGGTGATCGCCGAGGCGCGAGGCGAAACCAGGAAGGCGATGCCGTTCGCGATCTCGCGCGCCTCGGCACTGCGGTTGAGCACGCTCATGCCTTCGACGCGCTTGCGGTGGGCCTCGTTCTTCCAATGCTCCGCAATCATCGGCGTCAACGTCGCTCCGGGCGCGATCGTGTTGACGCGGATCCCATTCGCCGCGAGCGCGCGTGCCGCGCTCTTGGTGAGCGCGAGGACGCCGCCCTTGCTCGCCGCGTAAGCGGCCGTGCCGCTGAGCCCGCCGCCACGCAATCCGGCGACGCTCGCGACGGTGCAGATGCGTGCGCCCGGCTGCATGCGCTTCGCGGCCTCTCGGATGCACAGGAACGTACCGACGACGTTGACGTCGTAGACCGAGCGGAAGGTCGCGGCGGGAATGTCCATGAACGCCGTCGTCTCGGCGACGCCGGCGCTGGTGACCAGGACGTCGAGCCTGCCGAGTGACGCGAACGCGCGGTCGAAGGCGGCGACGAGTGCCGCTTCGTCGCAGACGTCTGCCGCGATGGCCAAGTGCGCGAGCTGATTGATCGTCGTTGCTTCGGCAGCGCTTGCTTGCGCGCCCTCGAGGTCGATGTCGATGCCAACCGTGCGATAGCCCTGGCGCGCCAACGCGAGCACCGTCGCCGCGCCGATGCCGCTGGCCGAGCCCGTGACGATAGCGGTCTGGCCCGCGCAGTCGGTGTCGACGCTCATACGACCTCCGATGTCACAAAAGACTGCGCGCCGACGCGACGATCGCCGCGACGCTCAGTCGCGACACCTCTTCGAGCGGCCGCGAATAGCCGACCGGGATGCGCGGCGCGCCGACCCTTCGCACCGGAATCGTCAACGCTTCCGCCACCGTCGCCGCGACTTCCGCGCCGAAGCCCGCGGCGCGCACGGCTTCGTGCACAACGAGCAGCCTGCCCGTGCGCCGCGTCGACGCGAGCACCGCGTCGCGGTCCCACGGCCAGAGGCTGCGCAGGTCGATCACCTCGGCCGACACGCCGTCGGCGGCGAGCGCATCGGCGGCATCGAGGCACGGCTGCAGCGCGCGCGACCACGTGACGATGGTGAGCCGATCGCCCGCCCGCGCGATGCGCGCCTGCCCGATGGCGATCGCCGCATCGCCATCGACCTCGCCCTCGACGCCCCAGAGCTCCTTGTGCTCCATGTAGACGACCGGATCGCCGCTCGCGAGCGCCGCTTTCAACAGGCCGTGGTTGTCCTGCGCCGTCGCCGGCGTGATCACGACCAGACCGGGGATGTGCGCGAACCACGCCTCGAGCGACTGCGAATGCTGTGCCGCCGACGCACTCCAGATGCCGATCGGCAGCCGCATCACGAGCGGCACCCTGCCCTGTCCGCCGAACATGAAGCGGTTCTTGGCCGCCTGGTTGACGATCTCGTCGATCGCGCAGAGCGCGAAGTCGACGACACGCATCTCGACGACCGGACGCAAGCCGGCCAGCGCCATGCCGACCGCCGCGCCCATGATGTTGGCCTCGGAGATCGGCGTGTCGATGACGCGGTCGGCGCCGAACTCCTGCTGCAGGCCGCGGTACTGCCCGAAGACGCCACCGCGGCCGAGGTCCTCGCCGAGGGCGACAACGGTCGGGTCGGCGCGCATCGCCTCGGCGAGC
>Ga0123337_10005167_pt1 | contig 12958 bp, 16 predicted proteins | sample frozenSSSSmetaG_FD_89792 | JGI IMG/M metagenome (GOLD analysis project Ga0123337, IMG submission 89792) | Glacier valley bacterial and archeal communities from Borup Fiord, Nunavut, Canada, to study Microbial Dark Matter (Phase II) -... | ecosystem: Environmental > Aquatic > Freshwater > Ice >...
ATATCCGCTACTTCTTGTAAGGTAATTGACATTCCTCCGTCTTGATTGTAAAGCTCCTAAAACAAGTTAGATAATCAGCTATTAACATGTGTACAGTTTCATTTATTCCAGTAAAAAAGGGCGTGATTCTCACCTCCAACAGGGATGAGCACGTAAGCAGGGGAATTGCATTATATCCTGAATTTTATCAACATAATGGTAAAAGGCTAGCCTGTCCCAAAGACAGTAAAGCTGGCGGCACCTGGTTTATCAGCAATGAGAAAGGTGATATTGGGGTTTTGTTAAACGGCGCATTTGAAAAACATATTCCCTTACCTCCTTATCGTAAAAGCCGCGGACTTGTGTTGCCAGAAATATTTCAATCCAGTTCACCTTTTGAAACATTAAAGGAATACAATCTTGCCGGCATAGAAAACTTCACCATTATTTTATGGGAGCAGCAGGAATTAAGAGAAATAAAATGGGATGGCATAAAATTATTTATACAAACCCATCATCCGAAGCGAGTTCATATATGGTCGTCGGTAACCTTGTATTCCGAAAAAATGATCAATCAAAGGCATGGATGGTTTAACAACTGGTTGCGTTCCAGTAAAATTATTACGCAGCAGGATATATTGGATTTTCACAATAATACCAGTTCAAATAATAAAGAATACGGTTTACGCGTTTCGAGGGACAATGAAATTTCCACTTCCAGCATTACATCTATAAGCCTGGAAAACAAAAAAGTAATATTTTATCACAAAGATCTTATACAAAATATTGAATCTAAACTTGAATATGATCTAATTCAGGTGCCAAAATTATAACGTCTATAACTAAAGAAAGTGAAATTGCTCAAAAAAATTAAAGAGAAGCCTTTTTTAATAAAACTGCTACACTGGGAATACTGGCCATTTCATGTGGTATATTCTCCCATTTATCCAGTATGGATATGGTATTGTATTAAAGCCCGGTCGCCTTTCTTTTTTGGTGCATCAAATCCCACCATTAAAAATGGAGGTTTTTTGATGGAACCTAAAAGTGAGATTGACCTCCTCATTCCATCTAAATATAAACCACTTACTTTATTCTTTAAGGCAGGATGTGCCTTTGATAAAGTAAATGAAACTATCCACAATAATAATTTACAATATCCGATAGTGGTTAAGCCTGATATAGGAATGCAGGGTAAGGCAGTTGTGAAAGTGCACAATAATTCCGAATTAAAAAATGTGGTTACAAAATTTACTGTCAATTTTATTGTACAGCCTTTTATTCCATACCCGAAAGAGGTAGGCATATTTTATATTCGTTATCGAAATGAGCAATATGGAAAAATTACCGGCATTGCAGAAAAAGAATTCTTATCAGTTACAGGTGATGGTAATAATACTATTGAAACTTTATTATACGATACGCCAAGATATATTCTTCAAATCCCTGTTCTTAAAAAATTATTAGGTTCTGGTATAAACGATATTTTGCAAAAAGGAGAAGAAAGGATACTGGTTCCCTATGGAAATCATGTTAGAGGCTCCTTGTTTTTAGACAGTACTTATAAGAATACAAAGCAGATAGAATCCGTAATTGACATAGCCAGCAAATCAATTGATGGATTTTATTTTGGCCGTCTTGATATTCGTTTTAACAACTTTAAAGAATTAAGCGAAAATAAAAACTGGAACATCATAGAATTGAATGGTGCAGGCAGTGAACCAACTCATATGTATGACCCTAAACATTCTTTGTTTTTTGCCTGGAAAGAAATAATCCGTCATTGGAGTATACTCTATACAATTTCGATACAGAACAAAAGAAAAGGATTTCCATATTTATCATATAAAGAAGGGATGACTATGTTTAGAGGGAACAGTGAATATGTTAAGAAGTTAAACGAAATACACTTTGAAACAACTATAGCTGATGAACCGGTTCGGCAAACTCATTTGCAGCCTCAATTAATGGTTGTTAGATAACAACCTTATTTTCACAGATAATAATTAAGCTTGCAAAATTAAATAATGAAAACTCTTACCGTAGAAGAATCCAAAATTAACGATCAATATAAAGGTCTTAAAAAATGGATTAAACGGGGTCCATATTTAAAGTGACCGGTAATGTGGTACAATCCGGTTGCAGCACCAAATGTCATGTGCCGGAATACGATTTCAATAGGTTGCGGGATGGATACCTTTATGATTGAGATTTTAATCAGATGCTGGAATTAAAATTGGCATGCCCTTCAAATCACATATCACAATTCAACATCGAATCATTCAATAACAGGAATATCATTATCGGCCAACATTGTTATGGCTGCACTGCCGGTGAAGGTTCAAGCTGTGGTGGTGCTATTACTTAAAATTATTAATTATGACATATTTAGAAACAACAAAGAATGTTTATAAAGAAGCTGCTGAAAATCCACAACCGGGATTGTGTTGTACCACCGCTCCCGTGTGGCGATTGTCTGGATTGGATATGCCCGTAATAATGCAACAAATGAACTACGGATGTGGCAGAACGGTAAACCCAAGAGATCTGGCAAACAATCCCAAAATATTATACGTTGGTGTAGGTGGAGGGATGGAGTTATTACAGTTTGCTTATTTCAGCAGGCAAAACAATGGCGTAATTGGTGTAGATGTGATGGACGAAATGTTGGATGCAAGTAAAAGAAATTTTAAAGAGGCTGAAAAACTAAATCCATGGTTTAAAAAAGAATTTGTTGACCTAAGAAAAGGCGATGCATTAAACTTACCCGTGGAAGATAACAGTATTGATTATGCAGCACAAAACTGCTTATTCAATATTTTTAAATACGAAGAACTAAAATAGGCTTTAAAAGAAATGTACCGTGTATTAAAGCCAAGAGGGCGATTGGTAATGAGCGACCCGATTTGTGAAACCGAAATGCCCGAAGCATTGAGGGAAGATGAAAGATTAAGGGCTTTATGCCTGAGCGGTTCCCTGCCTTCGATGGAATACATTAAGATGATTACCGATGTTGGCTTTGGTACAGTTGAAATAAGAGCAAAACGGCCTTATATAATTTTAGACCCGGTAAATTATGCAACTGATAGATTAATTTATATAGAAAATGTAGAAGTATGCGCCATTAAAGACCCGATGCCAGATGAGGGCCCTTGTGTGTTCACAGGTAAAACAGCCATATATTATGGAAAAGAAGAAATGTTTGATGATGAAAAGAGGCATATATTGTTACATAATCAACCATTGGCCATTTGTGATAAAACAGCAGGCACATTAAAAGGATTAAAAAGAAATGACATTTTTATTTCGGAAAGTACCTGGTTTTACGACGGAGGTGGTTGTTGCTAACTTTACAACTATGAATGAATTAAAAAAAGCAAAACAATATTTAATTTCATAAGAAATTGATAATGCTGATGCTGGAATTGTGTTGGGCAAAGGGTTACATAAATTTATTAATCTAATGGAAGTAACGCATACAATACCCTATTCCGATATCTCCCATTTCCTTGTATCTACAATTGAATTTCACAAAGACAATTTTATTTATGGAAATATTCGAGATAAAAAAGTGTTGGTAATGCAAGGCCGCTTTCATTCTTCTGAAGGTTATTCCATGCAGCAGGTAGTTTTTCCCATCAGGATAATTAAGTTGAAGAGGAATAAAATATTTATTCCTCTTCAATGCTGCCAGCGGTATTAATCTAAAATGTCTGATCAAAAAAGTATTATTAAAACGAACCCAACCAAATGAAACAGGCAATTATAATTTTTGCAAAGAACCTAATTTATGGCCAGGTAAAAACCCGGCTGGCCGCAACAACCGGCAATGATAGCGCTCTTGTTATTTATAAGCATCTTCTGCAGCATACGGAATCCACAACAAAAATCTTCCTGTTGACAAAATAGTGCTTTATTCAACCTCAATTGAAGAACAGGATATATGGAATAATGAAGTTTTCAAAAAGCAAATACAGTCAGGAAATGATTTGGGTGAAAGAATGCAAAATGCATTTACATACGCTTTTCAGCACGGAAGCATGGAAGTTGTGATTATTGGCACTGATTGCATAGAACTTACTTCCGCAAATATTATGAATGCTTTTGCCTCGTTGGAAAATAATGATATCGTGATAGGCCCGGCAAAGGATGGCGGCTATTATTTGCTGGCTATGAAACACATGCATCATCTGCTTTTTAAAAATATAAACTGGAGCACTGATGAAGTTTTAAAAAAGACCTTATCTGTTTGTACACGACTAAGTCTTACTGTTTATTTATTGCCCGAACTATCAGATGTAGACAATGAGTATGATTTAAACGAAGAACAGAAAATAATGCTGCAAATAAATCCGGCAAAACATGATTAGTGTAATTATACCCACATACAATGAAGCAGCACATATTCAATCAACCATTCAAAAACTGAAGCAATATGATGAAAACAATTTAATAAAGGAAATTATTGTAGCCGATGGAGGAAGTAATGATAACACTGTTGCGATTGCAACCAATGAAGGAGCGAAAGTTGTAACCAGTACAAAAAAAGGCCGGGCGGCACAAATGAATTATGGCGCATCATTTGCAAATCAAAAGATTATGTATTTCCTTCATGCAGATACTATCCCGCCGAATGGGTTTACCAATGATATAGCCAACGCCATCACAAAAGGATATAATGCCGGATGCTTTATGCTATCCTTTGATTATAATCATTGGTTTTTAAAAGCCAATTGCTGGTTTACCCGTTTTGATATAGATGCCATTCGTTTCGGTGACCAGAGTTTATTTGTATCAAAAGATATTTTTCAAAAGAGCGGCGGATTCTCTGAAACCCACATCTTATTAGAAGACCAGGACCTTATTAAACGATTGAAAAAAATATCCCGGTTTACAATTATTAAAAAAAAGGTATTAACTTCTGCAAGAAAATACCTGCAGAACGGTATTTACAAAACGCAGGGCATATTCTTCATAATTTATTTTATGTATCGCCTTGGTTATTCGCAACAAAAACTGGTAACCACTTATAAGAAAATGATATTTGAGGATAAGCTCTAGTTAAAATAAAAATTGAGCATTATAAATTGATATAGACAAGATAAACGCTGGGTTTGCCAGGTTAAGCTTTTTATGCAAAACTAACAAAGTTAGTTACTGTATGTTTTATAAAATACAGAATTATCAGATAATCTATATCAATATTGCCTAACATGCTCTGAGGTCTATTAACAACATCGGAAGTACAAAAAATAGTCATGATTAATAAACTGGCACTCGTCACTTGTAGCATATTAACCGTACTTAATTCTTCGTGCGGCCAAATTCGAAATAATAAAACGGATAAAATGAATGACAGCCATACCTACACGAATGAGTTGATACATGAAACCAGCCCCTATCTGCTGCAACACGCACATAATCCTGTGAACTGGTATCCCTGGGGAGAGAAGGCGCTGAAGAAAGCCAAGGATGAGCGTAAGATGATCATTATCAGCATCGGGTATGCGGCCTGCCACTGGTGTCATGTAATGGAACATGAAAGTTTTGAAGATACAGCGGTGGCACGTTTGATGAATGATAATTTTGTTGCCATCAAGGTGGATAGAGAAGAGCGCCCCGATGTGGACCAGGTGTATATGACAGCCGCACAACTGATAACAGGCAGTGGGGGTTGGCCTCTCAATGCATTGGCATTATCAGACGGCAGGCCATTTTATGCAGGAACCTACTTTCCCAAAAATGAATGGATGAAAATGCTGAATTATTTCGTCGAGTTAAATAAAAATAAATCATCTGAATTGGTAAAGCAGGCATCCGAAATAACAAAGGGAATTCATTCTGTTGAAAATTTATCAATCAAGGTTGCAGACAAAAGTTTTACAATGAATGACCTTGACAACCAATTTAACAGCATGAAGCCAGGTATAGATTTTAAAAAAGGCGGCGCTAACAGGGTGCCAAAATTCCCAATGCCATCCAACTGGGAATATTTAATGCAGTATTATTACCTGTCTCAAAATGATGATGTTTTAAAAGGGGTAACGGTAACATTGGATAATATGGCATTCGGCGGTATTTACGACCAACTCGGTGGTGGATTTGCCCGTTACTCCACTGATGCCAATTGGCATGTGCCACATTTTGAAAAGATGCTCTATGATAATGCACAATTGGTGGGTTTATACGCTCATGCGTTTTTGCTTACCAAAAACCCCTTGTATAAAAAAGTGGTATATGAAACGCTTGATTTTGTAGCCCATGAATTAACCTCACCCGAGGGTGGTTTCTATTCATCGCTTGATGCCGACAGCGATGGCGAGGAAGGAAAATATTATGTATGGACGAAGGAAGAAATAGAAAATATTTTGGCAACAGACGCCCTGCTTTTCCTGGAGTATTATAACATTACAAAAACAGGAAACTGGGAGCATGGAAAAAATATTCTATTAAGAAATGAAACGGATGAGGTCATCTCAAAAAAATACAATCTCTCTATAGCTGAACTGCAAAACAAAATAACTGATGCGAAAGGCAAATTGATGAAGGTTAGAAGCCATAGAATAAAGCCGGGCCTGGATGACAAAATCCTCACCTCCTGGAATGCCTTGATGTTGAGAGGATATGCACAGGCCTACCGCGCCTTTGGCGATGAAACATTTTTAGCAGCAGCTGTTAAAAATGCCAACTTTCTGCTTAGCAATGTTGTCAGCCCCAGTCAGAAAATGGCCCGTAATTATAAAAATGGAAAATCATCCATTAATGGTTTACTGGATGATTATGCATTTACGGTATCTGCCTTTATTGAATTGTACGAGGCTACATTTAATGAAAAATGGCTGATAGAAGCCAATAAAATTACTGCCTATACAATGGAACATTTTTCAGATGCAACTTCCGGCATGTTTTTCTATACACACAATCAGTATTCCAATCTTATTTCAAGAAAAATGGAAGTGGCGGATAATGTAATACCATCTTCCAATTCTGAAATGGGAAAAAACCTTTTTGTATTGGGACAATATTTCTACAAAGATGATTATATCAGCAAGGCCAGGCAAATGCTGGTGAATGTAAAAGATGATCTGCAGAAAAATATTGCTTACTATTCCAACTGGGGTTTATTGGAAATAGCATTTGTTGCACCACCGTATGAAGTAGCCATCGTTGGAAAGCGGTACGGCGATATGCGACAACAAATGGATACACATTATTTGCCCAATGTATTGCTTTCAGGTGGCCGCAATGAAGGAAGCCTTCCGCTTTTGGAAAATAAACTCGTAGACGGACAAACAACCATTTATGTTTGCCAGGATAAGTCCTGCAAACTGCCGGTAACGGAGATGTCAAAAGCATTGGCGCAAATAAAAAGACCAATAAACCGGTAATAAATGATAAAGGATTTTTATTTTTTTATTTATTATAATCAAATTATGAAGCCCAATACAATAATGCCAACAGGGCAACGACCATTTAGAATCATGACTATCCCGGTTCCGTCAGATGGCAGTACAATTGCCCAGGTGTTGACAGCAAGGCAAGAACCTTAATGATGAAGATGGCTGAAATGCTTCTACAAGAATGGGAGATCAATTATGAGGATTTGGGTAATGTTTATGGAAGAGTAAAAATACAGAGTTGCAATACATGTGTATTCACCTCGATGGCGCTTTGTGTATGGCCCTGTAACTGTTATAAGAAGGGAAGCTGGATGAAAAGACCTGAAGTGGAAAATGGAAATGTATGCAAGGTTGAATATGGCAGATGCCTGGGGGAATTATAGATTCTATTAATTGGTATGCACCATCCAGCAATTTAAAATTAATGTTTGACAAGTTGGTTTGTATGAGCGGAGGTGATCTGTATGAAAATACGATAGACGATAAAGACCCTGAGCTGAATAACAGGGATAAATAAACCGGTATTTGCACTACCTCTTTGTCTTCTGCCACAGGTTTTAGGATCCGCATTCCATCTAATGTAGCTGCCAGTATAAAAATCCCACCTACGATTATCCATGACAAGTTCTCTTTATGTATGGCTAAACACATAGGCTCTTAATGATAGCATTAGCAATAGCAACCATATCCCTTCCAATGTACTGTGGCAGTGGTGACAAAGGATAAAGTGATTGCCCTTTACGTTCAACAAATGCGGCTTGCAGACCGGCATTCAGGGCACCTGCAATATCCCATCCATGTGCTGCTACCATTATAATTTCATTTGCGGCAACCTCTATTTTTTGTGCTGCGTACTCATAGGTTTCAATAGCAGGCTTGTATTTTTTAACAACATCTATACTCAACATTTTTTCAAAGTAATGCTGAATACCTGCATACTCCAGTTGCGCCAGTAATGTTGGTAAAGGAGAATTGGTAAGTGTGGCTAAACGAAAGCCTGCATCTTTTAATAACTGCAAGCCTTGCGGCACATCCGGGTAAGCATCTAATTGCCTGATGAATGACAGTGCCTCCTTTTTTTCTGTTTCATCAATATCTCTATTCAGCGCTTTTGCTGCCATACTTAGGGTGCCACCTGCAATTAAGGTGAAATCATGATATTCATTGATACAGGTATCAACCAATGAATGTTGAAGCAACATACCAAACCAAATTTTAAATCCCTGGTCGTTATCAAGTAGCTTATTGATACTTGCTTTTAGTGGCCCCAAGTCCAGTAAAGTCTCATTTACGTCAAACAGAATGACACGGGGTTTTGTATAATTTTTCATAATATCCTCTTGTATTAATTAGTAATAACATCCTTTATTTTCCAGGTTCCACTTTTGTTTTTTCCTTTATTTTTATGGCAGTGGAATAAATACTATATGCCACTATTATGCTAATAAAGAAATATACCCACATGGGAATGTTTTTACCTGCGATAATCAGGTATAGGTAAGAAGATATAAAACAAAATCCTGTAAGTATCAATGGCAATAAGAATAGTTTTCTATTTTTTATTCTTTTAATTGTCCATCGCAGGCAAAGAAAAAAGAAAGGGATTGCTCCGATATAAATGATGCCGAATACATATGGGCTCACATGGTATTTCTCACCGAGGCTTAAAAACCAAACCTTAAACATTTCCCAGCATTCCATTAGCTGAATATTTTGTACAGTGGTTTTAAAAGAGACTTGATTGTACCCGTTAAGCTTTCCGATTTATATCGAACGATCACCTGCTGGTTGATTCTTGAAGCTGTAGGATAAGGATATATCTTGTTGAAAATATGATTGATGGAAAGTTTGGCTGTATTGGCAAGGATCAGTTCCTGGATGAGTTCGCCTGCGCCCGGTGCTACCATAGAACCGCCTAATATTTTTTGCTTTTTTAAGAACCCTTTTTTGCTGAGGAATAAAATTGACCTTCCATATTGATAATTATCTGTGACAGCACGGTCATCATCTTTAAAATCCTTTATTAGTTTTTCATAACTTATGCTTCTTTCTTTAAGCTGCTTTTCGCTTAAACCAAAAGTGGCTACCTCAGGATCGGTAAAAGTTACCCATGAAATATGATCATTGTTGAGTTTCTTTTTTAACGGGGAGAAAAAGTTGTTTAATAAAATCCGTGCATTTGATTCCGCGGTGTGAGAGAATTGGAGATCTCCAGCCACATCCCCACATACAAAGATATTTTTATTGGTGGTCCTTAAATATTTGCTGACAACGATTTCGCCTTCTTTCACTTCAATACCGGCTCGCTGCGGTTGTAATATTTCTACATTTAACTCCCTGCCAATGCCCACAAATATGGCATCAAAGTAAATATTTTTTACGCTACCATCTTTTAACTTCACCACAGCTTCATTTGCAGAAATAAAATGATCTGCTACTGCATTAAAAAAAAAATCAATTCCTTCTTTTTTCAGTTGATTGAATAAGATTTCCGTTACCGCTTTATCATCATGCTCCAGTATCATATCACCTTTATGAACAACAATTACACTGCTTCCCAACCGGCTTAATGTTTGAGCTATTTCAATCCCAATTGGACCTCCACCAACCACCAATAATTTTTTTGGAAGTTCTTCAAGATGAAAAATATTTTCGTTATCGTAATACCTTACATTTTCCACTCCGGGGATTAAAAGTCTTGTGGGTTTGGAGCCGGTTGCAATAACAATTTTTTCTCCTTTATATTTTTTCTCATCTATTTCTATTTCATCCCTGCCGGTAAAATGTGCTTCGCCCAATGCAACATCTACACCCTGTTCTCTTAACCAGTCTGCATTTTCATGTTTCCTTATCAATTCCTGTCTTTGGTACACATAATTAATAGCTTTTTTTATATCAATACTACCATTCAATTGCAATCCAAAGTTGGAAGCTTCTTTTGCCTGATGTACAATTTTTGCCACATGGATGAAAGCTTTGCTGGGTATGCAGCCATCATTTAGGCAATCGCCGCCTATAGAATGGTCAGTTTTTGAAACCATCAGTACTTTAAACCCAGCCATACCCATAAAAAGCCCAACGCTTAAGCCCCCGGAACCACATCCAATTACTATGATATCATATTTTTTTGCTGACATAACTTTAAGACGTTGAATTGTTATAAACCTGACAAATGTTTAAATGTAATAACCAATAGCATCCAATAAGCCACGCAAAATATTACAAATTATTCAGAGGCAGATTTTAATACCAAAATGACTTATGTAAATTATAGAATAGAAAGTAAGTGGAGAGATTGTTTAGGCAGTAATATCAGAAAGAATGCTCTTTAAACATTTTATCTATTTTTCCTTTTGCAAAAGCAGGTAAGTCATCATCTGCATGTACATGCTTACTTTCTATACCAATCTTAGAAATTTGCTTTTCAAATTTTTTACAATAGGAACACATGGAAGTGTGCATGGAGAGCTCCCATCTTTCTATTAAAGACAGTTTTCCTTCCTCTTTCTTTGCCATCAGAAGAGTAGCTTCTTTACAATTAACCATCAAATATTTCATCATTAACTTTTTCATACACTTCAACTTTTTAACCAATATTTTTCTACACAATCCCGCATTTGAAGCCTGGCCCTGTGTATTAGTACCCAATAGTTAGACGAACTAATATTTAATACCTTACAAATTTCAACGGAATCCAGGTCCTCCATATATTTCAGCGTAAACACATGTTGTTGTAATTCTTTAAGGTGATCTTTACACCAATTAATTATTTTCTGAATTTCCCTTCTTTCCACAGGAGTGTCAGAAGCTTGCCAGTTACGGGGCATTCTGTTTTCTGACCAGCCTCCTTCGACATTAAACCATTCATCATCAATAACCATTAAATCAGGCATTTGAACCAATGAGTTTTCTTTTGCCTTCTTTCTATAATAATCAATTATTTTATTTTTTAAAATTGTAAAGAGCCAGTTTTTTTCCGACGCCCCTCCCTTATATCCAGCCAAACCTTTTAAACCTGATAAAAAGGTTTCCTGCACCATGTCCTGGGCAACTTCACTGCCTTTTACTCTCGGCAAAGTGTACTGATACATGAGGTCTCCATAAAGCGCCAACCAATTTTCGGGATTAGCAACATTTACTTGTTTTTCCATTAATTATAATGTTGCGTTATCCACAAATATAAAGAATCTATCCGGGAGTATCGCCAGCTTAAAACCATCCAATATACTTTTTTAACAACTGGCTTGTAAGGTCTCATAACTTACTCCGTCAACAGTTATCATGAGTTTAACTGCTATTTCATGCAAGTAAAAATGCCTCTTTTTAATAGCCATATTTAATGAACCAGCAAAAACATATTTTTATGTTAGCAAAAGACATAATACTGTTTCACAATGCCAGGGTAACCAGAAGTGTAGCTGAAAGATGAGAAAGAAAGAATCTTAGATTTTCCGAAGGAGTTTGTAAAGAGTTTGGCCACCCCGTTAATGGGGGATATGTTTCCAAAAATTTACTCACACATCAAGATATTGCCCGAATTACAATTACCAGCAGGCAATCTGTACTACTTCAATAGTATATTTTAAAAACAAGGTACAATGGATTACGGCACACAAAATCTAAGTGTGTATCACCTTCAAAATTCCTGATTAGTAATTATTTAAACCCAAGTAAAATCAATATGAAAAAGAAAACAATGAAACGAATTGGTTTAATGCTGCTTGCAGGTGTTATTATTGCAGGAAGCATAATCACTTATTTATTTTTAAAGCCGCACCGCAATGTACAGGAAACAAGTGCGTATGAAACATTAAAATCACAAGATCTTACCAATGAATTTACTGTTGATGCGGCAAAAGCAAACACTAAATACCTAGTCAGTGATGGCAATTCAAAAGTATTAATAGTTGAAGGGAGGGTCAGTAAAATTTCTACTAATCAAAATGGAGAGCAGGTAATTGTATTAAAAGATGAAGGAGCAAAAGTGGGCGTAAGTGCCACATTTACTCAACAAACAAGTGCCAATACACTGGCTGTAAAAGTAGGTGATATTGTAAAAATAAAAGGAGCAATTACTGCCGGTAACAGATACGATAAAGAACTTGATTTATACGAACATGCCATTTTAGTGCAATGCATTATTGAAAAATAATTTTGTGAAAAACTTTTTAAAGAAAAATATAATTACTATTTCAGGCGCTTTATTTGACTCCATTACAGGCTTTCTATACCGGAAGAATGTGGTTGTGTTTCAGGCACCTGTTACATGCAATCAAATCCCTACCGTATGACATTGTATGGATCCATTATCGGTGGTATGGCATTCAATTTTTTTTAACCAAAAACCTAAGAACAACAGCATGAAAATAAAAATTAAATCAGGAACTATTGTTTTAGCATTATCAATTAGCTATCATGCAATGGCACAGGAAAGCGGCAAATTATTTTTCACCACTTACACGTTTGTTCTTTGACATCTTGACTTTTATTATTTAAAAACACTTCGGCAGGTTTGCCCAATACCTCCTGAGGTACCAGTAACAACAATCACCTTATCTTTTAATGAAAAACCGATTTGC
>Ga0123337_10005168_pt1 | contig 12957 bp, 8 predicted proteins | sample frozenSSSSmetaG_FD_89792 | JGI IMG/M metagenome (GOLD analysis project Ga0123337, IMG submission 89792) | Glacier valley bacterial and archeal communities from Borup Fiord, Nunavut, Canada, to study Microbial Dark Matter (Phase II) -... | ecosystem: Environmental > Aquatic > Freshwater > Ice >...
CCTTCCAGTACCTCACTGCCATTTCTAAAGGCTTTTTGATTGCGTTTTATTTTTTTCACCGTTTCGGCAAAAGAGGGCAAGTCCGCATGCCTCACAGATAAAAGTATACCTTTAATCAGGTAAAATACTACAGGATAATATTCATAATACGTTCCGTTATTTCTCGTGAAGTTTGAATTGATGTAAATATAATCTTCAGTTTCAAAAAACCGCGTATTGGTTTCAATATCAGATTCATCAATCAGGTCATTTGAATGTATCCCCAAAAAGGCCTCGATATCATCTTGTTCGTCTTTCTGACAGAATTGCAAATCAATCCAAATCAGATCTTCCATGGGTATCTGCGTCAGAATATCTTTGTTGTCAGATTTAATCATGACATCGTCCTGATGATAAAAAATACGGATCATGGTTCTGATTGGTTTTATATAACTTCACCCATAAGTGATCTACCTATGGGTGAAGTTCGTTATTGTAAAATTTAATTTAATCTATCATTTATAACCTGAAAAGCACTGCAAATATAATCCTGTCTTCAGACTTTACGAGATCAGGTCTCCAATTCGGATCAAGCACTGCTGTAGTATAACCTGTTTGTGATGTCACACCACCTCTGCCTGCAAAATACGGTACATTAGATGCACGATGTACATATTCCAATCTGAATAATATACTTGAATTCGGCATCCAGTCAAAGTTGGTAGAAGCGTCCCAACCTTCAAACTGGTCGCCTGGATTGGCGCTGAAAGGATGTGTTCCCGCTGTCTGTGTCGGATTGTTCGGATTAGGCAAAGGACTGGCATCACCTGTAGGATACAAAACCAGATAACGACCAGGGTTTTTCATATAACCTCCACCGACAGTCCATGCAAATTTATTCTTGTGAAACCATACACGGTTGTAAAACATGATACTGGCAAAATACTGAGCCGGACCTTTTACTGCATCATTGTTAAAACCATTGACACCATCGCCCTTTTCAAAACCCAAATCGGCAGTCAAAGAAAATGCCATCTGGCTGATTCCTTTAGATTCTTTATTTTTATAATATCTGCCCAGAATACTATTATCTGTGTGGAAGCGTTTTCTTTTGGCTAAACCTGCTGCATCTGTTCCATAATAATCATTGGTAAGCAATTTCAGATTTTCGTTTGGACACCAGGTAATATTACCACCGAAACCAGGCATTTTGTTAAACATGCCATAACTCTGCCAACCATTGATAATCCATGGTTCTATTTTTAATTTTTTATTGACAAATATCTGGGTGCGGATACCGCTAAAGAACCAAGGTGTATTATCTGAGGTATAAGAAGCCTGATATTCCCAGTTTTCTACCTGATAATACGAATTTAAACCGATATAAGACATAAAGATACCGGCATCTACATTGATACCATGTAATACATTAAAATGATAACCGGCATTTGCTTCGCACAAATAACGATAGACTGTTGCCAGCTCATATTGACCGCGATAGATACTGTAATCATTTCGTGGTATAACGGTTGACCTTGTACCAAACTGCATCACGATATGCGCACGAGCGCCTTTATAACTGAAATCACCACCGATATTAGCACTCGAAACCTGCATTTCATCATTGCGGGCTAAAGCTGTTGAACCAACAACCGTATGATCTATCGGATTGTTAAATGAATGTGTAGCATTGGCATCCAGCATGATGGTGGGGGTAAAGAATTTTCCGGCCATGGTTGGTGTTGGACGTCTGTCTCCACCGTTCAACCAGGTCATATCCATACCTTCCAGAGGTTCTCCTTTTTGTCTGTTGTAAGTGGTGTCGTAATCCTGAGCACTAATGTTCAGAATCCAAACGAATAAGAAGATAAAAGTTAAGTGTTTTTTCCAGTTTCTTTGAATCGCAACCGGCAAAGTTGCGTCAGTCTTTGAGTCTATTGCTTCAGAAGAGCAATTGACATGGTAATTAAGCGGATTTGAATGCATGATATTTGATTTTAATTGTTATGTTGTTTGATGGTTATGTTGTTTGATGGTTATGTTGTTTGATGGTTATGTTGTTTGATGGTTATTTGTTTTATTTTGTCTCTAATGTTTTTAAAATATAATTGACAATGAGCATCTTATGTTCTTTATCAAAAGTATAAAGTGGCAGTCCATGCAAAATATTCTCATGTTATTGGGCGTTTAACTTATCCAGACTTATGTTCAGTTGAAGCACATTTATTTTCTCCGGCCCAAACAAGCCAAATAAGGGTTTTTCAGTTTGTTGATCAATGAGATTCAGAATCTCAGACTCAGAAATATTCCTGGACTTGGCAATGCGTTTTACCTGCACTTTTGCCGCCTGAATTGAAATATCAGGATCTAATCCACTCGCGCTAGCCGTTAAAAGATCGGATGGAATATTTGACTTTTCAACACCGGGATTATGGCTTAAAAAAGAATCTATTCTCGATTGAACTTCTGCAAGATATTCAGGATTTGAAGGACCTTTATTACTACCTGCACTTCCATCTGCATGATAAGCTGTGGCCGATGGTCTGGAACTAAAATATTTGTCTTCTGAAAATCGCTGAGCAATAAGGTTGTAAAATTTTTTACCTTTAAACATGACCACTTCACCTTTGCCATGATTTGGCGCTAATTGGGCAATACCCCAAATAAACAGCGTATAGATACCCGAGAAGAAAACAAGACAAACAAGTGTCAGACGAACGGCCGGAAATATATTTTTTTTCATTTGATGTGATGATGATTTAAATGTAAGATGCTACAAGGACGTCTATAAGTTTAATACCTATAAATGGAATTAAAACACCTCCCAACCCGTATATCAACAAATTCCTTCTCAGTAAAGCACTCGCCCCAATAGGTTTGTAAGCTACGCCTCTTAAGGCCAGCGGTATCAGCAGTGGAATAATGATGGCATTAAATATGACGGCTGAAAGTATCGCACTTTCCGGAGAATGCAGTCGCATGATATTTAAGCCCTGAAGTGCAGGAATAGAAGCAACAAAAAGAGCAGGAACTATGGCAAAATATTTTGCCACATCATTTGCAATACTGAAGGTAGTTAGTGTTCCCCTTGTCATCAGCAATTGTTTACCAATTTCAACCACTTCTATCAACTTTGTAGGATCGTTATCTAGGTCTACCATATTGCCTGCCTCCTTGGCTGCCTGAGTTCCGCTATTCATGGCTACTCCAACATCTGCCTGGGCAAGTGCAGGGGCATCGTTGGTACCGTCACCCATCATTGCTACAAGTCTTCCCATACTTTGTTCCTTGCGGATATAATTCATTTTATCTTCAGGTTTTGCCTCCGCAATAAAATCATCTACTCCAGCTTTTTCTGCAATAAATTTTGCAGTTAATGGATTGTCACCTGTTACCATCACGGTTTTAATGCCCATCTTTCGTAGACGTTCAAAACGATCCTTAATGCCTGGTTTAATAATATCCTGCAATTCAATCACACCTATCACATTTCCATTCTCCGACACCACTAAAGGTGTACCCCCGTTACCTGAAATGGTCTGCACCTTTTCATGTATATCCAATGGAAAAGTATTACCCGCTTGTATACACAAATTCTTTATGGCATCTGAAGCACCTTTTCTTATTTTTGTTTGTCCGAAATCAATACCACTGCTGCGTGTTTCTGCCGTAAATTTTATAAAAACCGGATGATCTGTCTGAAGATTAAGCGGATTAATAGCCGCTAACTCCATGATAGATTTACCTTCAGGTGTTTCATCCGCCATTGAACTTAAAGCAGCACAATAAATAAAGTGCTTTTCATCTACACCATTTGCGGGATAAAAATGAGTGGCCTTCCTATTACCAATGGTGATAGTACCTGTTTTATCCAGCAACAACACATCGATGTCCCCCGCTGTTTCTACCGCTTTTCCGGACTTGGTGATTACATTTGCCCTTAAAGCTCTATCCATACCTGCAATACCAATGGCAGAAAGCAATCCTCCTATGGTGGTAGGAATCAAACAAACAAATAGCGCAATAAAGGACGCAATAGTAATGGGTGTATTGGCGTAATCTGCAAACGGTTTTAATGTCACGCATACAATAATAAATACCAATGTGAATCCTGCCAGAAGTATGGTAAGTGCTATTTCATTGGGTGTTTTCTGACGAGATGCACCTTCCACCAATGCAATCATTTTGTCAAGAAAATTTTCTCCCGCCTGGTTGCTTACCACTACTTTTATTTTGTCGGATAACACCTTGGTACCTCCGGTTACAGAGGATTTATCACCTCCACTCTCCCGTATCACCGGGGCGCTTTCTCCGGTAATTGCACTTTCGTCAATAGTGGCTAATCCCTCAATAATTTCACCATCTGTTGGTACGATATCGCCGGCCTCACAAATGAAAACATCTCCTTTGTTGAGCTGGGAGGAGGAAATGATTTTTCCATTCTCTAATTTAGCCGGCGTTTCCTCTCTGGTTTTTCTCAGACTGTCTGCCTGGGCTTTACCTCTGGCCTCGGCTATGGCTTCTGCAAAATTGGCGAAGAGCAAAGTCAACAACAATACCAGAAACACAATCAGGTTATAAGCAAGACTCCCTTGCGATTTTTCACCGCTTAGAATCCAAATACAAACCAGCAACATGACCGCTGTTCCAATTTCCACGGTAAACATAACTGGGTTGCGAAACATGATTTTTGGATTGAGCTTGATGAAAGACTGCTTAAGGGCCGTTTGCACCATTTCTTTTTGAAAAAGGGAAGTATTTGTTTGACGATTCATTTTAATTCAATTTGTAAGATTAATAAATAGAAAAATATTCAGCAATTGGTCCGAGGGCTAATGCCGGAAAAAAGGAAAGTGCAGCTACAATAAAGATGACGGCAAATACAATGAGACCAAAGGTTGCCGTATCTGTTTTTAAGGTGCCATTACTTTCAGGTATAAATTTTTTACCGGCCAGACTACCGGCAATGGCTAAAGGACCAATGATAGGTAAAAACCTTGCTAACAACATGACTAAACCACAGGCTATATTCCAAAATGGCGTATTATCACCCAGCCCTTCAAAACCACTTCCATTATTGGCCGAAGAAGAGGTAAACTCATACAACATTTCACTAAATCCGTGGTAACCGGGATTTGCCAGCCAGCCAGCATACTCTGTTGGATTATGAGCATACAGATAACTTGCAATGGCTGTACCTGTTAAAATCAAAAGCGGATGAAGCAAAGCAATGATCATAGCAATCTTCATTTCTCTTGCCTCTATCTTCTTGCCGAGAAATTCCGGAGTTCTTCCTACCATAAGTCCACTGATGAACACCGCGAGAATGATAAAAATATAAAAATTAAGCAAGCCTACGCCAACACCTCCATAAAATGAATTGACCATCATGGCAAGCATCTGATTCATGCCGGCCAAGGGGGTAAAACTATCATGCATACTATTTACACTTCCTGTGGAAATAACTGTAGTGGCAATACTCCAATAAGCGGATGCCGCTGCACCAAAGCGCAGTTCCTTGCCTTCCATGCTTCCAGAATTTTGTTGAATATTCATTTTTGAAATGGCCGGATTGCCATTCATTTCAGAAAGAATGGTCGGAACAGTTAAGCAGAAAAATCCTATGGTCATGACACCGTAAATCATGAAAGAAAATTTCTTCCGTTTGATCACATATCCCAAAGCGAATATCATGGCTATGGGTATCAACATCTGTGTCACCATCTCTGTGATATTGGTGAGGTAATTAGGATTTTCAAAAGGATGTGCAGAATTAGTCCCGAAAAAACCTCCTCCATTAGTTCCTAAATGTTTAATAGCTACAAAAGCAGCCACAGGACCGCGACTAACAGCTACAGTATCTCCCTGCATAGTCATCATCGTATCTTTACCTTCAAAAGTCATCGGTGTGCCGTTAAAAACCATGACAATTGCTACTACAATCGCTACAGGCAATAATATACGGGTGCAGGCACGAACAAATAAACTGTAAAAATTACCCAGTTTATCTGCTGTCCTCTCTTTCATGGCCATAAAAACGACTGCACAAATAGCGATACCTGTCCCAGCACTAATAAACTGCCATAACATCAAAATCATCTGTCCAAGGTATGACATGCCACTTTCACCCGAATAATGCTGCAAATTTGTATTGGTTACAAAACTTACAGAAGTATTAAATGCCAGATCAGCACTCATAGATGGATTAGCATCCGGGTTCAAGGGCAAAGCACCCATATTCATTAAAACCAGCATGGAAAGTAAAAACCATACGAGGTTAATTGCCAACAAGCTTAGCAGATGCTGTTTCCAGTTCATTTCTTTCGAGGGGTCAATGCCGCTCAGTTTAAAAAAGAGTTTATCCAGTGGATTCAATACTTTGTCCAGCCAGGTTCTTTCATTGCTAATAACTTTTCCAATATAACGACCGAAAGGTATGGCCAAGCCCAGAGCCAATCCATACATTAAAACGATTCCAAGTATTTCTGAATTCATCATGAGAGTGATTTAAAATTTTTCGGGTTGAAGTAACACATAGCAGATGTATACAAATACAGCGATGCCTAAAATGAATAATGCGGTCATGGTTTATATTTTTTCAAAAAAGTTAATGGCTTTGTAAAAAAGGGTGAAACAAATCAGCCCGGCTAGTATTAATATGATTGTCATCATTGTTATTTATTTTATTGAACCTTTATATTGATTATTTTTTTCTGTTACAAATGTGCGTTTGTTAGAATAACTCCACTGTGATTGAAGTCATTAACTATCCTGACAATTCTCATATACATGAGGAATTCACCTGTTTGTAATATTCTTCTTTAAGCATCTCCGGAAATAAATTCCTGACACTGCAATGGTGAATTTCCATAAAAGTACTTACAGAAAAAATATAGATATTAAGGATGGCATTCTTAACTTGGTTGTTGCTATTCTTAAAGATGTCTTCAGCCCTGTTTAACAGTTTTTTGGCTCTTGAAATATTCCCTAAAGCTATATTGGCTTTTGTCAAGTCGGCAAATCGCTGCATCTGAACATAAACATCTTGTTGTGGTCTGTTTTTCATTTCGGATAATTATTACATATCCTTTTATTTCAAATGGCAGACCCATTTTAAGTCAGCATCTTCAAACCCTTGTCAGATATAGCCTTGCCTTAAATGTGATTGATAAAGGTATAAAAAAACCCTTTCAAAATGAAAGGGTAACTACTAGCATTATGCTATGGTTTTAGTGAATATTGAATTCGCTTAACTTTCTGTAAAGCGTTGTAAGTGCAATATTGAGCAAACGCGAAGTTTCTGTTTTATTGCCTCCGGTATAATTCAGTACTTTCTGGATATGTAATTTCTCTGCACTTGCAAGATCAAAAGCTGACATGACCTCTTGCTGATGCTCAGTGTGTTGAAATTCATAAGGCAGACTTTGCAATTCAATTTCATTTCCTTCACTGAGTATCACACTGCGTTCAATCACGTTTTTCAACTCGCGGATATTTCCGTTCCACGCATGTCGTTTAAGCGCCTCCAGACAGTCCTTTGACAGATAACGCATTTGTTTATTGGTTTTATCCGCAAATACTCTAAGAAAGTGATTGGACAGCTCCTCAATATCCGCTACCCTTTGGCGCAAGGCAGGTAATTGGATTTGAAAAACGGAAATGCGGTAAAACAAATCCTGCCTGAAACGCCCTACTTCAATTTCTTTTTGTAAATCTCTGTTAGTTGCCGCAATGATGCGCACGTCCACCTGCGTGGCTTTAGATTCCCCAATTTTAATCAGTTCACCGGCTTCAATCACTCGGAGTAATTTGGCCTGTAAGTCCAATGCCATCTCGCCAATCTCATCCAGAAAAATTGTCCCGTGATTGGCTTCTTCAAAAAGACCTTTCTGATCTTTATGGGCACCGGTAAATGCCCCAGCTTTATGACCAAACATCTCACTTTCCAGAAGGTCTTTGCTGAATGCGGAACAGTTAATGGCTACAAAATTCTGTTTGTTGCGTTTGCTCGACTGATGAATGGCCTGTGCAAAGACTTCCTTACCTGTGCCGGTTTCTCCCGTAAGCAGTACCGTTGTATCTGTTTCTGCTACTTTTTTTGCCAACTCAATGGCTTGAAGTATGGGTTTTGACTGCCCGACAATCTGCTCAAAAGAATATTTGTCTCCCAGCTGTTTTTCAAGCTGCAACACACGTTTTGCAAGCTCCACTTTTTCAGCAGCCCTGTAGATTAATGGCAGGATTTTATCATTATCATCACCCTTCACGATATAATCAAAGGCGCCGTTTTTAATGGCCTTTACCCCGTCCGGAATATTGCCATAGGCAGTCAGTAATATGATTTCTGGTATGGTATGCTTTTGTCTGATGGTCAGTATCAAATCAACGCCATTGCCATCCGGTAATTTCACATCACAAAGAATGATATCAACCTCATTTTGCTCAAGCTTTTTTAAACCTGTTTTACCATCTCCGGCCTCAATGACTTCAAACCCTTCCGACCTGATAATCCTTGCAAGCAAAGACCGCAGTTTCTCTTCATCATCTATGATTAATATGGTTTTAGGCATCTTGCTGATGGGTAATGACTTATTTGAGTTTATTTGCACGACCTCAAAGCCATGCAGACAATTCAGTTTTATTTAAGGGTTCTGTCTACACGGCACAAATCTTTAATCTCAACAGGATGATACAACAAAGGTATTTGTTCTACCTGTATATCACTTTTATCCAGTCCAAAAGCGTTTTCATCACTTTGTCCCAGTCTGTTTAAAAAGAAATAAGCCCTTAACAACAAACCTTCTCTGATAGGGAAATCGTTATCTACGGAGAGGAATCTTTCCTGTATCACAAATTTAAAGTCGGGCTCCGCATTGTATTTCGTTGAACCGTCCGGTCTGATATGCAGATTCAGTTCCTTATTGGCCACTAAATCGCGTACTATTTTCTTAAAATAAAGTTCCGTGCGCGGCGGAATCCTGAAACCGACATGGATATTGATTTTTATGACTTTGTCGTCAATAAGTTCTGTGACATCGTAGGTTAATGAATATGGATTTTCAGTCCTATGTATATGCACAAACCAATACACATCTGCACGCTTGGGTTTACGAGCAAACACAGAATTGATAATCCTCTCTTCAATTTCATGTTTTGAATTCGCTTTTGTCAGGTAAATCAGGTGGGTTGAAAATTTAGGTATACTATCATCCTGACTCAGCTCCATAAATCTGGAGGTGAATTTCGAGAGGTCTACAAACTTTACAAATTTATTGTTCACCTTTCTGGCATAAAAACAAATGTACATGACAAGGAAAATAAACAATTCAAAAAACAAGAACATCCATCTCTCCTTGATTTTTGCCACATTGGCAATAAAAAACGACAGTTCTATGCTGGCAAATACAAACAGTATGGCAAACACCAGCCATTTATTCCATCTCAATTTAAAAATCAGAAAATAACTGAGTAAGATGGTGGTCATCATCATGGCTACGGTAATAGAAAATCCATACGCCGCTTCCATGTGTGTAGACGATTTAAAATAAATAATCATGGTGACACAACCAACCCACAAAATCGTATTCACACTGGGAATATAAATCTGTCCTTTCATATCTGTAGGCCGTCTGACCGTAACCCTTGGCCAGAAATTCAGGTTCATAGCCTCGCTGATTAAGGTATAGGAGCCACTGATAAGCGCCTGTGAAGCGATAATTGTAGCCAGTGTAGCGATGATGATACCCGGCAATAAAAACCATGCGGGCATCATTTCAAAAAACGGATTTCTGCCGTCGAGTAATGGATTGCCTTGATGCATCAGCCAAGCCGCCTGACCGAGATAACTCATCACCAGACATATTTTTACAAAGACCCATGAAATACGTATACTTCGACGTCCGCAATGCCCCAGATCTGAATACAAAGCCTCCGCTCCGGTAGTGGCAAGGAAAACAGCTCCAAGCAACCAAAAACCATGAGGATATCTCACCAGCAATTCATATCCGTAATATGGATTAAGTGCTTGTAAAACTTCAGGATGTGCCATCACCTGGTTAAGGCCTACAACCAGCAACATACTAAACCAAATCACCATCGCAGGACCAAAAACGCTTCCCACTTTTTGTGTACCAAAACGCTGAAAAAAGAATAAAAGTGTAAGGATAATCACAACAATAGGAATGGTAGGTAGATGTTCCAGACCTTTTACCATCTCTAAACCTTCAACCGCGGAAGCAATGGAAATGGGTGGTGTGATAATACCATCCGCAAGCAACGTGGTGGCGCCAAGAATAGTAGGTATCACCAGTTTTTTTCCATATCGCCTTACAAGTGCATACAGTGAAAAGATACCTCCTTCACCTTCATTATCCGCTTTTAAAGTCAGCCAGATATACTTGATGCTGGTCTGGAAAACCAGAGTCCAGAAAACACAACTCACACCGCCATAGACGAGTACTTCATCTATCTGCCTGTGACCAATAATTGCTTTTAAAACGTAGAGCGGGCTGGTACCGATATCCCCGTAAATGATGCCTAAGGCTACCAGAAGGGATGCGAATGTCACTTTTTTGGAATGTTCCGACATGATGTGAGGCTATAAGAAATTTTGGCAAATTTAACATTTACTTAGCATGTATAGATAAAATATATTGAAATTTTTGACGATAAGATGAACCTGCTTTCTGCTCAATATTTTTGTACCTGCACATAGCTTTTAAACAATGGATTAAATTGCTGCACTAGCTGCCGTAATAATGGATGCTTATAAAACAACCTGAGATATAAGCGCAAAAAAAGGCCCCGTTGTTGAACGGGGCCTCAAGATTTATCGTTACAGATTTTATTTAATCACTTTCAGTTCTTCTGTTGCGTTTTTATTTCCGGGATCTATTTCAATAATTTTACTGAAATAAGCCTTGGCTTTTGCATTGTCTTTTTGTGTAAGCGCCACATAAGCCAGATAAAAATAAGCAGTGGTCAATGAAGATTTGTTTCTTACTACATCTGTTGAAGCCAGTTCAATATACTTTTCATAATATGCTACACCCAAACCTTTCAGACTCTTGGCATCTTCCATCTCCACATTACTTTTAGCACGCCACAGGTATCCGTCCGGAGACTTAGGCTGCACTCTAATAAAATCAGCAAATGTTGTGTCCGCATTTTTAAAGTCACCATCGGCAAAATAAGCGCGTCCAAGGTAATAATAATCAAGTGGTGAAAATGGTTTTACCATCATCATTCTTTTTTTATACTCGGCAATGGACTCTTTATTTCTTTTTGCATTATACAAAGCCAAAGCGTATTCAGATTGAAGGTCGGCATTTGCAGTATCCATAGCCACAGATGTTTTGAAATATTTGATGGCATTGGCCGTATCTTTATTAGCTGCGGCTATTTTCCCCGCATAACTATAGTCCATACCTGTAACCTTATTGCTTCCGGCATATTTCCAGAAATTATTTAAGGCATTTTGAGCTTCTTTTGGTTTTTTGGTTTCGTGATATGAATAAGCCAGTATTCTGTGATAGATATAATTTGTACTATCCTGCATTAAGAATACAGATACTTCATCAATTGCGGTCTTGTATTCTTTTAACTGATATAGGAAACCACCATAAGTTATTTTGGCTCTGCTATCATTATTGTTAAGTGCAATATAACGTTTGAACTCTGCAGTTGCTTTTTCATATTGTTTGGTTAAATAATACAATTCTCCAAGTTCCTTGTGAACAATGCTGAATCCCGGGTCTATAGAATTTGCTTTCTCAAGATATTGAATGGCCAGATCATAATTGATGGCTGAATAATACAATCTTCCGATACGGATATTGGTCAATACGTTATTAGGTTCTTTTGCCAGAGCTTCTTCATAAATCCCCATAGCTTTACCACCTTGCTTCAGGTCCAGATACATATCACCCAATGTCAAAGCGTAATACACGTTGGCAGGTGACATACCATGCGCGTCTTCCATGTATGGAATAAATTGTCTGATATTTACTGCCTGAGGCTGATAGGCCAATAAACCTGCCTGAAAAAACACTTCTGCATTTTTGCGTTTAGACACAGAAAAAGCTTTCTCAACAAGGGTTTTAACCTGCGTTGAATCTTTATTTTCCATCACAGCTAGTCTGGCTTTGGCAATATAACCGAAGGCATCTGTAGCGGTCTCTGCCAGACGATAATAATACGCCGCAGAATCAAGGGTATTTAACCGCATGTACGTGTTACCCAAATAAAAAGCCGTAAGTGGTGCTTTATTGGTATTGTAAACACTCAGCAATTCTTGTTTTGCTTTGATGAAATTTTCGTTTTTAAGCTCATTGATACCGTTTTCCAATGTTTGTGAATGAGCCAGGTTGATGATAACCGCTGATAAAATAATTACAATTGTCTTTTTCATGTTAGTTCGTATTAATATGTACCTCTCTGCCCGGGAAAATTGCAGGACATAGTCCGCATTTTAAAATTAACCGTTGGGCCCTTGGTTTAAATAAGTAGTTTACAAAATTAGTGCCTGATTTTTTTTCCATGTTACAATTCACCAGTACAATCGGTGCGATCAAAGGATATTCCTTGGTTGTAATGGTTTCCTGAGAAGGTTGAACAAGTTTTGTTTTACCTGTAGAATCTACATAACTCAAAGGCAATACTTTGAGATTTTCAAGTTGTTTGATGGTACTCACAGCGTCTATATCCGAGATATAAGAAAACGGAATCAGTCCTATGGCTTGCGGATTGGTTCTGAGGTAGGTAAATAAGTCCTCCAGATTGTTTTTGGCATAAACAGAGGACAGTTGCGTGTTGCTAAGAGCAAAGCGCGTTTTCAGGAATTGTATAGATTGACTGAAGGTATTATCCAAGGCTAACTGGAATTTGGCAGAACCTTTATTGACAAAATAATTCTGTAAATCTGACATGGACAATACATTGTTTGGATTCTGTTTGCTTGTGACAAAAACAAAGGCATCA
>Ga0123337_10005176_pt1 | contig 12944 bp, 11 predicted proteins | sample frozenSSSSmetaG_FD_89792 | JGI IMG/M metagenome (GOLD analysis project Ga0123337, IMG submission 89792) | Glacier valley bacterial and archeal communities from Borup Fiord, Nunavut, Canada, to study Microbial Dark Matter (Phase II) -... | ecosystem: Environmental > Aquatic > Freshwater > Ice >...
CACGACAACAGGAATCACAATCCTGGACTCTACCAACTGAGCTACAGCCACCACCGAAGGTGCCGATTATAGCGAGCGACCCTCAGCGCGGCTCGCTCGCCGCGGCCTCGCGAACGTTGGTCGCGCTCTCGCTGATGCTCACCTTGTAGCGCGACTTCAGCGAGGCGTAGTAGGCCTGGGCCTCGGCCTCCGACCAGACCTGCGCGTACTGCTGCATCGACTGCTCGGGATTGGCAACCGACGGATCGCGCCCGGCCGTCTTCGTGATCTTGGCCAGCGCGTAGCCCTGGTCGCCGAGCGACACGCCGACGAACGTCGGCAGGGTCGCGACCGGCGCCTTGAGGATCGCATCGAGCAACGGCCGCGGCAGATCGCGCGGCGCGGCGCGCGAGACGAGCTGCAGCGTGCCGGGCATCGCTGTGGCCGGCGCGGCGCGCAAGGCGGCCAGGCGATCGGTGCCGAGCTTGGCAGCCTTGGTCGCTGCCTGCGTCGCGGCCAGCTGCTGCTTGACCTTGTCCTTGACCTCGGCGAACGGCAGCTGGTGCGCCGGCACGTACTGGACGACGCGGCCGGCGGCGAGCTGGTTCGCGCCGACGTCGATGGCCTTGGTGTTGCGCTTGTCGCGCGTCGCGTCGCTGCTGAAGAGCGCCTCGAGAAACTTCGGGTTCGTCAGGACGCCGCTGGCTGCCGCAGCCGGCGCCGCCGCGCGGGCGACGTGCTGCGCCTTGCGGATCTCGAGCTTCCACTTGTCGGCCGCGGGCTTGAGGCTGTCGGACTGCGTGTAGACGGTGTCGTCGAACTGCACGGCGGCATCGGCGAACTGCTTCTGCGCCAGCTGGTTCCGGACCTCGGTCTCGATCGCCGGACGCACCGACTCGAAGCTCTTCTTCTCGCCGCCGCGCGCGCCGGTGACGCGGATGATGTGATAGCCGAAGTCGCTCTCGACGATGCCGCTGGTCTCGCCCGCCTTCAGGCCGAACGCGGCTTCCTCGAAGGGCTTGACCATCGCGCCGCGGCCGAAGAAGTCGAGGTCCCCGCCCTTGGCGGCCGAGCCCTCGTCGTCGGAGTTCTTGCGCGCGATGTCCGGGAATGCGTCCGGGGTCTTGCGGACCTCGGCCAGGAGCGTCTCTGCCTTGGCGCGGGCCTTCTCGCGCTCAACCCTGGGCGCGTCCTTGTCGGCCTTGACGAGGATGTGGCTGGCGCGGCGCTCCTCGGCGGAGGTGTAGCGCTTCTCGTTCTCGGTGTAGTACTTGCGCAGGTCGTCTTCGGGAATCGCGATGCCCTTCTTCAACGACTCGAGGTCGAGCACGACGTACTCGATCGAGGCTTCCTCGGGCGCCTGGAACTGGCCCGCGTGCGCCGGGTCCTTGTAGTAGGCCTCGACCTCGGCGTCGGTCGGGGCGACGCCGGCGAGCTGGTCCTTGGCATCGAAGCGCTCGAACTGCACTTCGCGCTGCTGGTACATCGCGTCGAGCGCGGCCGATGCTGCCGCGGCCGGCGCGAACACCGAGCCGGTGAGCGCCTGCATCACCTGGCGGCGCGAGATGTCCTGGCGCAGCCGCTCGGCGAACTGCTCCGACGACATGCCGATGGCCGCGAGCGTGTCGCGGTTGACGCTGCCGTCGGGATTGCGCAGGGGCGCGAACTCGGGCTCGCTCTTGAACAGGCGCTCGAGTCGGTCGTCGGTCGTCACCAGGTGCATCTTGTCGGCGGCGACGAGCATCAACCGGTCGCGGATGACGCTGTCGAGCGCCATCGTGCGCATCTCCGGCGTCTCGAACAGCTTCACGTCGATGTTGGGCATCTGCCGGCGTGCACGATCGATCCGCTCGCGCAGCGCGGCGTCGAACTCGGCCTGGGTCACGGGCTGGCCGTCGACCTTCGCGATCGACTGCTGATCGGTACCCGAGAAGCGGCTGTAGCCCTGGATGCCGAAGAACACGAACGACGGGAAAACGAGCAGAACCAGAATGAACTGCAGCGTGCGGGTGTGGCGGCGGAAGAAGTCGAACATCGGTGGGCAAATGCAGGAAAGGCGAACCGAGGTTCGCCTTTCGTCGAGGGGCCCCGAATTCTATCCGAGCGTGATTCGAGTCATACCGGTCGCGGGCCGACCTGGTGGGTGCTGAGGGGTTCGAACCCCCGACCTACGCCTTGTAAGGGCGCCGCTCTACCGGCTGAGCTAAGCACCCGCGACGCGCCGGCGCGGCCGACGGCGCGGCAACGTCAGTTGAGTGCGTCTTTCAGCGCCTTGCCGGCGCGGAACTTCGGCACCTTGGCAGCCTTGATCTTGATCGCCGCGCCAGTGCGTGGATTGCGGCCGGCGCGAGCCGCGCGCTTGCCGACGCTGAACGTTCCGAACCCGACGAGCGAGACCGCGTTGTTCTTCTTGAGGCTCGTCTTGACACCGCCGATCATGGCTTCGAGCGCGCGTGACGCCGCGGCTTTCGAGATGTCTGCCTGCCGCGCGATGTGCTCGATCAGTTCGGATTTGTTCACGAATGTTTCCCCCTCAGGAAGCGATGTCTCACAGGAATTCGGATGGTTCACGTCTCGCGGCGGCAGCAACGTGCGCGTCGGGGCGAAACGATTACAGCGTTGCGAATCTTCAGTGTCAAGATGGGTTGGCGATTCTATTTGCCTGCGCGCGAGCAAAATCTCCGCCGCACGTGTATTCGGCGCTTGACAGCGCCCCTAGCGCGATGCAGCAGTCGCGGTCGCGCGCTGCGACGACGAGGCGACGACCTCGGCCACTGCCTTGCCGAGTTCGGCCGTCGACGCGCGTCCGCCGAGGTCGCGCGTGCGAGGCGCGCCGGAGGCGGGATCGAGTACCGTCTCGATCGCCGCCATGATCCCGTCGTGGGCGTCGCGATGGCCGAGGAAGTCGAGCATCAGCGCGCCCGACCAGATCTGGCCGATCGGGTTGGCGATGCGCTGCCCCGCGATGTCGGGCGCCGAGCCGTGCACCGGCTCGAACAGCGACGGGTGCTCGCGTGTCGGATTGAGGTTCGCGGAAGGCGCGATGCCGATCGTGCCGGTGCACGCCGGCCCGAGGTCGCTCAGGATGTCGCCGAAGAGGTTGCTCGCGACGACCGTATCGAACATCTGCGGCCGCTGCACGAAATGCGCAGCGAGGATGTCGATGTGGAAGCGGTCGACGCGGACGTCGGGGAACTTCGCGGCCATCGCCTCGACGCGCTCGTCCCAGTACGGCATCGTGATCGAGATGCCGTTCGACTTGGTCGCCGACGTGAGGTGCTTCTTCGGCCGCGAGCGGGCCAACTCGAAGGCGTAGCGCAGCACGCGGTCGACGCCGATCCGCGTCATCACCGTCTCCTGGACGACGAACTCGCGCTCGCTGCCTTCGAACATGCGCCCGCCCAGGCTCGAGTACTCGCCTTCGGTGTTCTCGCGCACGATCATCATGTCGATATCGCCGGGCGCCAGGCCGGCCAGCGGCGAGCGAACGCCGGGCATCAGCCTGGCCGGACGCAGGTTCACGTAGAGATCGAACTCACGCCGGAACTTCAGCAGCGAGCCCCAGAGCGAGACGTGGTCGGCGATCTTTTCGGGCCAGCCGACGGCGCCGAAGAAGATCGCGTCGTGGTGGCCGATCTTGTCCTTCCAGTCGGCCGGCATCATCTCGCCGTGCTTCTCGTAGTACGGCCACGACGCGAAGTCGAAATGGTCGAAGGCCAGGCCGATGCCGAACCGGGTCGCGACCGCCTCGAGCGCACGCAGACCTTCTGGCATGACCTCGGTGCCGATGCCGTCGCCGGCGATGACGGCGATGCGGTGGGTCTTCTTCATCACGGGATCTCCTTCGTTTCGAGTCGGTTCGGCGAGCGCACGACGAGCGCGACGCCGACGACGGTGAGCGCCAAGCCCAGCATCATGATCGGCGTCAGCGACTCGCCGAACATTGCCCATGCCATCAGCGCGGTGCAGGGCGGCACGAGATAGAGCAGGCTGGTCACGACCATCGCCTCGCCGCGCTGGATCAGCAGGTAGAGGAGCGAGCTGCCGCCGAGCGTGAGGACCACGACCGACCACGCCATCGCGGCGACGAGATCGACGTGCCACTGGATCGTCTCCGTTTCCAGGAGCGCGAGCGGCGCGCAGACGACGAGCCCGGCGAGCATTTGCACCGCGCTCGCCGAGCGCACGTCGCACGGGCCGACGAAGCGCTTCTGGTAGAGCGTGCCGATCGTGATGCCGAGCAGCGCGATCACCGACATCGCGAGGTTCGCGGGCGTGACCTCGCCGCCGAGCTTGCGCCAGACGACCAGGCCGATGCCGGCGAAGCCGAAGGTGAGGCCGAGCCATTGGCGCGACGTCACGCCAGCCTGCCCGCCCGCGCGCGAGCCCTGCGCGACCCAGATCGCCGTCAGCACGGGCTGCAGCCCGACGATGAGCGCCACCGTGCCCGCGCCGAGGCCGGCCTTGACGGCAGACCAGACGCCGCCGAGGTAGCCGGCCTGCATCAGAACGCCGGTGACGACGAGATGGAGTCGCTGACGGCCGACCGGCCACGCGGCGCCGACCGCCGCGACCCACGCTGCCAGGCACAAGAACGACAGCGCGAAGCGGATCGCGAGGAAGCCGAACGGCGGCGCGTGGGGCATCGCACCGCGGGCGACGACGAAGCCGGTCGACCAGATGACGACGAAGAGCCACGGCATTGCCCGGACGAAGCCGGGCCCCGCGTCAACGGACACGGGCACGGATTTCCGGCAATGCCTTCTGCAGGTAATACACCATCGACCAGATCGTGAGGATCGCCGACGCGATGATCAGCACGGTGCCCCAGAGCTGCGTGTCGATGAGGCCGAACAGCACGCCGTGGTAGAGCAGGAACGGGATCGCGATCATCTGCACGATGGTCTTGATCTTGCCGAGCATGTGGACGGCGACGCTGCGCGCGGCGCCGATCTGCGCCATCCACTCACGCAGCGCCGAGATAGCGATCTCGCGGCAGATGATGACGAGCGCGATGAAGGCATGCAGCCGGGCGAGGTGCACGAGCACGAGCAGCGCCGCCGTCACCAGGAACTTGTCGGCGACCGGATCGAGGAAAGCGCCGAACGACGACGTCATGTTGAGCCGGCGCGCGAGGTAGCCGTCGGCCCAGTCGGTGAGGGCGACGAGGATGAAGAGCGCGGTGCCGACGATGTTCTGCGTCTCGGCCGGCAGGCCTGTGTAGTACACGCCGACGACCAGCGGGATCGCGACGATGCGCGCCCAGGTCAGCAGCGTCGGCAGGTTGAAGAACATCGGGGGATTGTGCCGCTGCGTCGCTGCCGGATCGGGCGACGCCGGCGCGAGGACGATCCGGTCATCGATGGGATCAGCGATCGAGCGTCCTCGGCTTGAACTTGCGGGCATCGTCGAACAGGAAGGTCTCGACGAACTTCCACGGCTTCGGCAGGCGCGACACGTCGCCGTACGGCGCGGCGCGGCGGATCGCCTCGACGGCGATCTTGAGCGTGTCCTTGGCCTCGCGCGGCGCGCGCAGGATCTCGATGCGCCGCACGCTGCCGTCGCCGTTGAGCTCGACCTCGAGCACGGGAATCGCGAGCAGCTGGTCGGGGACGGTGCCCATGTAGGTGATGTCGGGGTTCGCGGCGACGAGGCGCTCGGCCGCCTGGTGGCGGACCTGCTCCCAGTTGCGGCCCGCGGCGGGCGCGGGCAAGGGCTTGCGCGATTCGGCTGCTGCTGCGGGGGCCACGGCCTTGGGTGCCGGCGTCGCCGTCGATGGTGCGCGCTGCGTCGCGCCGCCGTCCGCGTCACCGGGAGCGCGGTCGGCGGATGGTCCGGCGCAGGCCGCCAGGGCCAAACACACCACTGTTGTTCTGAGCGAAGCGAAGAATCTCGACGCGGCGAGAGAACGAGATCCTTCGCTTCGCTCGGGATGACAGATGCAATGCTGTTCAATGGAGGGCACGGTAGATTTCCTCGGCGAGCTCGCGAGAGATGCCGTCGACGGTGAGCAGGTCCTCGACGCTGGCCCGGCCGACGCCGCGCGCGCCGCCGAAGCGTTGCAGCAGTTTGGCGCGTTTCTTGGGGCCGACGCCCGCAATTTCCTCGAGCGAGCTCGCGCCGGTGCGCACACTGGCACGACGCGCCCGCATTCCGGTGATCGCGAAGCGATGCGCTTCGTCGCGGATCTGCGCCACGAGCATCAGCGCCGCCGACTCGCGACCGAGCGCGATCTTGGGCCGGCCGTCGGCGAAAACGAGCTCCTCGAGCCCCACCTTTCGTGCTTCGCCCTTCTCGACGCCGACGATGCGCGAGAGCTCGATGCCGAGCTCCTCGAACACCTCGCGCGCGACGCCGACCTGTCCCTTTCCGCCGTCGATCAGCACGAGGTCCGGCAGCCGACTGTTGCCTTGCGCCGCCGCCTCGACGAGCTTGGCGTAGCGACGCACCAGCACCTGGCGCATGGCCGCGTAGTCGTCACCCGGCGTGATGCCGGCGATGTTGTAGCGCCGGTACTGCGCGCTCTGCATCTTGTGCGCCTCGAAGACCACGCACGACGCCTGCGTTGCCTCGCCTGCCGTGTGGCTGACGTCGAAGCATTCGATCCGGAACGCGTGCAGGTCCTCGACGACGAGGTCGAGCGCGTCGAGCAACGCCCGCGTGCGGGCTTGCTGCGATCCCTCCTCGGCGAGCAGCTGCGCGAGCCGCAGCGCCGCGCCGTTGATGCACATGTCGAGCCAGGCGCGGCGCGGCTCGCGCGGCTGGTGCTGCACCGTCGCGCGCACGCCGCTGCGTACCGCGAGCGTCTCGATCAGCGCCTTGCCGACCGGATGGCTCACGACCAGCAGCGGCGGCATTCCGCCTTCGAGATAGTGCTGGGCGATGAAGGCCTCGAGCACGCGCGCCTCGGGCGAGCGCGCGAGGTCATCCGGGGCAGGATCGGCGTCGCCGCTGGCGTCGGGCGCGCTGTCGGTCACGACGTCGATCGCGCTCTCGACCTGCTTCGGGAAGTACGGGCGATCACCGAGATGGCGGCCGCCGCGCACCATCGCGAGGTTGACGCAGGCGCGTCCGCCGTCGACCTTGACCGCGAGGACGTCGGTGTCGACAACGCGTCCGCCGGTGTTGTCCTCGACCGCCTGCTGGTGCAGCACGCGCGAGAGCGAGCCGATCTGGTTCCTGATGTCGGCCGCCTGCTCGAACTGCAGCGCCTCGGCGCGCGCCATCATCTCGGCCTGCAGCGAGTCCATCAGCTCCTGCTGCTCGCCCTGCAGGAAGCGCTCGGCATTGGCGACGTCGCGCGCATAGGCCTCGGGCGTGATGTAGTCGACGCACGGTCCCGAGCAGCGCTTGATCTGGTAGAGCAGACACGGCCGCGTGCGGTTGGCGAACACCGTGTCTTCACAGGTGCGCAGGTGGAAGACCTTCTGCAGCAACTGGATCGAGTCCTTCACCGCCCACGCGGTCGGGAACGGTCCGAAGTAGCGATGCTTGCGGTCGACGGCGCCGCGGTAGTACGCCATGCGCGGGAACTTCTGCGACTCGATCTTCAAATACGGATAGCTCTTGTCGTCGACGAAGCGGATGTTGAAGCGCGGCGCCAGCGCCTTGATGAGGTTGTTCTCGAGCAGCAGCGCCTCGGCCTCGGAGCGGACGACCGTCGTCTCCATGCGCGCGATCCGCGACACCATGTGGCCGACCCAGATCGAGTGACCGCTGTCGGCGTGGCGCCGGTTGAAGTAGCTCGAGACGCGCTTCTTCAGGTCGCGCGCCTTGCCGACGTAGAGGACGCTGTCCGCGGCATCGAAGAAGCGGTAGACGCCGGGCAGGCCAGGCAGCGCCGCGACCTCGGCCGTCAGCCGCTCGCGCGCAGCGGCGCGCGCGCCGTCGCTGGCTGTGTCGACCGTCGGCTCGTTCATCGGCGCCGATTGTGCCGCGCGGCTTTCGTCCCTCGTCGCGGTGCGGACGAGCGTCGCGCGAGCGGCCACCTTCGATAATCGGTCGCATGCGTTGGCATCTCTACTGCCGGGTCGTCGACAACTTCGGCGATATCGGCGTCGCCTGGCGACTGGCCGCCGATCTCGCCTCTCGCGGCGAGGATCTGCGCCTCGCGGTCGACGACGCGAGCGCGCTCGCGTGGATGGCGCCGGGTGGCGCCGATCGGGTCGAGGTCTGTGCGTGGAGTGACATCGCGCAGACGTCGCCGGATGTCGTTGTCGAGCTGTTCGGCGGCGGGATTCCCGACGAGGTCGCGGCGGCCGCGGCCGGAGCGGCGCGACCGCCGGTGATCGTCAATGTCGAGCACCTGAGCGCCGAGTCGTATGTCGAGCGATCGCACGGCCTGCCCTCGCCGCGCACGACTGCGCACGGCCTGCCATTCACGACCTGGTACTTCTATCCGGGGTTCGTCGACAACACCGGTGGACTGCTGCGCGAGCCCGGTTTGCTCGATCAACGGCACGTGTTCGACGGCGAGGCTTGGCTGGCGTCGATCGGCGTCGCGGCGCGGCCGGGCGAGCGCAGGGTCAGCCTCTTCTGCTATCACAACCGCGCTGTGGCGCCGCTGCTCGAGGCGTTGAGCGAGCAGCCGACGATCGTCCTGCTCGCGCCCGGCGACGCGAGCGAGCAGGCGCTGGCCGCTCTCGGTCCGTCTCTGGCGACGGGCGGGCTGCGTGCCGTGCCGCTGCCGCGCCTGACCCAGACCGATTTCGACCGGCTGCTCCGGGCCTGCGACTTCAACCTCGTGCGCGGCGAGGATTCGCTCGTCCGCGCGCTCTGGGCCGGCGCGCCGTTCGTCTGGCAGCTCTACGTGCAGGGCGACGGCGCTCACCACGCCAAGCTCGACGCCTTCCTCGACCGCTTCCTCGTGGGCGCGCCGCCGCGACTGTCTGCGACGGTGCGCCTGCTGTTCTCGCGCTGGAACGGCGCTGACGCGGCGCCGCTGGATGCATCGTTGCTCGGCGGCGAGCTCTTCGAGGCGTGGGGCTCGCACTGCCGGCGCTGGCGCGACGGCCTGGCCGCCCGCGACGACCTGGTCACGCAACTGATCCGCTTCGTCGGGGCCAAACGCTAGAATTCGAGGCTTTGCGTCTGCCGGTCACGTGCTTTTTGCAGTGCGCCAGCGCCGCCCATCTCTGGAACACGACATGAAGATCGCACAGGAAATCCGCGCCGGCAACGTCATCATGCACGGCAAGGACCCGATGGTCGTCCTGAAGACCGAGTACAGCCGCGGCGGCCGCAACGCCGCGACGGTCCGCATGAAGCTGAAGAGCCTGCTCAGCAACTCCGGCACCGAGGTCGTCTTCAAGGCAGACGACAAGATGGATCAGGTCATCCTCGACAAGAAGGAGTGCACCTACTCCTACTTCGCCGACCCGATGTATGCCTTCATGGACGCCGAGTACAACCAGTTCGAGGTCGAGTCGGAGAACATGGGCGACGCGATCCAGTACCTCGAGGACGGCATGCCGGTCGAGGTCGTGTTCTACGACGGCAAGGCGATCTCGGTCGAGCTGCCGACGACGCTGGTGCGCGAGATCACCGACACCGAGCCCGCCGTGAAGGGCGACACCTCGGGCAAGGTCCTGAAGACCGCGCGCCTGGCGACCGGCCTCGAGATCTCGGTGCCGCTCTTCGTGCAGACCGGCGACCGGGTCGAGATCGACACGCGCACGAACGAGTACAAGAAGCGCGTGTGAAGCAGGAACAAGACACCTGAAAAAGGGCCCGCATCGCGGGCCCTTTTGAATTCAGCGAAGCGTCCAGCTACGCAAGCGTCCAGCCACATGCCGTTCGACTTCTCGCTCGTCACCGCGCCGTTCCGGATGCAGCCCGGCCTGCGCCGTGTCGCGTCGGGCGCCGCGCAGCTGACACCGAGCGTTCCCGGAAGCCGACATCTGCGCGAGAAGAGCACCGTGCTCGCGGGCTTCGCGCAGCAGGCCCTGGTCGCGGAGCCGGACTTCGACACGGCGGCAGTGCTGAGCGCCATCGCCGCCGAGGCGGCACGAGCCGTACCGATCGCATTTGCCGTCGATGCCGCCATCGGCCTCGACGCCCACGCACCGCTCCTCGGCTGGTCGATCCGCGACGGCGAGCCGGTGGGCGACGGCGATCCGTCGATCGGCACTCTCCTCGCTGATCTGCCACGCGCGCAACGCGCCACCGCCCTCCTCTGCCTCGCCTACGAGGAAGACTTCGCCGTGCTCGACGGCGACACGGCGACCGTGCCCTGGCTCGCGGTCTGCCTGCCGTCGCGCTGGGCGCCCGCGGAGAAGGTCGGCCGCCATTTCGCCGAGATCCACGCGCCCGTCGCCGACAGCGCGATGCTCGCGGCCGCGAGCGCGTCGCTGGCGCGCCTGGTCACCGGCGACGAGCGCTGGGAGCGCTTCGTCTGGACCATCTCGCCCGATCCGCACCTGAACCAGCATCCGGCGCAAGGCGCGAGCGCGTGGCCTGCCGGTGTCGACGCCGATACGCTCGCGCTGAACGCGTGCTTTCGCAGCGAGCACCAGACCTTCATCCCGATCGCGGGCTCGCGCCGGGCCGTCTTCACCATCCACGTCGAAAGCCGTCCGCTCGTCGACGCCGTGGCAAATGGCGACGCTGCGCAACGCCTGCACGATGCGCTGGCCAGCATGACGCCAGCGGTGCTCGCCTACCGCGGCCTCGTCCACGCGCGCGATCGCCTGCTCGCGTGGTTGGCCGCGCAACCGGCAACGCACACGCCGCGATGAACACCGCTCCGATCCGGCCCGCCGCCATCGACCGCGACGCCGACGGCACGCCGCGATCGCGCGAGCACGACGACATCTATCATCCGCGCGCCGGCGCCCTCGCGCAGGCCCGCCACGTCTTCCTCGACGGCGACGCGCTGGCGGTGCGATGGCACGGCCGCGAGCGCTTCGTCGTCCTCGAAACCGGCTTCGGCCTCGGCAACAACTTCCTCGCGACCTGGGCGGCGTGGCGCGACGATCCGCAGCGCTGCAACCGTCTCCATTTCCTGTCGATCGAGTCCGCACCGCCGACCCGCGCCGACATCGCCGCAGTCGAGCGGGAGGCGTCTCTGCAGTCGCTCGCCACCGCGCTCGCCGACCGCTGGCCGCCCTGCACCTGGAACCTGCACCGGCTCGCCTTCGACGACGGCGCGGTCGAGCTTCTGCTCGCGTTCGGAGATGTCGCCGCATGGCTGCCGCAACTCATCGCCAGCGTCGACGCGTTCTTCCTCGACGGCTTCGCGCCGGCGCGCAATCCGGCGATGTGGGACGCGCGCCTCTTCAAGGCGATGGCACGGCTCGCCGCGCCTGGTGCAAGCGTCTCGACGTGGACTGCGGCGCGCGCGGTGCGCGAGGGTCTGCGTGCGGCCGGCTTCGACGTCGCGCTCGCGCCGGGCGCGAACGGCAAGCGGGACATCACGCGCGCGACGTTCGCGCCGCGCTTCACGCCGCGACCCACGTCGAGGCGAGCTGCATCGTCGGCCGTTCGGACGCAGCGTGCGTCCGACGATGGCGATGCTGTTGTCATCGTCGGCGCCGGACTGGCAGGCTGTGCGCTCGCCGCCGCGCTCGCCACCAGCGGACGCCGGGTCGTTCTCGTCGAGCGTGGCACGGAGGTCGCGGGCGAGGCATCGGGCAACGCCGCGGGCCTGTTCCATGGCGTCGTCCACGCGGCGGACGGACGGCACGCGCGGTTTCATCGCGCCGCGGCATTCGCCGCCCACGACGCCGTCGCGCGGGCATGCGCGCGCCATGGCGTGCTTGGCAACACCGACGGCCTGCTCCGCCTCGAGCCCGACGCCGATGCCGATGCGAATTCGCTGCAGTCGCTCGTCGACGCGCTCGGCGTCCCGGCCGACTATGTACGCGCGTTGACGGCAGAAGCGGCAAGCGCGCTGGCCGGCGTGACATTGGCGGCGCCCGCATGGCACTACGCGCACGGCGGCTGGGTCGATCCGCGCGCACTCGCACGCTCGTGGCTTGCCGACGCGGGATCGACTGTCGAGCTGCGCTTGGGTTGCGATGTCGATGCGCTGCGACGGGTCGGCGACCGCTGGGTCCTCCTCGACACCGACGGCACGACGCTCGTCGCCGCGACGACCGTCGTGCTCTGCAACGGCAGCGGCGCCTTCGACCGATCGAACGGCACGCCGTGGCCGGTGCGACGACAGCGCGGCCAGGTGAGCTCGGTCGCCGCGACCGACCTCGACCCCAAGGCCGTGCCGCGATTGCCGATTACCGGCTCGGGCTACGTCCTGCCCGCCATCGACGGACGCGTGTGGTTCGGTGCGACGTCGCAATGGGGCGACAACGACGGTGCCGTGCGCACCCACGACCACCGAGAGAACCTCGATCGGTTGGGTCGTCTGATCGTCGCGGCAGAAGCGCCGGCGCTCGATCGGGTGACGGGGAGAACATCATGGCGCTGGGTGAGCACCGATCGCCTGCCGATCATCGGCGCCGTGCCCGCGGCTTCGATCGAATCGCTGGACCTGGCGCCGTCGCCATCCACGCGCCTCGACCAGCCGCGCTTCGTGGCGCGCGCGCCGGGTCTCTTCGTGTGCGCGGCCCTCGGGTCGCGGGGCATCGCGTCGGCGGCGCTCGGGGCCCGGATCCTGGCCGCCGCGATCACGGGTGCGCCATCGGTGGTGGAAGCCGATCTGATCGACGCTGTCGATCCGGCGCGCTTCCTCAGTCGGCAGTTCCGTCGCAGCGAAGCAGCGCAGAACCACGAAGCCTCGTCGGCGGTTCAGCCTCCCGAGGCGGGTTCGCCTGGCGCGGCCTGAAGCGCACCGGCTTCGCTCGGCGCCGTGGCGTCGCCGTCGCTTCCCGGATTGACCTTGCGGTCGGCCTTTTCCTTTTCCTTCTGTTCCTTTTTCTTCTTCTTCGCCAGCTCGCGCTGGCGCTTCTCGAACGAGTAATTTGGTTTGGCCACGGACCATCCTTCCTGCGGGCTGCACGAAACGTGCA
>Ga0123337_10005177_pt1 | contig 12942 bp, 13 predicted proteins | sample frozenSSSSmetaG_FD_89792 | JGI IMG/M metagenome (GOLD analysis project Ga0123337, IMG submission 89792) | Glacier valley bacterial and archeal communities from Borup Fiord, Nunavut, Canada, to study Microbial Dark Matter (Phase II) -... | ecosystem: Environmental > Aquatic > Freshwater > Ice >...
AGGGATGGATTGCTGACTCACCTGATTGATTAAACCGGTTATCGGCGTCTTGTGCCAGGCTAGAGCATGCGGACGAATGTGGTTACTATAAATTTTCTTATTACTTTTATAGCAATGAAAATTATTAATAAAGCTATTTTTCTTGGAGTAATGTTGCTTACCGTACAATTTGTAAATGGGCAAACCGCTAAGGAACTACAGGAAACGGCCCGTTCTTTTATGCAGCAGGGTGACTTTAGCAACGCAACACTTGTGTTAACCCGTGCTACTTCCCTTGAGCCCAATAATATAGATATCACCAAAGACCTGGCATTATCCTATTATTTTCAAAAGGATTTTAACCGTGCATTAGACCAGATCAAACCGCTGCTTGACAGGGAAGATGCTGATGACCAGTGTTTCCAGATAGCAGGCAATATTTATAAATACCTTGATCAACCAAAGGAATGTGAAAAAGTGTACAGGAAAGGGTTAAAAAAAGAGCCTCAAAGTGGAGCTTTGTACAACGATTTGGGGGAGTTGCAATGGGAACAAAAAAATTACGAAGCGATTAAACAATGGGAAAAGGGGATTGAGGTAGATCCGAATTACTCTAAAAATTATTACAACGCCAGTAAGTATTACTATTTTACTACAGATAAAGTGTGGAGCATTTTGTACGGAGAAATCTTTGTAAACATGGAGCCTCAAAATAAAGCGACCCCCGAAATCAAATCCATATTGCTGGAGAGTTATAAAAAAATGTTTCTGGAAAATGATATCAATAAGGAACCAAAAGAGGCGGTGAATTTTACAGATGCTTTTTTACGAACTATGCGCAAGCAAAGCCTGGTAGCTTCAGGCGGTATTCATCCAGAATCGCTTACCATGATCAGAACCCGTTTTATATTAGACTGGTTCAAAAATTATGGTGATAAATACCCCAGCCGCTTATTTGAATACCAGCGCCAGCTTTTGCAGGAAGGGATGTTCGATGCTTACAATCAGTGGTTGTTTGGTACGGTGCAAAATCTGTCGGCTTATCAAAACTGGATCACTACCCATGCTACAGATTACAACGAATTCAGCAGATTTCAAAAAAGCCGGATTTATAAAGCAGTTGCCGGGCAGAACAACCGGTAATCTTCCCCCAATCCTTTACTATATTTTATCAACTGTTAACTTGAAAAAGAGCGATTGTAAACAGCAAGGAAAGATATTTAAAAATAATTATTCAATGTTTAAACATTGAATAATTATTTTTCTTACCTTTGTGTCAAAATTAGAAATAAATGAAAAAGATTTTATTACCATTGGCCGCTTTAGCAATACTGGCAGCGTGTAACAATGCGTCTGATGCAGACAAAGCAGCAACAGGCGAAAAAGAAGTAGCAGCATTAGCTGAAGGGGTTACGTATACAATCGATAGCACCAATTCAACCATTAACTGGGCGGCAACAAAAGTAAATGGTGCCCATAACGGAACGTTCAAATTGACGCAGGGTAGCCTTGCTGCAAAAGATGGTGCGTTGACTGGTGGTAGTTTTACGATTGATATTACATCAATGAATGTAGTTGACCTTGCAGCAGATACTGTAAACAAGGGAAAACTGGAAGGCCATTTGAGCAGTCCTGATTTTTTTGATGTAGCCAAATATCCTACTGCAAAGTTTGAAATAACTGCTGTAGAACCGTTTGTTTACGATAGTACTACAATGAAGAATGTGGTTTTGAAAAATGCAACCCACACCATAAAAGGGAACCTTACTTTGAGAGATAGCACAAAGAATGTTTCGTTTCCGGCTATTGTTGCAATTAGCGATGAGGCTGTGTCTGCAGAAGCCGACTTCAATATAGACAGAACAGAATGGGGATTGAATTATAAGGGACCGAATAATCCGGCAGATTGGTTAATCCGCAAAGAAGTAAATTTGAAATTCAAAATCGCAGCTGCTAAGAAATAGTTTTAATTTTGATTTTTAGGGGCCATTCCGGGAAACCGGGATGGCTTTTTATTTTTGCGTGCATTCGCTTTTTATTAACATAGCAAACATAGATTTTTGGAAGGTCAGATTTTCCGCATTTTATTGGATTCGTCTGCCTGGGTATTAATTGGTAAGGAATACAAGTACCTTACCTGTCGGGCAATTAAGAGCCAATTTCGTAGATAACGGAATATGTAAAGTTGAAATAAACTGTTTTTCCTTTTATAAAAGATTGATTGGATTGAGTTGATGCGTATTTTTAATTGTGGTTTTTGTTTATCTTGAATTATTGTTTGCATTAACCATGTTGTTTTTAAGAGGTGCTGTTCCTCTTATCGAATTGCTATCTGAAAATTTGAGTAGATTTATTTTTAAAACGTTGAACGATTGCTTATGAACGAAGACTCAAGAATATTTGATTTCCTGCAACATCAGTTGGATAATTTTCCCAAAACTGATCTGCTGGTTGGTAAAGAGAATGGTGCTTGGCGTAAATACAGTACTGCGGAAGTACAGTCCATCATTGACAATTTAAGCGCAGGGTTAATCAGCTTAGGGATTAGCGGTAATGATATGACCGTGGAAAAGCAGGATAAAATTGCCCTTATCAGTAAAAACAGGCCGGAATGGCTGATGCTGGATATGGCCTGCCAGCAAATTGGGGCAACACTTTGCCCTATTTACCCCACCACCAACATCAATGAGCTGGAATTTATTTTTAACGATGCCGGGGTGAAACTGGTATTTTTAAGCGGACAGGATATTTTAGCAAAGGTAAATAGTATCCGCAGCAGGGTGCCTTCTCTAAAGGATGTTTACAATTTTGACGCATCGTCTTCTGCAACGGATTGGAAAACCTTACTGGCTTTACCTACTGAAGAAGATTACCTGCAACTGGCAAGAATAAAATCGGAAATTAAAGCCACACATTGTGCAACTATCATTTATACATCCGGTACCACCGGTACTCCAAAAGGCGTAATGCTCAGTCATCGCAATATTGTATGCAATGTTCTAAACTCAGTGAAAAGCTTTCCTTTTGCCCGAAATATAAATGCAAGAGCCTTAAGCTTTTTACCACTCAATCATATTTTTGAAAGGATGGCGTCCTATATTTATATTGATAGTGGTATTTCTATTTATTATGCAGAAAGTTTGGAAACCATTCCGGAAAATTTAAAGGAAGTGCAACCCGATATTTTTTGTACAGTGCCAAGATTGCTTGAAAAAGTGTACGAAAAGATAATGGCCAAGGGGGCTGAACTTACCGGTACCAAAAGGAAATTGTTTGACTGGGCAGTTGCACTCGGGGATAAATACGACAACAGCCGCAACCTGGGCGCTGTTTACAATCTTAAACTGGCCATCGCCAATAAGTTGATTTTTAGTAAATGGCGGGAGGCGCTTGGTAATAATGTCAAGTATATCATTACTGGCGGAGCAGCCTGCCAGGTTAGATTATTAAGAATATTTACCGCAGCAAAAATTCCCATTTTCGAAGGATATGGCCCCACAGAGAATAGTCCTGTAATAAGTGTGAATTGCCAATATGAAGGAGGAACCAGGTTTGGTACCGTTGGCCAGGTTCTGCATGGTCAGGAAGTAAAGCTGGAGGCGGATGGCGAAATTTGTGTAAAAGGCCCCAGCGTTATGATGGGCTATTATAACCGTCCCGACCTAACGGCTGAAACCATCATTGATGGATGGTTGCACACAGGTGATATTGGTGTGTTTGAGGATGGAGTTTATCTGAAAATCACAGACCGCAAAAAGGAATTGTTTAAAACAAGTGGCGGAAAATACGTAGCGCCCCAACCGATTGAAAACAGGATGAAGGAATCGCCTTTTATAGAACAAATGATGGTAGTAGGCGCTGATCAAAAGTTTGTCGGAGCTTTGATTGTTCCTTCTATTCCAAACCTGAAGGAATGGATGCGTCACAAGGACATTCCTTTTACAACGAATGAAGATGCCATCAATCATCCGAAAGTACTGGCATTGTACCGGGATTTGATGGATAGCTTTAACATGTTTTTCAACCCCGTAGAACAAGTGAAGCGCTTTGAACTGGTGCCCAATGAATGGACGATTGATAGTGGTGAATTGACTCCTACACTTAAGCTGAAACGGAAAGTGATTATGGAAAAATATAAGGATGTGATTGGCAGGATTTATGGATGAGAGATGAGTGATCAGTGATGAATAATGAGTAATGAATATTTAAGCGGTCTGAACCGCAGTACCGAACGCTTAAAATGCCCTTTTTACAATGGGCATTTTTCGTGATAATTAATCAATTCAATCGGCGTTTTTTCAAACTGGTAACCAGCATACTTTATAATAATTTCATCCAATACCGCATCAATCTCTTCCACTGTTTTTAAAGTCACCAACTGGTAGCGATAATCCTTTATACCGGGTAATCCTTTTAAGTAATTGGCATAATGACGACGCATTTCAAAAATGCCTACCATGGGGCCTTTCCACTCGAATGATTTGTGCAAATGCTTTTTACAAACTTCCACCCGGTCTTCAATAGAGGGCGAGGGTAGGATTTCTCCTGTTTTCATAAAATGCTTGATCTCATTAAATATCCAGGGATACCCGATGGCTGCTCTGCCAATCATAATGCCATCTACACCATACCGGTTTTTGTATTCCACTGCTTTTTGCGGACTATCAATATCGCCATTGCCAAAAATGGGCATGGTAATGCGGGGGTTATTTTTAACCTTTCCAATCAATGTCCAGTCCGCTTCGCCTTTGTACATTTGGGTACGGGTGCGGCCGTGAATGGCCAACGCTTTGATACCCACATCCTGCAGGCGCTCCGCAACCTCTTCAATATTGCGGGTCATATCATCCCAACCAAGCCGGGTTTTAACTGTTACCGGCAATGAGGTTGACTTTACTACCGCGGCAGTTAACCGAACCATCAGATCAATATCCTTTAACACGCCTGCCCCGGCACCTTTCATGGCCACTTTTTTAACCGGACAACCGAAATTGATATCGAGCAGATCGGGATTGGTTACATCTACAATTTTAGCGGCCAATGCCAGGCTTTCTTCATCCCCCCCAAAAATCTGCACACCTACCGGTTTTTCATAATCGAAAATATCCAGTTTCTGGCGGCTTTTGATGGCATCCCTGATCAAACCCTCGCTGCTGATAAACTCAGTGTACATCAGGTCGGCACCCTTGTCTTTGCAAACTGCTCTAAAGGGCGGATCACTTACATCCTCCATGGGAGCAAGCAATAATGGGAATTCAGGAAGCTGGATGTTACCAATTGAAGGCATATAGAGTTGATGGTTTGATTGTTAATGGTTGAAGGTTGGTGGCGAAAACTTAAGTGCACAAAATTTCCATTGTTGAAATAGCCATGAAACGATAATAGTTGTCAATGGGCGATGAACGATCAAGCCGTAACCCTGAACTTTCAACCCTGAACTTTGATCGTATAACTTTTTTGGCTGTAAATTTACGCACTTATAAGCAAACACTATGGCGTATTTAGCAACTAAACGGTTTAATTATTGGGGGCAGCTGGGGATTTTAACGGCATTTACAGGAGTAGGATTGATCGTGGGAGGAGCGGCAAGTCTAATCCCTTTGCTTGGGAAAATTAACCTGGATGATCTTAAAGGTGGCTCAACTACGGGGTTAATGGATAATTTATTAAAGCCCGAAAATGCGACTGCCTTAAGGTGGATGCAATTGGTTACTACCTTATTCCTCTTTTTTTTACCCCCGGTTTTCTATGCCCTCGTTTGCCATAAAAAGCCATTTGTTCATTTAGGATTTCAGCAAAAATTCAATTGGATGTCTGGCGGATTGGTTATTTTGATTATGCTGGCGGCGCTTCCCATGGTAAGTGTGCTGCAGGATTTGACAGAAATGCTGCCCTGGTCAAAAGCGATCCTTCTCAAATTTAAAGCAGCAGAAGATGCCTACAACCAGCAAGTAGCTGTGATTGCGAGAATGAACAATTTTGGTGATTATTTGATTTCGGTAATCATGATTGCCTTTTTACCGGCCATGTTTGAAGAGATACTTTTCCGCGGTGCTATCCAAAATTTATTATCCCGATGGTTTAAAATGCCGATACTCGGGATCGTAGTTACTGCCATTATTTTTAGCGCCATTCATGGTTCTTATCTTGGATTTATGAGTCGCTTTGCACTTGGCTTTATATTGGGTTGGATGTTTTACCGAACAGGTAATATCTGGTTAAGTATCCTGGGCCATTTCTTTAACAACGGTTTTGCAGTAACCATGTTGTACATCACTACCAAACCCGGCGAAAAAATGGATCCTGCTAAAGTGGAGGATCACTTCCCGCTTTGGATGGGTTTGGTAAGTATTGCGGCCGTGTATGGTTTGTTTTTACTCTTTGAAAAAGTAAGCAAAGACGACATCGACCATCCGGGAGAGGAGATGGCAATACCCGGCGCTGAATACAGCAATAACCCTTTTGAAAACGACGCTCCACCTGTAGAAAAATCAATACAACCTTAACCGAAATGGCTATTAATGTAGAAACTTTAAAAACCCGTGCCACTACTGCTGTGATATTTGTGGTAGTAATGATGGGTGGATTGCTATGGAACCAATGGAGTTTCCTGGCCTTATTTGTACTGGTGCATTTTGGCTGCTGGTACGAGTTTATTAAACTATTGAAGAAAATTTACGGTGCAGAATATTTAAAATATACACTCTTTGGTTTGCTGTATATAACAATGCCTATTGTGATGATATTGGATTTAAGAAACGTATGGTCGCCATTCGAAGGGCTCAAAATGCACAATGATTTTGGCGTCACCATTCCCTTAGCCATCATTTTCAGTATCTGGATCAATGATACGATGGCCTACCTGGTGGGTTCCTTTATTGGCAAAACACCCTTCTCAAAAATATCTCCTAAAAAAACCTGGGAGGGTACCATCGGAGGAGCCATTTTGTGTGTGTTGCTTATTGGGTTTCTGTTTCCATTATTGGCCGAACGGTACTTTTTTCCTTTTGCACAAAAGCAAATCTATTTTATCATTGCTGCCATCTGTGCTGTTTTTGGCACTCTGGGTGATCTGCTGGAAAGTAAACTCAAGCGCATGGCAGACGTGAAAGACAGCGGAGCAATCATGCCCGGCCATGGAGGTTTTTTAGATCGGTTCGATTCTTTATTGATCGCAACGCCTGTTGTTTGGCTTTACATTAAATTATTTCTATAGCCATTTGGCTTACAGCATTGGCAGGTAACTTATATTTGCCGTTCAATTTTTACGTATGACAATACATCGGGAGGGTTATAAAAGTATCGCAATTGGTACGTTGATATTTGGTGCTCTTAATTTGATCTTTTTTTATTTCTTTAGTGCATCTCTTCCCGTTTTGGGTTGGCTCTTCTTTTTTGCCACGCTCGGCTTGTTGCTGTTCCTGATTTCATTTTTCCGCATACCAAACCGGCAACTTACTTTTAAAGACGGTGCAATTATAGCACCTGCTGATGGAAAGGTAGTAGTAATAGAAGAGGTGACAGACCCGGAATATTTTCACGACAAGCGTTTGCAGGTATCTGTTTTTATGAGTCCTGCCAATGTGCATGTAAACAGAAATCCGTTGAGTGGTGAAGTGGTTTACAATAAATACCACAAGGGTAAATACCTGGTGGCATGGCACCCGAAATCCTCTACTGAAAATGAGCGTCATTCTGTGGTAATAAAAAATGGCAATACAGAAATTTTGGTAAAGCAAATTGCCGGTGCCCTCGCCAAGCGAATTATAAACTATTTGCAGGTTGGGCAACAGGTGAGCCAGAATGCAGAAATGGGTTTTATAAAATTTGGTAGCCGGGTAGATCTCTTACTGCCGTTGGGTACTAAAATTAATGTGCAGTTAAACGAGGTGGTAAAAGGTGGAGTAACTGTTTTAGCCACTTTATAATGTTTACGCTTTATTTGCCGGATTTGGAAAAGGAGACTGAAAGCCCTGAAAAATTAACAGAAACGGTTTTGCGAAATGCAATTTAGCACTTACATTCACGTTGTATTATTACACTAAATTAAATTGACAATATGAAAAAAGTATTTTTATTAGCCACTGCTGCTTTACTGGTTACCGGCGTAACGTTTGCCGATAACGGAAAAAAGAAAAAGAAATGTGCAAAGGGAAAAACCTGCAGCACTAAAATGGAAACAGCAGAAAAGTCTTGCTGCAAAGACAAAAGTAAAACAGCGAAAATTTAATTTAGCTATTTAATAGAAAGAACCCTGCTCATCCTGAGTAGGGTTTTTAGTTTAAAACAGAATTTGTCTTGATCATAATATCGTTCTCCTCCTTCAACGGTTGTGCAGAGAGCGAAATCAGCCAGCGGTATTAAAATATATTTTCGAGTTCTTTCAGATGTGTAATGGTGTAGGTTGGCTTTAGGGCAGTAGTCGTATTGATATGGTTTACAAAAACAGAATCCATACCTACATTGATAGCTCCCTGAATATCTGCATCCAGGTTATCGCCGAGCATGATACTTTCGGCCAATGCAGCGCCGGCTTTTTGCATGGCAAAGTCAAAAATTTCTTTCTTTGGCTTCAGGCTGTTACTCGTTTCCGAGGTAATTACATGGGTGAAATATCTGCCAAGCCCGCTATTATGTATTTTGCTCCACTGGATCTTTTCAAAACCATTGGTAATCATGTGAAGCTGATAATTTTTACTGGTTAAATAATCCAGAATTTCGATGGTGTGCGGAAACAGCAATTTACGGGTTGGCAACAGATCCAGAAATTTTTCACTCATTTCCCGGGCAAGCTTTTCATCGCCAATTTTAAATTCAAGCAAAGTGCGCCACATACGTTTCCACTTCAACTCTTCGCCGGTGATAAACCCTTTATGATATCGGTCCCATAAGATTTCATTGTGATGTAAATAGTGCTTATAAAAATCTTCGAATGGAGTCACACCCAAAGAATGCAAATTAAAGAAAGCATAAATTTCTGTAAGCGTTATTTTTGCATTGGCGTCAAAATCCCAAAGGGTATGATCTAAATCGAAAAAGAGATGCTTATACTTCATATATGATGTCAGATATTGTTATTGGATAATATAAACGCAAAAATAGGCTATGATATTACATAAAAGCTAAAACTAACCAGTTAACCTATTGTGATATTTATTGTTAACCTTATATCGCTTACTCACAAAACAATTTAATTTTTGAATATGAATGTGATCATTACAGGTGCCTCTAAAGGAATTGGGAAAGCCATTTCTAAAGTCTTTGCTGCAGAAGGTGCCACCCTTTTTTTGTGCGCAAGAAATGAAGTGACGCTTTATAATACCGTTGCTGAGTTGCAAACCATGTTCCCTGAAAGTATTATACATGCCAAAGCGGTTGATATGTCTGTTAAACAGCAGGCGCAGAATTTCGGACAATGGGTATTGGACGTGTTAAAAAATACGGCATTAGGCCAGGTTGATATTTTGGTAAACAATGCGGGTACATTTTCACCCGGCAGTATTTACAATGAAGAAGACGGCCTGTTGGAAAAAATGATGGATACCAACCTGTACAGCGCCTATCATCTTACGCGGAAACTGGCGCCTGCAATGATAGAAGCCAGGCAGGGACTAATTGTAAATATTTGTTCCATTGCGTCTTTAAATGCTTATGCAAACGGCGGTAGTTACAGCATCACCAAATTTGCAATGATGGGTTTGAGTAAAAATCTTCGGGAAGAGTTGAAGCCATATCATATTAAAGTAATGGGCGTTTATCCGGGTGCAGTATTAACAGATTCCTGGGGTGATTTTGATAACTCATCCAAACGTATCATGGAGGCAAGTGATATTGCAACCATGATATTGGCGGCCAGCAAACTTTCGCCACAAGCAGTGGTAGAAGATATTGTTTTGCGGCCGTTATTGGGGGATTTGCCATAGGGGTTGGATAGTGGAATTGTTGGATTGTTGAATTGCTGATCCGAGCGCCATCTGATAACAATTCAACGAATAATAACCAACAGAAAAACAATCAGCAAACAAACAACAATCAATCTGCATCCATACTTTTTACAACCATTAACAGCATTTTTAATCAAGCTGTATTGCTATAGTTTATTTTTGTAATCTTCATGATGGTACTGCATTTAAAAAAAATATTTTTCCTTCTTGGATTATTCATCGCCTGTCAATGCACTTCATTGGCACAAGCTCGTTTTACGGCTACTATTTCGCCAGGTACCATTGGTAAAAGCGACAATGCAGAACTGAGACTGATGATTGAGAATGCGGGCCAGGTAGAGCAAATCATTCCTCCTTCGTTAAAAGATTTTATTGTTTTAAGTGGTCCAAACCAGGAGAGTGGAATGGAAAGCAATAATGGAGTAACCCGCCAATATATTGGGATCACCTATATATTAAAACCAAGAACAACCGGGAAATTTAAGATAGAATCAGCCATCGCAACAGCGGATGGAAAAACCCTTCGCAGCAACCGGCTTACATTGGTCGTTAATAATTCATCAGGCAATAGTCAGAGCAGCAATCCGGCTCCGGGCGGACTGTCTGGTTTTTATGAACCCAGCATTCATTCTGTTTATAAAGACTACATTTTAAAAAAGGGTGAAAATCTGCAGGACAAAATCAACAAAAACATTTTCATCAAAGTGGATGTTGATAAAAAATCCTGTTTTGTTGGCGAGCCGGTTGTAGTAGTTTATAAATTATACACCCGGTTAAAATCTGAAAGCAGCATCATCAAAAACCCTTCATTCAACGGTTTCTCAGTGGTTGACCTGCTGGCGCCTGGCAATACCTATTATACCATCGAAAAGATGAATGGCAAAGAGTACAATGTGTACACCTTGCGCAAATCGCAGTTGTATCCATTACAGGCAGGTGAGGTAGAATTGGAAAGTGCAGAAGTGGAGAATGAGATTCATTTTATAAAGGAAGAGTATGTAAACAGGGAACGGGATGCGCTGGACAATATGCTGAGGGATTTTACCCAAACCACGATACCTGCAGAAGGATTGCAGGATGAAAAAGTAACGATTCAAAGCAAGCCGGTAACCATTACGGTAAAGCCTTTACCGGAAAAAGACCAGTCCGCTTTATTTAAAGGAGCTGTTGGGAATTTTACAATTGATGGCGGACTTGAAAAAAATAATTTTACTACAGATGACGCAGGTAAATTAAAGATTGCAATTGCTGGTGCCGGTAATATGTCAATGATCATAGCTCCGGACATTGCCTGGCCTGCAGGAATAGAAGCATACGAATCAAAAACTAGGGAACAGTTGGATCAAATGACCGTACCAGTGAGTGGTACCAAAGTTTTTGAATATCCGTTTACGGTGAATACCCCGGGCAGTTATAATATACCGGAAATTGAATTTAGCTACTTTGATGTAAAAGATGTTAAATACAAAACAGTAAAGACAAAACCATTTACAATTGAAGTTGCAAAAGGAACTGGCAAGAAGCAACCCGTTATAGATGGTATGAAGGTTAAAACAGGGCAGGAGCAGTTTTCGGATACTATTTTTACCAACCGCTGGCTGATAGTAATTCCACTTGCCATGCTATTACTTGCGGGTTTATTTGTTTGGTTAAAGAAGGATAAAAAGAATCATTCAAAGGTTGCTACTGATATTGCAGTTGATAACGCCAGGCCCGAAGAAATAGTAACAGTTGCACCAGAACTGGAACTAACAGATGTATCGGTAAATCCGCTTTTGATAACCCAGGGAAAACTGATTGCCCGTGATTGCCGTGGCTTTTACGAGGCCCTCAACAACGAGATGAGAAAATATTTAGCATGCAAGCTGCAGATACCTTTGCCTATCCTTAATAAAAAAAATATCGCAGAGGAAGCAGACAGGAAAGGCGTGGCAGTTACTACCAGTCTGCAGGTGCAGCAATTGCTGGATGAAATAGAATGGCAATTATATACACCCTGTGTAGACGAAGATAAAATGGAAGAGATGTTTAACGAGGCTGACGTAATCGTGCATGCCTTGAATGCTATAACTCCGTAAACTTATAACCAATACCTCTTACAGAATGAAAATATTGTGGATTGCGGCTGTCTTCTTCAAAATATTTGCGAAAGCTTAAAATGAAATTGTCGATGGTACGGGTGGTGGGATACACATTGTAGCCCCAAACGGCCTGCAGAATTTTTTCCCTGGTTACTACTTCATTCTTATTTTCAATCAGCAGCTGCAGCAGCATGATTTCTTTTTTGGTAAGGGTGATTTTCTTACCGTCCCGGGTGGTGCATTCCAGTGCTTTAAAATTAATTTCGTTTTTGCCAAAATTGTAAATATGCTCCAATGGTTTCCTCGTTGATAGTCGTTGACTCTTTTCAACCAGTTTGCTTACACGCAGTAATAATTCTTCCAGGTTAAATGGTTTGGTAAGGTAATCATCGGCTCCTTTTTTTAAACCCAGCACCCGGTCGGCACTGCTGTTTTTAGCGCTTAATATCAGGATAGGAATATCGTTATTTTGTAACCGGATTCTTTCACAAACGCTGATGCCATCGAGCTCTGGCAGCATCACATCCAGTATCATCAAATCAAAGTGTTCGTGTTCTACAGCTTTCAAGGCTTCCACGCCATCGAAGGCGCTGGTTACCTCATAATCTTCCAACTCAAGATTTAGTTTTAATGCTTCATGTAGGTTTTCTTCATCTTCTACCAGTAAAATCGAAATTCTTTGAGTTGCCATGTTTTTAATTGAGGATTGTATAAATTGAAAATTCTTCATTATTAATTCTTTCCAGTAAAACCTGTTTGAATGCCGAAAGAATATCCAATTAAAAAATGATCAATTGTTCCGTTATTCAACATAATTATCCATTATCGAGTGCTGGTTGAAATACAATTGCAAAACTACTTCCTGTTGGCGTATTATCGGTCACAAAAATGGATGCCTGGTGTTGTTCTGCAATTTTTTTGGTAAGGTACAATCCAAG
>Ga0123337_10005178_pt1 | contig 12941 bp, 7 predicted proteins | sample frozenSSSSmetaG_FD_89792 | JGI IMG/M metagenome (GOLD analysis project Ga0123337, IMG submission 89792) | Glacier valley bacterial and archeal communities from Borup Fiord, Nunavut, Canada, to study Microbial Dark Matter (Phase II) -... | ecosystem: Environmental > Aquatic > Freshwater > Ice >...
AAGGTCACCTTAACGGGTGGCAGCACCACCTACGAGAACAATCTGCTAGCATGGGCGACTACCACTCGGGCCGAGTTTCTCAAGATCAACGCTTCTGACGTGTTGGAAACAATTTCCTCCACAGCGGCGGCAACAGATCTCAGCACTTGGGCAAGCACTTACAATAGCTCCAGCAACATCCGGCTGGGGAGCGGCAGCGCGGTGACGACCACGGGCTCGATGGGAACAACCACCGTGAGTTCGCTTGGACTGTTTGGAGCATCGACAGTCACCCAAGCCAGTGGCACCACGCTCACCGTTCAGTCCGGTGGCATTGCCTATCAGGCGGGCGGCGCGGTCACGATTTCCGGGGGTACGATCACGACTGCCACTCCCGCCATCACCCCGCTTTATATCAATGCGGGCAGTGGCGCAGGCGCCAAGTTGTCCATTACCTCTGTCATCGCAGGAGCAAACATGGATTTTGTCAAATCCGGTTTGGCGGACTTCGAATTCGCGCCGGGCGCGGGCGTTGCCGATAATACATTTACCGGGACGACCTTTGCGAACGGCGGACTTTTGACCCTCAATCGGCAGGACTCCACCGCCTCGGCCAATCGGATTTCCATTCCGGGAAATCTGGTCATCAACAACGGCGGTCGCGTAGGAGTGTCGCGAGGCGGACAATTCGCCGCCACTTCCGGCATTACCGTCAACGAAGGTGGCATGTTGAACCTGAGTGGCGGTGGCGTTACCACCACCGGAGCCATCACCATTAATGGCGGACGGATTCAGCAATCCAACCAGAACTTTATCGCGAACGGTGCGGGCAGCGGATTGGTATTTAATGGCGGCAATATTACATCCAATACGAGTTCGCCATTGGCAAATAGTCTGGGGACTAACGTGGAGTATCAAAGTGCCGCCACGACCGCTGCGGTCTGGGAGCAACTTCAAGGTATTGGCAGTGGAGCCGCCAAGAATTGGGATCTTGCAATCGGCACGGCCGCCCGCACCTTTACGATCGCGAATTCTTCGACTCTTGCGGCAGGAACTCCTGAAATGACGATCGGCGCCCGCATCACCAGCGGAGCCGGTGGAAAAATCATCAAAGCAGGTGATGGAGTTCTTCGGCTCATCGGGAGCGCCGCCAACGACGGAACGATTTACAGCGGGACCAACACCTATACCGGAGGCACCGACGTGACCAATGGCAGCCTCATCGTCGGGCACAATGCCAGCAACCCCACCGTCACTGCAAATGCCGTGGTGGCAAACAACAGCGGAATGTTGGTCTTCGAAAAGCCGGTAAGTCTGATCGTTGGACAGAAACTCAATGGAGTGGACAACTTTGTCGCCAGTATCATCAGCCCGACGCAGGTGTTGATGACCAGCACCACCGGACTAACGACATCGAATACCCCGGCAGCCCTCACCTTCAATGCCACAGTCGCCCGCAGTGGCAGCCTCGGTACCGGTGCGGTTTCTATCAATGGCGCCTCGGGGACCGACGCTCCAGCGTTGCTGGCGGAGGCAAATATTAGTATCGGCAATGCAATTACCGTGGGCAGCATCGGTCTTTCCCGCAGCATCGGCGGCTCGTCCACCAGCGGGACCGCCACCTACACCAGCAACATTGTTTTGAATGGTGCTGCGACTTTGGTTGCCGCCACCGGTGGCACCGTCGCCTTCAACACAGGAGCATGGACGACCAATAACAACACCGTAAACATTGGAAGTTCCGGTAACAGCGGCACTATCCGGCTAGACAATGCGCTGGTTACCACAGGCAACATGAACGTCAACTTCGGCACTTTAGTCGTGAATGGCGATCAAAGCCTCGGCACCGGAAACGTTGCCGTCAATGGGACCCTGGCAGGCACCGGCACTGTGGGTGGCAATACCGTGGTGAACAGCGGTGGCAAACATTCCGTCGGGAATGGCAGTGCAGGTTCCGTGGGCACGGAAACCTTTAAGGGCAACCTCACTTATTCCGGGGGGTCCATCTTCAATTGGGATCTCACCCAAGCATCCGAATCGACGGGGTTTGATAAGGTAGTGGGCAGCACTGGAAAAGCGTTCAGTGCGGCAGGCGAGTTCCGGGTCATCACCGACTTGGATTTCACCGTTCCCACCTTCTGGGAATCCGCCCGGACCTGGACGACCGTTTTCACGGGCTTCAGCACCTTGACCGGCTGGACCTTGCCGACTTCCGTGAGTGTTTACGGAACTGATGGATTTTTACGCGACAGCAGTCTGCAAAATCGCTTCACCATCACGGGTTCGACGCTCAGTTGGTCCGCCGTTCCAGAGCCATCAAGCGTCCTCGCGGGCTTGCTGATCGGTGCCGGCCTGCTTCGCCGCCGCCGCACGGCATAAAAATTCTCCGGAGTTATTGGGTTTATCCCTGGAGACTTGGGGTCGTCGATTGGAGATCGACGGCCCTTCGTTTTTCAAATGCCTCCGGGAACATGGGAATATTGGGATTGGTCCCAAAACCGTCACCTTGCTGATTCCTTGGTCGGCGTGCGACTGTATATTTGTCTGGTGCCAGCACCGTTTCCAACTCATCAAGTCTATGAACCACCCAAACTCTGACAGTTTCCGTTCTTTCCCCGCTCATCGGCCATCAGGCTTCACCCTGGTGGAGCTCTTGGTCGTCATCACAATCATCGTGGTTCTCGCAGCATTGTCATTCAGCGGCTACAGCTTCACCATGAAAAAGGTGCGGATGGGCACCACAATGGATAATATGCGCCAGCTCGCCACCGGCACACTCCTCTACTCGCAGGACCACAATGGCTGCATCCCGAGGGGTGATGACGGTGCGGATGGTGCTGGGGTAGGGGGGCGCGGACTCATTTTGATCAACCATATCGGTCCGAACATTGGCTATCCCGAGTTGGAAACCGAGGCGCTCAACAAGGCAAAGGATGGCATGGACCAATGGACCTACCTGCTGACGAAGTACAAAACCGCACCATTCGTTTGCGGCGGATTCGATCAAGCGGAACAGGTCAAAGCGAAAGCGAAGACTCAGGATGCCATGGGTGGGATTGGATACAACGTGCAGCCGCTGCTGGCATCGGTAGGAGGAAGCTCGGCAAACAATGCAAGCTGGGGAAATATCAGTGAGACCATTCCATACTCCCGCATCACTAACCTGTCTTCCCGCTGCATGGCCGCAAGCAGCTACGACTGGCACCTCGTGGGGGAGAACACCCGAGCCTATAACCGCTTCGGCAAAGATAAGGCAGCCATGGTCTTCTGGGATGGTTCATGCCGACTGGTGACGAAGATCGAATACAACCGCGCAATAGATACGCCCGACCTGCGTTGATCCGGCAGGACGGTTCTATAGGCTCACATCGACTTGATACTCGCCGCCGTTGGAAATTGGCAGGACGTTCCCGGTGATCAGGCTCCCATCCAGTGTGATCGATTCCGGGCCTCTGCCTCCTTCCGGACGATTGGTGATAGCAATGTGGTAGATAGCCCCGCGGAAGGTGCGAGCGAGGCTGGCACTGGGCAGGGACGCCGGCAGGCAGGGATCAATGACAAGACCATCGTAGCCGCGACGGGCTCCGAGAATGTGTTCGATCATCAGTCGCGCCATCCAGCCTGCGGTGCCGGTGCGCCAAGCGTATCCACTCTGACCATAAATCTGCGGCACGGAAGAGTAACTATTGACGTAGCTGAAAGGTTCGGCCCCCGAGTCCGAGATTGGATTTTCCGGGCTACCCGGTGTGATCTTGGTGAAGGTGCGCCACGCTTGTTCGCTCCGGCCCAGCATGCAATCAGCAACACCCTTGAATCCACCCGCGTGATTGTAGCAACCACCGTTTTCATTGGCCCCCGGCATGGATCGGGACATTTTCCCAACGCGGGGATCGTATTCGCCATAGGGTGGAAAACAGATCCTGAAGCCAATGTCGGACTCCAGCATTTCATCGACCTTTCGCATGATGCCGTGCGCACGCTCTCCTTCAGCGACTCCGGAAAGCACCGCCCAACTTTGCGTATTAAGGAAAATTTTCCCATACTGGCATTGCTGCGATCCGATGATGTGCCCGTCCTCACAATGGGTGCGAGTATACCATTCCCCGTCCCAACAGACTTCGTTGATAAGGTTCTTGAAATGACAATAGCCGGATTCCGCTTCCTGTTCGACGGTTTTGTCACCGATGCGGCGTGCGATCTCTGCCATTTCCCGCAGGCCGAGGCAGAGCTGCATGGTAACGAATACACTCTCACGACCACCGGCTTCCTTAGTGGCTTCCAGTCCATCATTCCAGTCGGCATGGTGCTGGTCGCAGAGACCTGTCCTTCCGGTGTCCTTGGCGAGGAAGCGCATTGCACGCAGCGTGTGCTCCCAAACGGTCCCAATCTGATTGGACTCGAAGTAGGGAACCCTTTGTTCCAGCAGGTCGAAATTCCCTGATTCCTTGAGAAGCGCGGGCAGGGTTTGCAGAATCCAGGCGGGCTTGTCAGAATACTGAAGGCGGTTTAGCGGACGAAACCCGTGGAGCACGGATCCATCAGGATTCTGGCTGGCTAGAGCCCTCACAAAGTTCGACTCGGCGGTCGGAAAGTCCGCCATGGCAAGTGCAATGTCGGTCTGTAGATTGTCTCGAAATCCGCTTTTGTTGATCAGGTAAGAAGTAAGCTGCTTTTTCAGGAATATATTGAAGAGACCGTTAAAGAGATTGTTCCCGACATCGATCTTGAATGAGCTTGCGCGACGGGCTTCCACGGCGGCCGCTTCGTCGCACCAACGGTCGAGAATCTCAGGCGAGAGGGTTTGCTTGAATGCCGCGACTTCGGCGACATCGGCGGCCTGGCCAAGAATGAAATCGGCACGCACCGTTCCGTATGGAGGAACGGCGAGTTTAACTTGAACGATACCGGCGCAATCGGGGCCGTATCCGGGACGACCATCGCAATCCCAACCGTCGAGAATTTTTGGCGTGCCGACAGCATACTCGGCGCGGGTGAAGTGGTCGCGGTAACCATTGGCATTGTAGAAATCCGCAAGAGTGACCAGGTAGCCCTTGAAGCGATCCGTGGGCAAGTCGGGAAGCCGGTTCTCACAAAAAACCCCACCGATTTCCGGATGGATTCCGCTGATGTTCTCCTTCCATATCCCGCGGCCCTCTTTGTCGCAGCCGGTGAGCTGGAACAGGGCATAGCTGAAAATCGAAAGGTGGCGCGGCGCGTTCGTGAGATTCTCGACGGTGAGAGTGGTGAATTCTACGGGGAGATGTTGTGGAACGAAAACGCGCTGTGTGGCCCGAAGACCAATGCAGGTTGAACGCATCATCGTTTTTTCCCGGTGGAACTCCACGGATCGTTCCTGAACCGGCGTCGGTGCCGGAGACCCGGCGGGACAGAAGACGATCCCGCTGTCGTCGTCCCGGATATAATGATACTTTTGATCGTAGCCGACAAGCTGCACCGTCGCGCCATCCGCATCGCGAACCCAAGTTGGACCGTCATTGATGTGGGCAACCTCGGAATACATCTCCGGCCCATTGTGGTTGATAGCGGTGGAATGGACGTTCCACCATTTCCGGGGGGGCTCGGAGGTGAGGACGAAGCTTCCGGCAGCTTCATTGAAATGTCCATATCGGACGTGATCGGACGTGGACGGTGGCATCATGTTATGGGAGAATTGCTGGAACGGAGACTTCACCCGTTCATTACGCTTTCAGCATCGCGTGTAGCACGATCAATCCGTAGTTTTCCCTTCACCTCTTCCATGTATTCGCGGGTAAGCGGGTAACGCCAAAGAGCGACGAGGGCCAAGAGCAGAAGACCGGCCGGCACAACAGAGAACATCACCCGCATGCGCAGGATGGCCTCCGGGGTTTGATTGGCTCCGAGTGTGACGTCAAAGCCCGAGAAAACAAGCATGGCACCGGCAATCACCGGTTGAAAACTGCCGGTCAATTTCATGAGAAACCCCATGACTGCGCCAAACATGCCTTCACGCCTCGTGCCGTTGCGGAGTTCGTCGATGTCTGTGACGTCAGCCATCATGGTGGGCAGGATCGTGTAAACGCTGCTGATACCGATGGCGAAAAAGAACGGTAATGCAAGCTGCCAATAAGGATGTGCAGGATCTACAAGAAACCAATTCAGGGCGGTTCCGATGCTCATCCAAATAATTCCATAGCGCAAGGCGCGGTGCTTCTGGAAGCGACGGCAGGCGATATTCACAAGTGGCAGGGCGAGAAACGCGAGCAGGGTTCCCACTGTGCTGGTGTAACCGACCAAGGTCGTACCTGCTAGCGCATCGCCCGCGAATACCCAATAAATGGTAAGAAACAGCATGATCTGGGCGAAAATCCCATTGGTGTAACCAATAAACTGGTAGAGAAAAAGTATTTTCAGGAAATGGATGTTTTTCGCGGTGAGCCAGATGGATAGCAGTAGTCCCGGCCCCTTCACTTGTCTGGCGTTTGATGCGAACCGTTCACGAGTTTTCATAACCATCAAGACGGTCGTCGGTATACCTGCGGCCATGGCCGAAACCGAGTACCAGAACAGTCCGTCAATGACATTTAAAAAGATCGGCAGGAAACAAAACGGAAGGATCCACGGACCGACCAAATTTGTTGCTTTGTCCACGATTGAACGATAGGTCACGACCCGAGTGCGCCCATCGTAGGAAGGGCAGAGCTCAATTCCGAGGGCGTAATAAGGAACATTCGCAACCGTGCCGAAAGTGGTGAACAACAGGCAGGAGATGAGGATGTAAAGCGTGACCTTTTTATGATAGGCATTGTCTGCCGAGATAAATTCGGAGTAACCTTGCTTGATGCTTTCGAAAACGCCAGGTTTGACGGCCTTGGACTCTCTAGGTGCCGGAATTGCTGGTTTTTCTATCGAGGAATCGCTCGTTTTGGCCGGAACGGCGGTCGGCACAGATTCGGTCGTAGCGTTCTGTTCGGCTGCAAACCGGGAGTTGGACTTGATTGATGGGTCCTGCGGGAAAAAGGCGAAAATCCCAACGAGGAGAAGAGAACGCGATACACCGCCCACAAGGATGAATGGACGGCGCCGGCCCCAGCGGGTTCGGGCGTTGTCACTGATTTGGGCCATGACGGGGTCGGCGATTCCATCCCAGATTGTTTTAATCGATAAGATAAGCCCCAGCAGCACAGGGCTCATTCCGAGGGCCACGATCATCAGCGTGTTGAGCAGGTAGTAAAATTGGTTTGCCAATCCCGCCTCCACATTCCCGAACGCGTAATAGAGAATCTCTTTGAGCGAAGCGTCTTCTTCACCGGCTGTGGTGTCGCCACCCGGAATCGGCGTGCCGGGGACATTGCTGGAGTTTTTCTCGGTATCGGAAGTCATCAAGGGTTTGGGCGAAAATTTGCTGGAGTCCAGATATCGATACGTTGAAATCTGTGAAAATTGTCAAGCCATTCGGCGATTGGCAGCGATCAGGTCAAGGCGATTGCGGACACTCGCCGCACTTCGCAGTCCGTCAGGCGGGGTGTTTTTCACATAATCGAGAAGTCGCTCCACGGAACTGGTGGCCACATGCAGACGGGTATCCGAGGAAGCATAGTAAATCAGCACCGATCCGTCCTCGCGGGCGACCCACCCGTTGCTGAATACAACGTTGGAAACGTCGCCGTTGCGCTCACAGCCCTGCGGGGAGATGAAATAGCCGGCTGGCCTATGAAGCACTTTCGAGGGATCATCCAGAGCAGTTAAAAACACATAGAGCGTGTATCTAAGCCCGGCGGCGGTGTTGCGAACGCCATGGGCGAGATGCAACCAGCCTTGACTGGTTTTGAGCGGGGCAGGACCTTGACCGTTCTTCAGCTCATTGTTTGTGTGATAGACCCGCGGGTCGATGATCGTTTCTGGACCGGTCCTTGCATTTTCCATTGAATCGCAAAGCGCCCAGCCAATGCCGCCACCGCTACCAGCATCGATGAAGCCATCCTGCGGGCGGGTATAAAGCGCGTATTTTCCACCCACAAATTCCGGGTGCAGCACGACGTTCCGCTGCTGGGCGGAGGGTGTTATGATGTCGGGCAGCCGCTCCCATTTTTCAAGGTCATGGGTGCGGACAAGACCGCATTGAGCGGTCGCGCTCGATTGATCCGACTGCGGCGCGGAACTTTCGCGACGCTCGGTACAAAAAAGCCCGTAAATCCATCCGTCTTCGTGTTTCACCAGGCGCATGTCATAGACATTGGTGTCCGGGTCAGAAGTTTCCGGGATTACGCAGGGCTCTTCCCGGAAACGGAAACCTTGAATACCGTCGGTGGACTCTGCGATGGCGAAAAAGCTTTTGCGGTCCGAACCCTCTACACGCACGCAGACGAGAATCTTTCCATTCCACTCCATGGCACCGGCATTGAAAGCTGCGTTGATACCAAGTCGCTCCATCAGGAGTGGATTGCTCTCAGGATTGAGATCGAAGCGCCATTCCAGCGGGACGTGAGCTGCGGTGATGACAGGGTGGAGGTAGCGCTCGTAAATGCCGTTATACCAAGTCTCATCCACAGTGTTTTCACGTTCGATCAGGGCTGCATGTGAAGTGCGGAGAGTGGTGAGTTTCTGGGCGAAGGATGATTGATGCATGAGGGAATTATTATTGAAAAAGATCTGGTAAATCGCACCAGACGGCGTCGGGATCCATGTTGAAGAGATCAAGCTTGTCGGAAAAATCTTGCCAATCTGCCTCGGTCAGAAATTCGTAGCTATGTCCCCAGAAGTAAAAGACGCTTGAATTGACCGACTTTGCATGTTGGTAGCGTACCCTGAAATCCCTGGCCGCGTAATGACAGTCGGCAGCGAAACGGAGCGGCTCGGCGGGCGGAAAGCACGGAGTAGTGTTCTCACAGGTTCGGGCATAGACATGACCCGTCTCGCGCACGATATCCGCCACGGCTGGATTCACCTCTCCAAATGGATAGGCGAATCCGGAAACAGGCGCACTGAATAAGTCCTGAAGTTGTTTGCGCCCGTCGATCACCTCACTTTCCCATTGTTGCAAAGGAATTCTTGCTGGCCACGGGTGCGTCAAAGAATGATTGGCAATTGTAAAACCATCATAAACTGATAGCAATTCAGACTTTGCGAGGCGCAATACGTCCTTGCTGTCTTTATAGCGCCAAGTTCCGCTGCGTTGTGCGGCGTGGAGTCCTGCGTTCAGGTTGAACGACGCTCTCGCGCCCTTTTCCCGTAGCAGTTCGCACAGGCGGATGTCGTCTTCGACTCCGTCATCCCAGCATTGAACAATACGAATCATACAATAAATCAGGTGGAGGCGGTAAGCCGAAGTTGGCTGCAATAACGGGTGGTGATTTCCAAGTCATCCAAGTGGCGCACCGGTGCACCATCCATGAAGATGTCGTCCAGGACAACCTCTTCGACAGCGTGTGCGGCATCCCATCCGCCAATCATTGACACCGTGTAGCCGGAATTGAAAGTAGAGCGTGTCCAGCGAATTTTCCGAAGTGTAATGCCTCTCATTCGGCCGCGTTCCTGATCGGTGCTGTAGTGAGAACGGGAGATCCGAAAGTCGATGAACTTGCTGTAGCAATGCTCGATACGGATGTCTTCGAAGAGCACGTCACTTATTGTGGCGCGATCATTGTTATGAATTGAAAAGACTGCTCCGATGCCGTGGACATGGAGGACATCGATATTGCGGAAGGTGATTTTTGTGATGGTATCCACCGCCAGCTCGTGGCCTATTTCCATGGCGTTTCCGCCCGTCCAGTTCGCAAATGTGCAGTTCTGGACAAGCACGTTCTCCACGTTTCGCCGGCCGTCCACATCGGTCTGCGAGAGGTTTTTCTCGCCGATGTGGAAGGCCTTGATGGCGACGCAGTCGTCGTTATTGTGCAGGAAGCAATCTTCGATCAGGACATTGCTGGACCCTACCACGTCAATGCCATCCGAGGAGATCACCTCCCCGATTTGGTTTATATTGCGAACTGTGACCCCGTCGCTTGTGGCAAGCATGAGCATCCAGGCCGCCGGGCGGACCATGGTGATGTCTTCGACCATCGCGCCTGGGCAGCACTCGATGATGAGGGTAGGAATATAACCATCAGCCGATTGATCGTAATACGCACCGTCTATGATGCCGTGGCCGCAGATGCGGATTCCCGATTTACCCTTGATGTGGAGACGGGCCTTCAGGACTGAGCCACCGGGAAGGTAAAGCGTCTGGCCGTCTTCCAGAGTGAGCATGGGTGTCTCGGTAATTTGCCCCGCTGGAATGGTGATGACATCCATATCATCCGGCTTCGGCCGATTGTTCTCCGGTAGGGTGGCAAATAGATAGAAGGGTTTGTGCCCCCCGCTGGAATTCACGGACAGCTTTTCCGGTCGCTCCAGCACAAAGCGGATCAAAACACCCTCGACCGTATAAGAGATTTTTTTTGAATGCGGGCTGATTTTCACGTCGTTGAGCAGCTGGCTCGTCGAAATTTCGACCTGCGCCGGGAAATCGGAGGCATCGAGTGGACAGATGGAAAAATCGGCGACTCCGGTGGCGAGGGTTTCGACGACGTGCCCGTTGATCCGGAGCTTGAAATGCTCGGAGCGGGGCAGAGACTTTGGATATTTGTAAATTTCCATGAATGAATGGTTTTCAGCCGAGAGTCGCGACAATCTTGCTGCCTTCGACAAGGTGCCCAGCGGGAACGAAATTGCCCTCAAGCAGCTCACCATCCAGGAACAGGGTAGCGATGCCATGCTGTTTTGAATACGGGTTCCTTACCTCAATGGAAATGTTTTTCCCCCGAAAGCGGCGGGAGGCCGAGAAGCCCGGCCAGTCGGAAGGGATGCAAGGGTCGATACGCAGTCCGGCGTCCTCCGGGCGGATTCCCAGAATGTAGTGGGTCGCTGTGTAATGCGCCCATGAGGCAGTGCCCGATAGCCAGGGTACCCGGGATTTTCCGGTTTTATCCGAGAATTGCGAGTGGGTGCTCTGACAATGGACATAGGGTTCGATTTCCCGTTGTTCGGCCCGGTCATTCTGTGCAGATGGAAGGAAGGACCTATAGTAGGCGTAACCTTGATTTCCGTTTCCCGCAGCGATTTCGGCGAGGACTGCCCAACTTTGGGTGTGGGAAAAAATTCCCGCGTTTTCCTTGTTGCCCGGATTGAACAATACTGCCCGCATCACCTCGACGGAGGTCTTAGCAAATGGCGGTGCGCAAATGGCTACACCCCACTCACAGGCAAGCCGCCGCCTTACGGTTGATAGGGAAGTGGTGGTCTGTTCTAATGTGGCGGCGCCCGATAGAATCGCCCACGCCTGGGTGTTGAGATATACCTGTCCTTCCGGATTGTCCCTGGTACCGAAAATAGTACCATCCTCCGAAATCGCCCAGCGAAACCATTCACCGTCCCATGCAATTCGCTGGATGGCGGAATCGAGTGTTGCCAGACAGGCTTCAGCCCACTCGGTATGGTCTGCCTGCTCACGGGCGGCGGTGAGTTTGGCAAAAATGCTTAAACCAAGCCGGAGTTGAAATGCGACAAACAGCGATTCACCTTTGAAGCCAAGTTTAAGGCAATCGTTCCAGTCTGCGAGGAGGCCGCATGGCAAGCCGTTCGCTCCGGTTCGTTCAATATTGAATTCAAGGGCTCGGCGCAAGTGTTCCAGTACGGTGGCTTGGCCCTCGTCGGCGTAAGGGACAATCACCTCATAAAAATCCGTCTCACCTGATTCTGCGACGTAGGCAGGGATGGCGTTGAAAAACCAAAGGCAGTCGTCCGAACGGTAATGATCCTCACGCGTGGCTTTCATTTTACCAGGCGCGTGGCTCCATGCGCGGACATCCGGTTGGGCTCCACCGCTGGCGTCTTGGGCGGATAACATTAGTAGCAGCCGTGCGCGCACATCCTCCGGCACCATCCCGGTGACGCCTATACAGTCCTGCACCGTGTCGCGAAATCCATAACCATCGCGGTCTTGACCCGTGTATACAAGCGAGCACGAACGCGACCATTCAAAGGTCATCAAAGCGTTGTAAGCACCCCAGGTGTTTGTCATGGCGTCGAACGCGGCATCGGGTGTTTGCACGCGCATGGCATCCAACAATCCGTGCCAATAAATTTTGAGAGATGCGAGCTCGATCTCAAAAGCCTCAAGATTTCCAAAATTGCACTTCGTCTGATTTCCGACGGTTTCTGCCTCGCCAATGCCCAACATAACAAGGATGTCTGCACATTCTCCGGGATCAAGCAGCAGATCCGCCTGCAGGGCACCGCAGGTATTATCCGAGAAACCAACGCTGTCCCGGCAGGCACCAGCGAGGACGGCCGCGGGCGAATGGAATCCGCCGTAGGGACCGATGAAAGACTCACGGTCACAATCGTACCCTGTCACTGGGCTCAGGCATTGTGTCATCCACCAGTGGCGAGATTGGTCACGGTTGGCGAAATTCTCCGGGTGATTTGGCAGGTGAGCGCAGCAACTGGCGGCAATCATCCCGTCCACGCAGTTGGCTTGGCCGATATATTGAGTGTATTGGAGATTGAGCGTGTCGTTGAGGAGATTCCACTCAGTGGTAAATTCACAGAATGAGAAAACCCTCAACCGTCGCTGACGGGAATCGGTGTTAGTGACATTCAAGCGCCAATACTCGAATTCAGCATTGCGCGGAATAAAATAAGTGCTTTCCGTCCGGACGTTCTCATAATCACTGGTAATGACCGCGTAACCGGGGCCGAAGCGGGTTTCCGTTTTGTAGAATTCAAGTGGCTTGGCGGTCATTCGCGTCAGGTTAAGGCCAGGATGCCTGATTCTATGGGGGATTTCCGGGTTCGCTTGTCCCGTTCGACGTGTCTCGGGTCGGGATCGAATGCGGCTAACTCGTCCAAGTTGCGGGCTTTGATCAGTCGCACCGCCAGAAGGTCGTAGAGTTTTTCGTAACTCAGCCTTGCTCGTCCTACTTCGTTTCCGATCCGCTGGG
>Ga0123337_10005179_pt1 | contig 12940 bp, 8 predicted proteins | sample frozenSSSSmetaG_FD_89792 | JGI IMG/M metagenome (GOLD analysis project Ga0123337, IMG submission 89792) | Glacier valley bacterial and archeal communities from Borup Fiord, Nunavut, Canada, to study Microbial Dark Matter (Phase II) -... | ecosystem: Environmental > Aquatic > Freshwater > Ice >...
CACCAGTGCTCTGCTTCTGGATGTTGCCCGGGGCGGCAACGACGGCTTGTATGGCGATGCCGGCGACGACGTGATGATAGGTCAGGGCGGCAACGACCTGTTGGGCGGCGGTGACGGCAACGACACCACCTTCGGCGACAAAGCGACCAATATCGCCAACATGGGCACCGACCTGCCGCTGATCGTCAATGCGGTTCGCATCATCGGTACCACCGTTGCGGCCGGTATCTACATCCCTATCGGCGGCACCGTGGTGACCCCGATGATCGATCTGATGCCGTCGGCACTGACGCCCAACGCGCCGCAGCTCAACCTGATCCCGGCCGGCACGGGCATCCTCACCGATCTCACCCGCAACGATCGGCTGCTGACCATGACTGGCAGCAGCTTCGACGGAATTTCGCTGGACGTGCTCGCCTCGCTGGTCCCCGACATCATCAATTCCGAAGACATGATGCCGGGGGCAGACACCCTCCGCGGTGGCAACGGTGACGACACCATCTTCGGCGACGACGGGTTGATCGTCTCCCCCATCGAAACCGGCTTCGCCACCATCGACAACGAACTGCTCGGGCTCTCCGCTTCCCTCATGTCGATGCTGGGTGACTTCGACTCGCTGTCCTTCGCCAAGGCGGCGATTGATCGCGCCGGCGCCACCTATGACACCCTGACCATCGCCCTCGGTGGGGACTTCATCGATGCCGGAGACGGCAACGACATCGTCTTCGGTGACTCGGGCCGGATCATCATGCCGCAGTCGAGCACGCTCGAAGCCAATGGTGGCGATCCCTCGACCCTGCAGGCCGCGGCGCTGGCCTTCCATGCCCAGTTGCAGGATCTGCAGACCGTGGTCGCCGACATGGCCAACGTCGCCCACGAGACGACGCATGGCCTGATCAACCAGTTCGCCGCGGTGACCGGCTTCACCAGCCCGTCCAACTATGTCGCGGCGGGCAACACCTCGACCTGGAAGATGCGCGCCTCGACCTACAAGCTGGTGATCGGCAACGACATCATCAATGGCGGCACCGGCGAGGACCTGCTGGTCGGCGATAACGGCTTCATGCTCATGCAGGCCGCGGCGGCCACCGGGACGCTGGGTGGCAACAAGACCACCTCGGCCACCTTCACCACCATCGAGAATGCGCTGAAGGCGCAGGATACGTCGCTCGACGCGGCGCTGCGCAACCATCTCAACGCCCACCATCCCGATACGGCGCACACCACGAGGACCGATAAGAAGGCGCAGTGGCTGTTCGAGAACGGCAACCCGTTCGAGCTCTCCGTCGGCAATGACACCATCCACGGTAATTCCGACCGTGACCTGATCGTGGGCGACTTCGCCACCATCCAGTCGCCGACGCTGCTGAGCCCGACCAACGACAGCCGCGAAGTCACCGAACTGGGCAAGAACTTCGACACCGCGCTGGCGGCGCTGGCCACCCGGCTGTTCCTGTCGGGCGGCGGCGGAAAGCCGATGAACGGCGAGGGCATCCTCACCGGCGTGACGGCAACCCAGACCACCAACGCGGTCGATTGGGCGCTGGACGGCGGCTACAACTACTGGTGGATCGACACCACGCTGAGCGACAAGCGCCACACCCAGAAGCAGGCAGCAGCGGCCTACACGCTCTACAGCGACACCATCTACGGCGATGACGGTGACGACCTCGTCTCCGCCGACGTGGCGACGCTGAAGCCGGTGCTGTCGACATCGACCGGGGTGGGGCTGCTCACCTCGCTGATGATGGTGCCGCTCAACGAAGTCAGCTTCACCACCACGGCGGCCGACAACTATCTCTACCAGTTCGGCCCCTTCGCCCGCCTGTTGCCGCCTTATGACGAGAACTCGGCGCACAAGCACGACCACATCGTCGCCGACGACGTGGTCTATGGCGGCAACGGCAACGACTTCCTGTTCGGCCAGCGCGGCAACGACAAGCTCTATGGCGAAGCCGGTGACGATCGTATCGGCAGCGGCGACGGCAGGGACACGGCAAGCGGCGGCAGCGGCAGCAACCAGCTCGGCATCACGGCCGGCCTGGATACGGTCCAGACGACGTCCGGTGGCAAGGACCAGAAGCTCACGGCGATCGATGCCGGTGGCACGGCAAAGACACTGGTGCGGTTCAACCTCGACCGCCCGCTGCTCCGCGCGCTGTCGACCGACATCACCGAAGCCAGGGCGAACCTGCAGAACTACGGCGGCATGGCGGTCGGTTTCAGCGACTACAACACGACCGCGCCGACAACGAGCACCGACAGGCTCGTCACCATTCGCAACGTGGCGATCAACATCCCGACCCCGTCGCAGCTGATCGCAGCGGTTCGCTCGAGCGAGATCGTGGTGCGGATGGTGGAGGAGGACAGGCGCGTCGATACCGCCTTCCAGCAGCTATATATCTATGACGAGAGCAACAGCAGCTTCGTGGCTCAGACCATCATCGAAAGCGCGACACAGCTGCCTGGCCAGACACCGCCCAAAAAGCAGCTCCCATCGATCATGTTCGACGGCGAGCGATGGATCACGGTGGACATCGAAACCGGATACTGATCGAGGCGCCTCAGGGCGCCTCTTTCATGATCAGGCTCAGGCAAACGGACCGTCTCGAAGCGCCGGCGGCCAGTGCGGCGGCAAAGGTGTGGCTTTCGAGTCACCTCCGGTTGTCACCGGCCTTGCGGCTACAGTTAGCCGAACGTTTCCGGTTGACCGATGTGCTTAGACTCCCTTAGCTTTTCAGCTGCGGCGGAACTGATTTGGGTCCGCACCTGTGGGGCGGGATATTTTATGTCGAACCGAACTATTCTGCTCGGCGGAGTAGCGTTGGTGGCGCTGATTGCGGCATCGGGCGGTGCATTGTCACAGGAGATCGACAACAGCTGGACCGGAGCGCATGTCGGCGCCAGCCTGGGTGTGGGCATGAGTTCCACCGATACCTACGACATGATCGCGATCCCCATCAATCAGGTCGGCGAACTGGGCTATGAGTCCGTCGTTGGTGGGGTGTCTGCCGGTTTCGACTACGAAGTTTCGCCGGGCATCGTGTTCGGTATCGAAGCCGGTGTGGAATTTTTCAATGGCGAGGCCAGCACCACCGCCCTCACCGTTGCGGACGACTACGAGTTCCGCAGCTTCGGCGCCGCCTATGCCGGCGTGCGGGCCGGCGTTGAAATCGCGCCGCGCACCCTGGCCTATGGCAGCCTTTCCTACGCCGCCATCCATGCGGAAACCAGCGAGGCGTCGTTCGATCCGCAGCAGACCTATCTCAACGGCTATCGCGCCGCCGTCGGCGTAGAGACCGAGGTCATGGATAACGTCACACTACGCGTCGAGGGCAGCTATACTCAGGCCATCGATTCCCTGGATATCAACGGCGACGCCACCGAATACACACCGTCCCACCTCGGGGCGACGATCGGTGTGTCGTACCGCTTCGGCGCCGAGAGCCGAGGGCCGCGCATCGAGCTTGCCCCCAAGCGTTCCTGGACGGGCGGCTATGTCGGCGTACTGGCCGGCGCGCTCGGTTCCGGCACCGTGAATGGTTTCCGCGAGCTGGAAGGCCCGCCGGCAGATGGTCCGGTCAGCACCATCGATCCCACTTATGGTGTGTACATGGGCTTCAACGCCCAGCTTGGCGACCAGTGGGTGGTGAGCGCCGAAGGCGAAGTCACCAAGTATGACGCCGCCTACGACTATGTCGGTGACGAGGCTCAGGATTTTGCCAGTAGCGACTACAAGGGGCAGGTCTCCATCCGTCTCGGTTACCTCGTAAACCCGGACACCCTGATCTACGCCCGGGCCGGATATGGCCTGATGCACATGAACCCCGATCCACTCTTTGCCGCCGCTGGTACCGAGTCGGACTATGTGCAGACGCTGTCTGCGGGTGTTGGTATCGAGGCCATGGTCACCGAAAATGCGCTGCTGCGCGTCGAAGGGCTCTACAACACTGCGATCGACGAGTACCGCTTCACCGATACCGGCCCTCCGGGCGACACCTATTACGCCAAGCCGAGCTCGGTTGAAGCCCGCGTCGGCGCGGCCTTCCTGTTCTGAGGCGCGTCATGGCCGACTTGAAGGGTGAACCCGCCGTGGCTCCCGATGAGGGGGCGCGCGAGCAGCAGAAGACTGTCGAGTGGATCGACCGCAACATGGCGACGCACTTCGCCAACGTGGTCAATGTCCAATCGACCCGCGAGCAGGTCGATCTGTTCTTTGGCACCAACCAGACGTGGAACATCTCGTCTGAGCCCAAGCTCGCCGTCGATCTTTCAAACCGCGTCATTCTCACCCCGCATGCCGCGAAGCGCCTGTGGGCCGTGCTTGGGGGCGTGCTGCGCGAGTACGAACAACGTTACGGTGTGCTGACCGTGGATCGGTCCTGACGGACGCGTTGAGCGTCGCCGGGGCGCGAGGGCAACATGGCTGAAGCAGCCCCCAGCGGTAATCTTGTATCGGCGCCCCTGGCTCCCTCGACAGCGCCGGGCGAGGATGCGCTGTGGGTGGCGCTGCGCGAGGCCCCCGACCTGGCTGCCGCCGCCGGTCCATGGCTGCAGATCCAGGCCCGGATGATCGCCCCCGACGCCACGGGTGCCGTCCTCCTCAAGGACACCGACGACCAGCTTAAGCCCGCCGCCACTCTGCCTGCCGATCGTCCGGCCGATCCCGCGCTGCTACGCCTTGCCGACATGGCCATGCGGCAGAAGCGCGGCGTCGTCGGCCTGACCCGCGGCGTCGATGGCGCGGTGGCCTATCCGCTCGTTATCCGCGATGCCGTGGTCGGTGCGGCGGTGGTGTCGTATTCGGGCGAGCCGACGCGGGCCATGCGCCTGCTGCAGTGGGGCATCGCCCAGCTGCGCGACCTCGCCGCCCGCCGCGCCGTCAGTTCGGGCGAGAGCGCCCGCAGTCGCAACGCCGCCGTGCTCGAACTGCTCTCCGTCACCCTCGACGAGGAGCGCTTCGGGGCCTCGGCGCTCGCCGCCGCTACCCACCTGGCGCTGGCCTTCGATTGCGACCGGGTGTCGATCGGCACAGTCCGGCGCGGCCACAGTAAGGTCGCGGCCATCTCGCACAGCGCCAGTTTCGGCAAGCAGATGCTGCTGGTGAGCAAGCTCATCGCCGCCATGGACGAGGCGATCGACCAGCGCGCCACCATCCTCTACCCGCCCACCGACGCCGAGGCGCCGCTCGCCACCCGCGCCCATGCTGAACTCATCTCGGACGCCAGCCCGCGCCTCTGCACCATACCCATGCTGGTGCGCGACAGGTTCTTCGGCGCGGTGCTGTTCGAGCGCCCTACCGACCGGCCATTCACGCCCGAGGATGTTGAAATCCTCAGTGCCGCTGTGTCCGCCCTCGGCCCGCTGCTCGAGGAGCGCCGGCTCAACGACCGCTGGATCGGCTTCAAGCTCGGTGACAGCTTTACCGGCGTGCTGCGCCGCCTGTTCGGCCCCGGCCATGCCGGCCTCAAGGCCACCGCTGCCGCCATCCTGATTGTCGCGGCGTTCCTGAGCTTTGCCACCGGGACCTACGACGTCAGCGCCAAGGCCGGCCTCGAGGGCCTCGTCCGCCGCGCCGTCGTTGCCCCGCTCGACGGCTACGTCAAATCCGCCACCGCCCGCGCCGGTGACCGGGTCGGGGAGGGCGACGTGATCGCCGCTCTCGACGACGGCGATCTCACGCTCGAGCGCCTGCGCTGGACCACCGAGCGCCAGCAGCGCCAGATCGAATACGACCGCGCTTTCGCCGCCCGCGACCGCTCGGCACTCGCCACTTCTCGCTCGCAGATCGACGAGGCCGAGGCGCAGATCAAGCTGGTCGACGAGCAACTGAGCCGCCTGCAGCTCAAGGCCCCCTTCGACGCGCTGGTGACCGCCGGGGACCTCAGTCAGTCGATCGGCGCCGTCGTTTCGCGCGGCACCACGCTGTTCGAGCTCGCCCCCCTCGACGCCTACCGGGTCACTCTCGCCGTCGATCAGAGCCAGATCGGCGATGTGAAACTCGGCCAGACCGGCTCGGCGTTGTTCGCCGCCGTCCCCGACCTGCCGTTTCCCTTCATCGTCGACAAGATCACCCCCGTCGCCGAAGCCCGCGAAGGCCGTACGGTGTTTCGCGTCGAGGGCAAGCTGACCGGCGCACCCGAGCGCCTGCGTCCCGGCATGGATGGCGTCGCCAAGATCGAGGTGGAAAAGCGCCTGCTGGTCTGGATCTGGTCGCGCTCGTTCCTCGATTGGGCCAAGGTCGCGATCTGGCAGTGGCTGCGGTAGGGCAGGGCACGCCATGGCGCAGTCGCCCTTCTCGCAGAACTGGTATCGCGTCGCGGACCTGACGCCTCGCCTCCGCCCGCACGCCACCATCCACCGGCAGCGCTTCCGCGGGCAGACCTGGTACATCCTGCAGGACAACCAGTCCGGCCGTTACCACCGCATCTCGCCCGCCGCGAACCTGATGCTGAACCTGATGGATGGCCGCCGCACTGTGCGCGACATCTGGCAGGCCGTTGCCGACCGCGCCAAGGATGAGCCGCCGACGCAGGACGAGACCATCCAGCTGCTTGGCCAGCTCCACGCCGCTGACCTCTTGACCGGCGAAACCCCGCCCGATCTCGCCGAACTGGCCGAGCGGGCCCGCGAAACCGCCGACCGCGCGATGATGCAGCGGCTTCGCAATCCGCTGGCGCTCCGCCTGCCAATCTTCGACCCCGACCGGATGCTGAACGCGCTGGCCCCGCTGTTCCGCCTCGTCTACTCGGTGCCGGGGTTCCTCGTCTGGCTCGGCGTTGTCGCCACCGGCATCGTGCTGGCGGTGATGCACTGGCAGGAACTGACCGGCGACATCGTCACCCAGGCGCTCTCGGCGCAGAACCTCTTGATCCTCGCCGCCGTCTATCCCGCCATCAAGCTGGTGCATGAACTCGGCCACGCCTCGGCCACCAAGGTGTGGGGCGGGCAGTTGCACGAGTTCGGCGTCATGCTGCTGGTGCTGATCCCGGTGCCCTATGTCGATGCCTCGGCCTCGGCGGCGTTCCCGCAAAAATGGAAGCGGCTGCTGGTGTCCGGCGCCGGCATCATGGTCGAGCTGCTGGCCGCCGCCATCGCCATGATCGTCTGGGTCAATGCCGAGCCCGGCATGGTTCGCGCCATCGCCTTCAACGTCATGCTGATCGGCGGCGTCTCCACGCTGCTGTTCAACGGCAACCCGCTGCTGCGCTTCGATGGCTACTACATCTTCGCCGACCTGATCGAGATCCCCAACCTCGCCACCCGGTCCAACAAGTACTTCTTCCACACCGTGCAGAAATATCTGTTCGGCGTCGAGGATCAGGACAGCCCGGTCACCCACCCCTCCGAGCGCAAGTGGCTGCTGGGCTACTCGGTGCTCGCCGCCATCTACCGTGTCGGCGTGTCGCTGGGTATCGCCAGTTTCGTCGCCACGCAGTTGTTCTTCGTCGGTATCGCCATTGCGTTGTGGACGCTGGTGCAGAGCTTCGTGCTGCCCATCCTCAAGGGTCTCGCCTTCGTCTTTTCGAGCGGCAAGCTCAACGGCCACCGCGCCCGCTCGGTGCTGGTCACCACCGGAGCGGTGACACTGCTGTTCGCCGGTCTCTTCGCCATCCCGCTGCCTTATGCCACCGTGGCGCAGGGCGTCGTCTGGGTGCCCGAGGGCTCGCTCGTCCGCTCCGGCACCGACGGCGTGGTGCAGCGCGTCGCCGCGCTCGATGGCGCCACCGTGCTGCCGGGCACGCCGCTGGTCAAACTCGACGACCCGATCATCGACGCACAGGTGAGCGTGCTCGAAGCGCAGCGCGCCGAATATGCGGCGCAGCTCGACGCGGTGCGCGCCATCGATCCGGTGCAGGTCCGCCTGATCGAGGGGCAGCTCAACCATATCGAGGGGCGGCTCAAGGCCTTCGCCGAGCGCAAGGCCAACCTCGACATCGACGCCCCCACCGATGGCCGCCTGCTGCTCTCGGGCGGCAACGACCTCGTTGGCCGCTACCTGAAGCGCGGCGACCTCGTCGGGTACGTCGTCGGCGCCGACGATCCGGCGCTGCGCGTCGTCGTCCCGCAGAGCCAGATCGATCTCGTCCGCGCCCGCCGCGGCGCCATCGAGGTCCGCTTCGCCGGGGACCTTGGCGACATCCGTCCCGCCGCCATCCTGCGCGAGGCGCCGGCGGCGCAGATGAACGTTCCATCGGCCACCCTGACCACCGAGGGCGGCGGCGAAATCCTCATCGATCCGCGCGACCCCAACAAGTCGCGCGCCCTCGAAGGCCTGTTCTTCGTCGACCTCCGCCTTACCGACGGCAAGCCGGTCGATCGGCTCGGCGAACGCGTCTTTGTCCGCTTCGATCACGGCAGCGAACCGATCGCCTTCCGCCTGCTGCGCACCCTGCGCCAGGTCTTCCTCTCCCGCTTCGGACTCTGATCCATGCGCCGCATCCTGTCGCTTCTCGCCTTGCTCGCCACCCCCGCTATCGGCGCCGAAAGCTTCGACTGCGTCATCGATCCCTCGGCGACGCTGAAGCTCGGCAGCCCCGTGTCGGGCCTGCTCGCCGAAGTGCTGGTCGATCGGGGCGACTTCGTCACCGCCGGGCAGGAAGTGGCGCGGCTCGAATCCGGCATCGATGCGGCCACCGTCGAGTTGGACGCCCTGCAGGCCGACTCGACCGAGGAACTGAACGTGGCCCAGACCAAGCTCGATCTGGCCAATAGCCGGCTCGCCCGCACCAAGGCGCTGGCCGAAAAGGGCGTTTCCACCAACGAGCAGGTCGAGCAGCAATCGGCCGAAGTCCAGGTGGCTGAGCGCGAACGCGATCTCGAAGTGCAGAAGCGCAAGCTCGCGCAGCTCGAACTCGATCGCTCGAGGGCCCAGCTCGAGCGCCGCACCATCCGCGCGCCGATCTCCGGCTACATCGCGGCGCGTGGCCTCAGCGCCGGCGAGTATGTCGACCAGAACGCTGCCATCGTCACCCTCGTGGCGCTCGATCCCCTCCGGGTCGAAGCTTTCCTGCCGGTCTCGTACTGGCAGCAGGTGACACCGGGCATGGTGGCGCAGGTGACGCTCATCGAGCCCAGTGCCGGCGACTATCCGGCCACCGTCAGCATCGTCGATCGCGTTTTCGATGCGGCGAGCGGCACCTTCGGCGTCCGCCTCGACCTGCGCAATCCGGATGGAGCGCTGCCCGCGGGGCAACGCTGCACCGTCGCATTTGACCTGCCGGCGGCCCCGTGAGCGCGCCGCCCGAAGACGCCTTCCTCCAAACCTTCATCGGCAGTGCTGCACTGTCGCTGGCGCTGAAATCCGGCCTCATCGACAAGCTGGGGCAGGGGCCGCAGCAACTGACCGGCCTCGCCGCAAACGCAAAGCTCGACCCGCGCGGCGTCGAACTGCTCGCCGGGCTGCTCGAAAGTGCCGGCGTGCTCACCCTCCGCGACGGCACCCTCACCCTCACGTCCGCTTTCACCGCGATGCTCCCGCGTCGCGCCGCCCTCGAAAGCAAGCTGAGCTTCCTCGATCTGGCCGCGCGCGACGTGCTCGACCGCCTCCCTGCCATGCTGTTCGACACCGGCGCCTATGTTAGCTCCGGCAAGGTGTTCGAGCTCTTCCGCTATGACCGGGCCAGGAGCACCTCCCCCGAGGACCTCGCGGCGACGAAGCGCTGGCTCGACTACACCACCGCCCTCACCGAACACGAAGCTCCGCTGCTCGCGCCGCTCATCGACCTGAGCAACACCCAGCGCCTCCTCGATATCGGCGGCAATTCCGGCGCCTTCGCGCGCGCCCTCTGCGCCGCCAACCCGGCGCTACAGGTCACCGTCCTGGATCTTCCGGCGGTCACCGAACTGGGCCGCCGCTATCTCGCCGATACCCCGGAGGCTGCGCGCATCGCTTTCGTCACCGCCGATGCCCGTCGCGACCCGCTGCCCGCCGGTCACGACGCCATCAGCTTCAAGTCAGTGCTGCACGACTGGCCCGAGGCCGACATGCGCCTGCTCGTCAGCCGCGCCCGCGACGCGCTGCCGCCGGGTGGCCGGCTGTTCATCGCCGAGCGCGGCGCCTTTGCGCCCGGTGCCGCCCCGCTGCCTTACGCCGCGGCGGCAAACCTCGTCTTCGCCCGTTTTTACCGCCCGGCTTCGGCCTATGCTGAACTGCTGACCGAGCTGGGATTCGCGGACGTGAGTACAAGAACCGTCGAAATCGAGATGTCCTTCCACGTGATGGCTGGGACCAGGCCGTGAGCGCGCGCATCGTCGCCATTTCCGCTCCGCCCGGCGGCGGCAAATCGGCCGTTGCTGCGGCGCTCGCCGAGCGCCTCGGCGCCGCGCTGGTCGAGTACGACGCCTACGACAAGCTCACCAACCTGCCGCCCGCCGAGATCGCCGCGTGGCTGAAGGGCGGCGGCCCCTACGACATCGTCGAGGTCTCCGAACTCGTCGCCGACCTGACGGCCCTGCGCGATGGCGGCACCATCCTCGATCGCCGCACCGGCAAGGAGCTGACCGCCCGCGCGCTCGTTATCCTCGAAACCCCGTTCGGCAACGCCCACCCGGCCATGGCGCCGCTGATCGACAGCGCCATCTTCCTCGATACCCCGCCCGACCTGGCGCTGGCCCGCAAGGTGCGCTCGTTCACGGAGGCCAACCTCGCCGACCCCGGACCGGGTGGCCATAAGCGGTTCGTGGCCTGGCTCGAGGGCTACCTGCGCAACTACGAGGCGATCACCCGCCGCGCCATCGCCATCCAGCGCGAACGCGTGCTGCCGCTCGCCGACCTCGTCATCCCGGCCGCCGATGCCAACCTCGACGACATCGTCGAACAGGCCGTGAGCTTCCTCGTCCGCCGCGCGGCGAAAAAGTCGACGCCATGAGCGAGCCGATCCACTCCATCCTGATCGTCGGCGGCGGCTCGGCCGGCTGGATCGCCGCGAGCTATCTCGCCCGCATGCTGCGCCGCCAGCGCGTCCAGATCACCCTGGTCGAAAGCCCGGATATCGGCACCATCGGGGTAGGCGAGGCGACCATCCCCTCGATGGTGCGCTTCGTGCGCACCATGGGACTCGACGAGGGCGAGTTCATGCGCCGCGTCTCGGGCAGCTACAAGCTCGCCATCCGCTTCACCGACTGGATCGAGCCCGGCCACACCTGGTGGCACCCGTTCGGCCCCGTCGGCACGCGCATCGCCGGCAATGACCTGTTCCACTACTGGTTCCAGCGCCGTGAGGCCGGTGCCGATGTCCAAGCCTATGGCGAGCACTCGCTGCAGCAGCACCTGGCTCAGGCCCACAAGGCGCCGCGCCCGCTCGACCGCACCTCGCCCATCATCGAGAGCGGTGCCTATGCGTACCACCTCGATGCCGGCGCGCTCGCCCTCTACCTGCGCGAAATCGCCACCGGCGACGGCGTCAAGCACCTGTTCGGCCAGGTCGATACTGTCGAGCTCGCGCCCGATGGCTCTATCGCCGCAGTGGATATCGGTGCTGGCCGCAAGCTGAGCGCCGACCTCTATGTCGATTGCACCGGCTTTCGCGGCCTCCTCGCCGAAGAGGCGCTGCAGGACCCGTGGATCGACTGGAACCACCAGTTGCTCAACAACCGCGCCGTCGCCATGCCGGTCACCCGCTCCGACGACGTGCCGCCCTATACCCACGCCACGGCGATCCCCGACGCCGGCTGGGTCTGGCAGATCGGCCTGAGTTCCCGCACCGGCATGGGCTATGTCTATTCGAGCGCCCATGTCGATGACGAAAAGGCCACCCAGACGCTGATCGCGCAGGCCGGCCTGAAGCGCCGCCGCACCGCCGATCCGCGCCTCCTGAAGATGCGCATCGGCCACCGCACGCAGTTCTGGAACAAGAACTGCGTCGCCATCGGGCTGAGCGGCGGCTTCGTCGAGCCGATCGAATCCACCGGGCTCCACGCCACCATCCGGGGCGTCGAGATGCTGTTCGAGTATCTCCCCACCACGGAGACGCTGCCGGCGCTGCGCGACGCCTATAATCGCCGCATGACCCGGCTCTGGGACGAAATCCGCGACTTCATCATCCTCCACTACTGGCTCAACCGCCGCACCGAGCCGTTCTGGCGCGACGCCCGCTCGGTCCCACTCCCCACCTCGTTCGAGGACCTCATCGCCCTCTACGACGAGTTCGGCCAGATCGAACCGGTCGACATCTCGGTGTTCGCCGACACCAGCTACTATTTCGCCCTCGATGGCGCCGGCCGCTACCCGCGCCGTCCACACCCACGCGCCAGCCTTGCCCCACCGGCCGAGATCGACAAGATGCTGGCCGACCTCCGTACCCGCAACGCCGCCATCACCCAATCCATGCCCACGCATGTGGAACTGCTCGATGCCCTCAACCCGCCGAAAGCCTGAGGCGCCGGAGGCCACGCTACGCGGCTTCGCCGAAGGCCTCGGCTTGCCGGTGATGGGTGAAAGCTCGGTCAAGCTGGTGCATGGCGCCGCCCTCACCGAGCGCTACCTGCTGTCGGTCCCGGCCAAGGGCATTGCCGCGAAGCAGGCCGCCGAACTGGTCCACGTCGCCGTCGCCCTTGGCCTCGAGCCTGAAATGGCCGATCGCGTCGCCACCGACCTGCCACTCTCCACCACCCTGCATTTCGGCTTCGAGCGCGAAGGCGAGCGCACCACGCTGAAGCTCTACTGCGAGTTCCCGCTCGCCCGCGGCTGGGATATCGCCCGCCGCGCCAACCACCCCATGCTGGTGCACCGCGCCGTGAAGTGGGACCCGCGCGACGCCACCCGCGCCGCCGTCTCGCGTTACGTTGCTCACCCGGCCCGCAACGTCCCCGATACCGCCGTCCGCATCCGTGAACTGCTGGGGCAGGGTGCCCCCGCCGACCTCGCGCTGTCGCTGTTCAGCCGCGCCGCTGGCCGCGTGTCCGCGCAGGAGCGCCTGTTCCTCGAGGTCGAGGAGGA
>Ga0123337_10005180_pt1 | contig 12928 bp, 4 predicted proteins | sample frozenSSSSmetaG_FD_89792 | JGI IMG/M metagenome (GOLD analysis project Ga0123337, IMG submission 89792) | Glacier valley bacterial and archeal communities from Borup Fiord, Nunavut, Canada, to study Microbial Dark Matter (Phase II) -... | ecosystem: Environmental > Aquatic > Freshwater > Ice >...
ATTTTCATCTCCTTCATACCGCCCCAGGGCGTTACCATATTATCGCTGTATTCGTGCTCCATACTCATATTCAAATTTAAGACAGACTGACATAAATTAGTCTACTGCAAAATATGGGTTAAATCGCCGGACAAACACAATGTATCCGTCAACTCACTGATGCGGTTGCAATCTGCTATGCAATTATTTAATTCATTTGCTGCATAAGGCTTTTTGGTAAACTGCGTTCCGATTATGGTGGCATAAATCGTTAGTGGGCCCTTTTCTGTGTCAAAGGTTTTGCAGATGCTGGTATGTGCATCGCTTACTTCGTAGCTTGCTGTTGCTTCGTATTTACTATAAATGGCTACCCTTGTTGCCCGCTCTCTTTTTAAATAGGCTGAGTAGTTAAACCCTTCGTACATAACATCATCCGGGATGGAGTCTGTTTGATAAACATGCCCGAAACCTGGCAGCTTCAAACTTTGCAAACTCTGTTTCATCTTGCCTCCTACCATTACGCCTAGCTTCCAGATGGCTTCGTGTAATGTTTTAAACTGTTAGGGTGGCGTATGAAAAACGCTTGATCTGTACAAAAACTGTTTAGAAATATCATAAAAATTGCTGAAAATCGGGCCCAAACTTAAGCTGATATTGACCTATATATAAAATCATTGTTCTCACGGTGTAAATTCTATTTGTTTTACTGCCAATTCAGAATTTCTTTTGAAACAGGATCAATTTAATGACCAGCATTGAAAAAAACTATCCAAAATTCAGTTCCATTCGTGGCACAACGCAACATCGGCATACAATGGGATTCGGGCTAAATTAAACAGCAAGCAAAAGCTAGTGATCCATTTCCGCTCACTACATATGCATGCCGACTCAAATATTTACGCATCGCCAAACGTGGCAGTATACTTAACTGTTTGTGGAGTGTTGCTTACTTCCACTATACGATCGTATCGATGATGTTTGTTTAAAAGCGTTGTTTCTGATGCATCGGTGTATTGAGCATATTGCGCATTTATTTCTACCTGATTGTTGTTGCCCGGATTTATTGTCACCGGCAAATCCGGAATGAACACAAGCATATTCATATCGCTGTTAAAAACAAATTTCGGAGTTGCAATGGTGGCGTTATTAATTTTGATACTGATTATTTTTAAACGCCCACGTAACCCAAAAGGGTCATTTGCACCCTCCAGCGATTGCTGCAAATCCAGGTTTTGGGGAGCGTGTATAACGATGGCCTCCAGCATACCGCTACCAGACCGGATAATTTTTGATTCCAGGTTTAGCCTGGGTATAGGAGCGAATAACACTTCCGGGTTGAGTTTTTGCATCATGGTATTAAACGCAGCATCCAACAACTTTTTACTATTTAAAAAACCAGCTTTTACTTTTTCAAAGGCTTCCCTGCTGGTCATTGTAACGCCCCCTTCTGTTAACTTACAAATGCCATATTCTAAATCCACCCCTGCTTTAAACAACTTCAGCTCTTCCTTAACGAAACTTTTTATTTGGGTATTAACATTAGCCAGGTCGTTTGTCTTCCAGGCCGCATCCACCTGCTCATACACAGCAGCTTTATTGACAGCTGTATTTTGCTGCTTCGCTTCAAACAGTGTCTTTATGGAAGCGGCAGCGCCTGTGGTAAATGGAATCGTTATTAAATCGGATTGGTTAATTTGAATGCTCTTAAACTTTACCATGGCATCCTCCGCCGAAAACAGTCCTGCTTTACCATTTTGTAATGGCGTTTTAAATGGCTTGTACAACCCTGTTGAAGGCAGGCTGGTATGAAAGGTTATCAATTCGGCTTCACTGATTTCTACGGCTGTACTTTCACCGGTACCAACTTTTATGGTATTGGCAATTATATGGGCCGATAATCGTACATAACCACTGGTAGCATTAACGGCGAACTCCTTCGCTGCTTTTACCGGTGTTACCAGGGCAGCTTCGGCACCTTTCTTAATATGAAGTTCCAGGGTACAAATTACCGTAGTGCTGTTTTTCTTTTTAAATTTTACGAGGTAAAAAGCAATTACTGATCCGGTTGCCATTTTCCATTCCTTTTGACGTACCGAAAAGCCTATCGTTGAATTGACAGCAAAATCAATATCTGCGTTGATGCAGACATTTGACCAATCATCTTTACCTGTCATGATAAGTTTATCTCCTGCGCCAATGCGTTGTAGTCCAGCCTTTTTCCCTTCAATGGTTAATAGTTGCCAGTTGCCTGATATCTGCCAGTTACGTTCAATATCATTTTCCCCGCTTAATAAAGAAGGTCCGGCATCATTGTGATGCACCATCAACTCGTAGCGCTGATTGGGTATAAAACTAAAACCCGTTGGTTTGGAAATGGTAACCACTGAATCTTTTGAGCAGGATGCAGGTAAGGGGATGATGCTGTCAATGGTCTCTTCATCCGGGAAACGGGTAGCGGTATCCGCTTCGCTCCATACAATGTTAATCTTCGGTATCAGCGTGTATCTGCCACCTGAATCCCTGATCCTGAATTGGAGTATATGTTTTGCCGATGATTGCTGATCGCCAAATAGTTTACGAATATAGGCCCTGTTGAACCGGATAACTATTTTGTTATTCCCAAAGAAATTGGTTTGCTGATGATAGGGGTAGCTCCATTTTATGTACCGGCCCAGGTACACCGGCGGGGTATTGGTTTGGTAATAGGCAATATTGGTAAATCTTTTTTCAGCTAATCCATTGTTTTCCAGTACCAGGCCGTAAATGCTTTCCAAGGCTCCCCGAAGTTGTTGTGGCACCTGGTTGAGTGCCTCCGTATCAATCGACCCTTGCAGCGTACTGGCAGTAACTATTTTATAAAAACAGACGGGTTTAAAAATAGTAATATCCGTTGCAGGTTCGGTATTACCATTGTCGATGCAAATAACCGAAGCTGCAGCGGCGGCGTCCATATCATCCTTATACAATATCGTAATCCCTTTAATGCCCGGTATACTGTTTGTAAATGATAAACAGTTAAAGAACTCCTTCGAACCAAGTGCTGTCACCAATATAGATGAAGGCCCCGTAATTTCAGTTTTAACAATTACTTTCCTGTCGCAGGTAAAACCACCAGGTACCACTTTCTTTTTCTTCTTTATTTCCTCTTCCTTTGCCTTTTTTACTTTAACAATGATCTCATCACTGGTAGGAAACCGTCCGCAAAGCACGGTTGGTTTATCCGTTACATTACCACAAAAATCAATCACTATTTCTTTTACCGCCTTGTGAAACTGAAGCTTTAAAGTACCGGGACCTGGCCGCAAACATCCCGTCTTTTGATCGATGCCAAATCCTCCATCCGCATCAAGTACCAATCCGTTGTAGTCGTACAATTGATTAGGTAAAATGGCAACATCACGGCTAACATTAAAGTCGACCAGCACTTTAGGCGCAGGCGCAGGCGGGCATCTTAATATATCCGGGTGATTGAATTGAATATCGTTTGAAAGGTGATTTACCACTGCCAGGGTTTGATTGAAAAACTTTCCATTATGTGCTGTAGTTTGCGCTGTTCCCGCCAAAGCATTGGTGGTAAACAATTGCAACCTGCGTGCGGTAGTAATGTTGGGACTCATGCTATCACCATCCGCCAGCCAGGCTCCTGTCAAACCCGCAGTACCCGATCCAATTGAGCTATGAATCAGTTTCCAGTCTTCCGTCCATGGTGCCGATTTCTTTCTTTCATATATCTCCACTTTTTCGAGGGTAGGTTTAAACTGTAATCTTCCAATATTATACTTCTTTCCATCCATATTTGGACTCATCAAAAAATGGGTGCCCGCCAGTTGGTTCATATCATGTTCAAATGAAAGTACGGGCTGCGAATCGGGATATACTACCGGGGAGTTGATGGCGATTGGTTGTTCTGAAAAACTGTCAATTAACCTGGGCATGGTATCGCCATCAAAAGCATCCATTATACCGGTGCTTTTACTTTCCGCACTAAAACGGTTAAACAAACTTACCTGGCTTAGCGGCGAATTTACCTGTATGTTTACATCGGGCGCTTCAAACTCAAAATGTGCACTGTCTTCATAATCCGGTAAAGGCCATGGCAGATCCAGCTTGTAACCAACTTCGGCCTCTACCTGGAACGGTGAAGGGCCATCCACCGAAAGCTCCGAATAAGCAGAAATACTGAATGCAAAACCGAGTGCAGAAATATCCAGTGAAGCCTCCATCGTGGCCTTACTTTTAAATTGCTCCGGTTGCAAGGAAATTTCCCCATCGGCATTTATTTCCAAGTGGGCGCTGAATTCAATACCTATTTCCACATCGCCTAACTCAATGGTAAGATCCGGAATTTCGGGAGTCATACTTACACTGGCGCCCAATCTAGCCCTGATGCTATCGCCATCAATCATGTCGAGCATGAGGTAAGCATCTGCCTTTAAAATATTGAGCACATTGGCCCTGATTCTTCTGTCTAACGGTTCCTTCTGCCCTAAGTACAAATGCCAGTTGGTAAGGTCTTTTAAATCGAAGAACGCCTCCAACATCGCGTATGCTTCCACCACATCTTCTACCAGTTCCAGTTGCGCTTCAATATTGAACTGTACTATTTTTTCTTTGCCATCAAAAACAGCCAGGGCCCTTAACGGCGGTTCGGAAGCATCCGCTGGTTTCAATCCTTCCAATACGAGGGCACGGCCTTCAATAATTAATATGGGACCGGGAATGGCCAATACCAAAAGCCCCCTGGTACCCTTTACAAAACCATCGGCAGTAGTAATGGTTACCCCTACCCCAATGGCAAAAGCATTGCGTTCATCTTTCCATTTATTGGTAGGATGGGCGCCGACAAATGGCCCGCGTTTATACCAGTCGTAATACCAGTTTTGATCGGGTGTTTTATCCGGCGACACATTGATGCCAAACATACCTAATGCGCCATTTAGTGCCAGCCCCGATTGCCCGAGCGGAATACCCGCAGCCGCTTCAAAACCGAAGTACACATAAAAGAACGGGAAGGGTGAAGTGTCAGGATCTCCGGGGGTATTACCATTGTTCATCCCAACCATTAGTCCGGCCTCTGCTTTAAAACCAGCCGCCGGCAAATCCAATATCATATCACCCGCAAAACCTACTTTTTCTGGTGTTTTAAAGAAGCGGATCAATCCATCGAGTTTCATAACACCCGGTACTGCATAGGCAAGCTGCACTCCTTTAAATTCAATCCCTAACTGCGATACCAGTTCTTTGATATGTTCCGGGGTAAAATTATCCGGCAATTTGAGTGCCTGTGGCCATTTTATTCTAAAGCCTTCAATATCCACGCCCATTGGTATCTGTTCAATTAACCGGATGCCACCAGATAAATCAACCCATAAATGTGAATTGTTTTCCGTGCCGAACCCTACCTTTCTCAATTCGAAATGAAAACCGAATAAATCAAGGGTGGCTAAATCTTTCAGGTCGATCCATGCTTCGCCGATACTTAACTGCCCCAGGCTGTTGATGGTTAAATCTTTCACATCAAATTTGGGCCAGGTCATACCTTCATTGGCAAAGAGCAGGGGTTCCAGGCCACCGGAGATGGTTATTTCGCCAAGATTCCCTTTACGGGCAAGACTAAATTTAGAGACACTTAACCGCAGCAGATGTTCTTTCGTAATCTCAACAAATGAGGCGCCTCCCAAACCCTCCAGTTGAATAAAGACATCTGCATTCTGATCAAACTTAATTACGATATCTACATACTTATCAAAGAAACTTAATTTAATTTTTCCGTTTGCGATGCATGAAATAAAATTATTATTATCAAATTTTGCTTCGATATAATTGATACCCCCTTCTATTCCAAACAAAGCGGCATCGTGTTTTTCGGCTCCTCTTTGATAAATTAGTTTTTGAATTCCATTGGCTTGATTTTCCAGCACCAACGGCCATTCTGCCTTGAAAGTACCAGACACTCCTTTGGCCCCGAAAGTGCCACTGGTTAACAAAATGTCGGGCAAAGGAACACCACCGATATCTAATTTTGGTGGAGGATGTAATTTGGCGCTGCCCACATTAAGCGCAAAAGCTGAAATATTTGTGTTGAGAGAGAGTTCATCTATTTCAAGTACAAATTCAGAGTCGCCGATGAAAAACTTTTTGGGCCCGGTAATTTTAAAATCCTGTTTTATGGTAAAATCCGTATTGGTAAATTTAAATATACTTAAAGCAAATTCAGTACTGAATTCCAATGAAACCAGGTCTGTCAAAGTAATATCAGCACTTGTTGCAGGATCTGGTTCCCATATTTTTGATGAAGCATTAAATTTGGCGGGCTTAAGAAAGGTTTGCTTAACAGATAAAATTAACGGCACATTATTTAGCTGCATTTTGGCAATACCATTGTCCACAATTATCTCAAAGTAATAAAGTGAAAGATCGGTGGAAGAAGGAGAAAGTAACTTTAGTGAAATGAAATCCACTCCCGGCAATTTAAGCTCCAGATTTGTTGCATAACCTGCAATACCCGCAATCCCTGTCTTAGCTGGTGTTGATACACTGGAAAGACTTACATGATCAAAGACGTACACTTCTGTTAGCAATCTATCCAGTGCCTCCGGAATATTTTCAAGTGAACCCGAAATATTGATAAAGCGGCTAAACTCATCAGATCTTAATAAGATTGATTTTAATGTATAAAATTCGTGTAACATAACATGTTTTTTTTAATTGACCAGAAGAACGGCAACTCCTTCCTGGATTCCGATTTCAACGCCCAACCCTACATTGACCCCAAGGTCTGAACCACCAATTACGGTGTAGGTGAAAACATTTGAATTAGTGAGCAAATACATTCCGCCACCACCATTTGCAAGAAACGCTCCCAGGCTTCCTGAGATTTCTGCAATATTCAATGGCGTTATTTCATCAAAACTGAGTGGTGTGTCTGTTTGAAATTCCCCTCCCCAGGAAACAGCGCTTACAGAGAGCCCCAAATTACCTATTAGCTCAAGAAACAGTCTTTCCCCTGCGCTATTCGGAACGGGTACATCTAACGGAAAATGAGTGTGAAAAAAGTCTTTAATCTGACCCAGTTTATCAAAAAATTTCGGCCTGATTTGTTTTAGCGCTTCCAGCTTCTTTAGCAAACGGGCTGAAGCATCGGTAGCTGTTGTTACAGCCTTACCCAGCATTTCAAAAGGGCTCAGGCTTAAACCAAGAGCGGTAAATATAACAGCTCTATTTTCTAATTCTATACTAGGGTTATCATTCCCCATCATAAATAAAGTTCCACTTACCACTTTCCCACCCACTATACCGTAAGCGGCATTTGTTGCCCCACCAAAATCAATTTTCCAGTTTTTGCTTCTCGGTATGGTTCCGGGTCTGCCGGGGTCATATTCCAGAGGTAATTTTTTAAAAATGGAATAGGCTATTTCAACTCTTCTGTCGATAGCTGAATCGCTATCATCGGTGGCTCTTGATTCCCCAAAGGGTTCGGTATTATAATGAGGGTAAAATAAATTATAGCTGTTTACCTCTGGTACATTGCTATCATCTTTTATTTTCTGAAGAAACTCATCTATTACTTCAACTCTTCGCTGACTTAATTGATCATTAAATTTCTCTTCTCCGGGCGAACTTGCATATCCTGAAATGCTACTGATTTTTGGCTGATACCCCTCAACAATTAATTGTTCAAAAAATTGCAATAGCCTCGATTTATGCTCATCTGTGAGCACTTCAGGCTGTCCTTCAAAAGGCAAATCTTTTACATGAAGTATAAAATGATTTTTTATAAAAACGTCGTTGGCAATTTTCTCTTTGGTTGCATCCTGTCGCTTTTCCAGTATTTCAGGAGAAGGAGCATTTGATTGGGGCATATATCTATTTTATGATGGTAATTGGAGTAATGGCTACGCCCTCCGCGGAACGGGCGCTGATTCTATATTCCACGTTGGTGGCATCACTGGCATAACGATCCTGGTCTATCAGAATGATATCTCCCGCGGAAACATTCACATTTAACCATCCTTTCTGCGGCATAGATAACGACGCTTGTCTCTGCTCAGAAACTGAACATAGCGCAAAGCCGCTACTCCCAAATATTTTTCGTTCTATTTTTATCTGAATCAATTTTGCCTGCTGATTGATAATAAACTTTCCTTTTGCAGTTTTATCAAATGCAATTGAAATGGAGTTATCCGTTTTAAGAAAAACCAAATCAATTATAACAGCGGGCTTTGAAAAATCTTTAATCTCAATTGCATTGATAACTGCAGGTGCCCCTTGAATTTTGATGGGTGGCTGTGGCCCAACCAATTTTACGGGTACCAGCGAATACTTTATTACCTGCCCGGTTTCAACCTGTGCATCAATAAAACTTGTATAAGCTGCTTCCGTTGTTAGTACCTGGCCATTGAGCCCAATTTGAAAGAAAAACTTTGCATCCCGCTTTTCTAAAAATTCAATACCTCTGATAACAAATTTTTTAAGCACCAGGTTGATGGTATAACTGATTTTATATTTAACGGAACTGATAAGGGCAATCGTGGCCGGATTAATAATCACTTTCACCGTGATACTGTTTTTTACCCGGATATCCGTTGCGGCTGTTGGTGTACTGCTGCTAAGGGTTAATGCTGCGGGGAATGCAATTACAAGAGGACTGTTAAAGAGGATGGTATTGGCATTGCTAAGAAAATAAGGCCTGGGGACTAATTCAAAATCCTGTATAAATAACTCCGTTTTTTCAACATTGCCACCACCCGGCTGAATTGTTTCTTTGATCAGTTTGTAAGTCTTGATGGTTGTCCCGGGATCTTTCTTCCATACCAGCATGGCCCTGTTATCAATTGAGCAGGCGCTGAATTCCTGCACCTGGTCGGGTGGCGTGGTATCCATCTGGAAGACCGGTATCCCTGCACTGGAAAACGCTGATTTTACCTCGGCCGCATTGACCGCTCTTACCTTATAGAAAAACATATTATTACCCCTGGCGGCTACAAAATCGTTAAACGAATTGCCTCTTACCGGTACGATACTTACCAGGCTATAGGCTTTTTCAAGTGCCGGATGATTGGCCAACAATTTAAGTACCGCCTCGTTTTTTGTAATAGAAATATAATCCGGCAAAAGTGTAAGCTTATTTACAGCGGATGAAATAGCAATCACATTATTCGCATTTACCGGTTTAAGGGTCAGGCTTATCCTGAGTACCATGGGTGAGCCGGCTGTAAAATTTGATGAAAGTATTTTTGCGGCTACCACCTGGTAATAATTTTTTTTGCCAGTTTTGCTGATTTCCAAACCTGACCCAACAAATGCCTTTTCGCCATTTACCGCGATGGAAGGTGTTGTAAATTCTGCGGACAGAAATCCGGACCCACCTCCATCAGAAATGATAACCGGTAAAGTAAGTGTCATTGCAGTGGGTATTACAAATCCATTTACAGCAATACGATTCCCTCTTAGCAATTCATTTTTATGTTGCACCAAAATAGTGGCATCCAACGCCCTGTACACTTCATACCGGAGATTTGGCAGAGCGGGCCAGGTGATACAGTTTACAGCATAACCTTTTAAATCGGGCGGTGGCAAAAAAGCTTTTTCACCTGGCGGCGGCATCACACATGGATTGGGCGCACCCGGTGCAGCAGGCACTGCAAGGTTTGCTTTGTAATACTGTGCAGGAGCGGATAAGATACTTCTTTTAAATTCAGCCGTTCCATCAGATTCGGATTGCAGCGCAAAAAAAGTATTTACAGTTGCTTCATTGGCTGGTATCGCCTGCGCAGCAATAACTGTACTTACGTCCACTTCATACTGGCTGAAAAATGCGCAATGGTTTATTGGCCTGGGTGTAAACGAATTTATTTTCTTATCAATTTTTACCAACACTTCCACCCCCCCGGTAGTAGCCGCAAAATCGGATAAAGTAGGCAGGCTTACCGGCGCAATATGATCTTTCACCCTATTGCCATCTTCCCCGATTTTTAATACTTGCTTTATTCTTAACAGCACGTCACCAAAGCCAACAGGAATCCCACCAGCCGGGGTGTTGAATTTTAATGTAAAGAAACCAGATAAAGGATTATTAATGTCCCGCACGGGCAGGGATGCAGGTCTTAAAATAATTTTAATATCGGGTGCTGCTGCAGGAAATTCGCCCTGCACTAAAATCCTTGCAAAGCGTCCTTTTTTTGCATCAGTATCCATATCGGCATCCGGTGTTGCAGAGGAAGATGCAACACCTCCTCCCTGGTAAATAATTTGCTTTATTACTGTGCCGATCTTTACTGTGCCTCTATCAAAAATACCCTGTTCAAGTAAAGCCCTGTTAAAGAATAATTCTGTAAATGCCGGTGTGATCGTATTGCCACTTACCCGGTCCCGTACAGGTGAAATCCTTATCTTTTTTGTGATTACCGCTTCAAATCCTGCGACAGTATCCGCCGTTACGGGCTTCGCTTCCACTAATACCAAGCGTTCAGGTGGTACCAGATTGGCCGCCAGATTAGTTATATTCCAATTGCACGGAGTACTTGTGGAGTGAGTGTCTTTGATAAGTGTAATATAACCTTCTCCGGAAATTTCATAAACCGGGTGCTCACTGGTATCAACCATTATTTCAATGATGTTATTGCCAATAAATCTTTGAATGGAGAACTTCTTTATTTGGGCGGCAGGCAACAACTTTTTGTCTTTGTCAAGACTAAATTCTGCAGTATGCCAGGGCTTATTTTGAAAAGTATTAAGGTCGCCCGAAAGTAGGCCCAAACTGCCGGAATAATTACCATCGTTCACAATGCGGAGTGTGAATAATTTATGGCCTTCCCCGGTTCTTCTATAATTTTTACCGTTCGACATTTCAATTGTATACTTTAACTCCTGTTTATCAATTAAACTGCCTGGCCTGGAATATACGATGAACCTCTTTGTATGCGGGGCTACAAAATATTGGGCCGCTCCAAATTTAAACCGCAGTTTTTGTTTCAGTGGTTGTCCCGCCAGTTTCATTTCCTGTATTGATAAGGCAATGGGTGGCACCGGTATCACTTCACTTATATTGATTGCGTTGCTACCTGCCGTTTTACCCTTCAGGCCAAATATGGTAACAGGGCTTACATCGTAAGTATAGTTATCAGCGTCCAAACGCTTTACTTTTGTATCGGTAAAGTTGTTTAACAGGGGATCAGTAAAATTATTTTCCGGCACTACAACCAACTTATCCAATGGGTTGGTGGTACCTGGCACCGGTTTAAATTCGGGCTTTCTTTTAACTGCAAAAAAAACGGGTTCATTAAAACGCTGCCTGGCATTGCCAGTGTCAATAACCGGTTTATCCCATTTTAAACCGATGTTACCCACAAGCGTAGGATTATCAATCAGGTTGTCGTATTCCCAAGACCTAACCTCTGTATCCTTCGCCAGCACATTCAGTATCCCGGGCACCGCTGCATACATTTCTTTTCCCAGGTTTAGAACTATACCCGATACTTTTTTACCACCGGAATAACTACATTGAATCTTATAATCATAGCTTCCTTTAACATCCGGAATTTTGTTATCAATAAAATACAAACCCAGGATGTTTGCAAGGTTAGGGTCCTGTGCGGCCATGCTGATCAACCCTATTGGCTTTATATTATTAAAAGGTTTACCTGGCTGTGTTTTGAAACGAAGATTTGCTAAATTTTCACCCGGGTTTTCAAATACCGTTGCATTATTATAATTATCCAGGTTAGATAAAAAGCGGTATAAGCCAACCAGCTCTTCCGCCTTTATTCTGTAATGTGCAATTGCCGCAGTCCTTTGTATACTATTTTTAGTGAGGTAATAATTAAAGATATCTGTGTTGGCATTGCATTTATTCAGGTATGCAGTAAGATCACCGGCCGAATGGGTCGATCCTATCTGAACCCATTCCGGGGCTTCCATCAAAGCTGTTATGTCTGCATATTCAAATTGGAGCAATACATCAAAGCTGAGTTCAACGGCTATACTATTGATATCAATATTTTCAAAACTCAATACGGTGTTCAGCATCTTACCGGTATTGTCTTTAAACGCTGTTTGCGCTTCTACCGGCACTTTGTCCCTGTATGCAAACACCCTGGTATCTGTGTCGTGAAGCAGGCTGATCTTAAAATTGCTGATATAGTTGGGAAATTTTATGACCAACTGTTTCAAAGGATTTTTATTCGCATTTCTTAAACCACCTGCATTGGGCATACCCAATAAACCGGAAGCACTGAAACCGGAAAAACTAATAGTATGATAAAGCTCATTGGCTTTTAAGGGTTCATTGTTTTGAATCTTATCGAAAAGAAATTTGGTGATGTTATTAGCAGTGGTGGCTTTTCTGAAAATTTCAGTTGTTTTTGGTATCCCCAATGCAGGAGGAAACATCCATCTTAAATGCATTCCTTTGGGACCGATATCTTTACCATTGGCAAGCATCCCCATTACGTGTACCCTGTTTAACATATCGATAGAAGGAGATTGAAAAAAGTTGGCAATTGATATCATTGATTGATTCTTTTTTGTACTTGGAATTTATTTTACCTGTTCACTTGGTGTTAAGCTTTTATTCACCGATATCGGGACTGTTTAAAACATGTGGTCCTAAAAGCCGGTTAAAAAAGTGTTTCAAGGGATTTTAAATCTGCAATATATTAGCAGTAGTAATTTCATTCGTATATAATTTTAAATAAATATACTATTTTAATATGTGAAATAGACTATTTTCTTTTCCGCGGTTGATGGTGTTCATGAATAGGGTTTCGTGGCAGGGCAATCACCAACAACATCTCGCACTGTTCAAAGTTGCAGGTGTCAATATCGAAGCTCCGTCATAAGCACAACAGTAGAGTGGACAAGGGGAATTTCACCCCAAGTCCCTCGCCTAACCGTGCGTAAAACTCTCGCTTTACACGGCTAACACGAATCAGTTACTTCTCCGTTTCAC
>Ga0123337_10005183_pt1 | contig 12924 bp, 13 predicted proteins | sample frozenSSSSmetaG_FD_89792 | JGI IMG/M metagenome (GOLD analysis project Ga0123337, IMG submission 89792) | Glacier valley bacterial and archeal communities from Borup Fiord, Nunavut, Canada, to study Microbial Dark Matter (Phase II) -... | ecosystem: Environmental > Aquatic > Freshwater > Ice >...
TCCCAATCAGGAAAGGTAGAACTTTCGAACGGGTAAGAAAAAATCCACAGTCAAAAAGCAAGTATAAGACGTTCACTAATTTTAAACCAGCGTACTGATTTCTTAACTTAATGACATTGCCCATAGGGGCAATATGTCGATAACTACAGCAAGGATCATGATTAATTTATGTTCCGTTAAGAACGTAATGTATACCTCGATGCTTTGCATATACCGTTCCTACGGAACGCCTCACCAATTTACCTGGAATATCTACCAACATAATGTTCCTAACGGAACATAGCATGATACACCAACCGAAATTGATTTCACGATTCCCCATTCACAATTCACTACTGACAATTCACCATTGACCTTACATCTGTGTTGATATCAATAAAAAACCACCTTCTTTCAAAAGGTGGTTTTTGTATAATTTCGACAGTGTTATTTTAGCAGTGCTTCCAGCTTACGTTCCAGATCTGCGCCCCGCAGGTTCTTTGCTATGATTCTGCCATCCGGACCAATCAAAAAGTTCTGAGGTATACTGTTGATACCATACTGTTGTGACACCGCATTTTGCCATCCCTGCAAATCACTTACATGCCCCCATACCAGGCCATCCATCTTAATAGCTTCTACCCAGGCTGGTTTGGTTTTATCAAGCGATACACCCAGCACGGTAAAATTCTTATCCTTAAAGCGATTGTAATTGGCTACCACATTTGGATTCTCCTGTCTGCAGGGTCTGCACCAGCTTGCCCAAAAATCGATCAATACATACTTTCCCCTGTAAGAAGCCAGGCTTACAGGAGTACCCGTTGTATCTGCCTGGGTAAAATCTGCCAGCACCGTACCAACCGCATTGCGTTTTGATTCAGCTATCTGCTGTGCTACATAACTACCCATCGGCGAAATTTTCACAGCAGGTGATAACAGACTAAAAAGGGCTTCCGTTTTAGCAGTTTCATCTACCAATTGATTGTAACGGATAATGGCAAGTGGGGTAATAAAGGATTCAGGATGGACTTTGATAAAACCGGAGGTTGCAGCCAGCGCACCGGCAATGGCCACTGAATCATAAATGGCATTTTCTGCAAACACTTTTTGAAAAGGTGCCAGCGTTGCATTTAGTTCAGCGTAATCATTGTGCGAGGCAGATCCACTAATCACAGCGGCTTCAAGCGAATCCTTTACTGCCGATACTTTCACTGCACTGTTATCCATAAACAGGGTGATATAAGGTGGCACTTTATTAAACAGTATAATCTTAAAGTCGGGAGTGGTTACCTTTCCTTTAAATGCAAATGTATTTTTACTAATGGTTGTTTCAGATTCAGGTGCACCAGTTTGTCCATTCAACAATGAAACAGCAGTTCCGTCAGGATAGCCTTTTACTGTTCCGTTGATTACAAAACCATCTACCGGTGTTGCGGCAACCACTTTTTTAGTGGCAGTGGTATTAGTCGTAGTTTTTTTTGTGGTAGTGGTTGTTTTCTTTTTGGTTTGAGCCATTGCAAAAACTGGTATCAGCAAGGCAAAAAGGAATATTCTCTTCATAATTAACATTTAAGACCGCAATATAATTGGTTTTAAGGAGATCAATTTAAGCCAGTACACTATTTAGGAATTCTTTAGTAGCTAATCCAATGTCGGTTTTATTTTCCAGTGCCTTAATATATGCACTGCCAATGATGGCACCATTGGTATATTCACAGGCCGATTGAAATGTAGCCTTGTCCTTTATTCCAAAGCCAACCAGGATAGGATTCTTTAATTTCATATCCTGTAGCTTTTTAAAGTAGGCTGACTGGTCCTGAATTGCCTTATTATTACCAGTGGTAGATGAAGAGGATACGGCATATAAAAAGCCGCTGCACAGTCCATCAATCTTCCTGATTCTGTCTTCCCCGGTTTCGGGTGTTACTAAAAAGATGAAGCGAAGATTGTGTTTTTCAAAAAGCTGACGGTAATCGGTTTCAAATTCATACATGGGCAAATCGGGCAGGATGATGCCATCCACCCCAACTGATTCCGCAGCTGCACAAAACTTTTCCAATCCAAATTGCATAATCGGGTTCATATATCCCATTAGGATGATGGGTAGGTGAATGGTTTCCCGGATGTTTTTTAATTGCTCAAATAGAACGGGGATGCTCATACCGTTATCAAGCGCAATCATATTGCTTTGTTGAATCACGGGACCATCTGCCAAAGGATCGCTGTAGGGCATTCCAATTTCAATGATATCGGCGCCATTGTTTTGCAGGGCTGCCAACACTTCTGGCATACTGTTTAAATGCGGATAGCCTGCAGTGCAGTATACATTTAAAACCTGTTGTTGTTTTTTTTCAAAAAGTTGATCAATTCTGTTCATGCGTTGTTGTTATTCGAGAAAGAGGGTGTGCCCTTTCTGTGAAATGATTATTTTTAGTCTCCTTTCTTTCACCTCATCCGCCCTTCGGGCACCTTCTCCTTCAGGAGAAGGGTATTCGATGCGAATATCTTTTGTGAATAGGTTCGGTGGGCTTTATTTTGTTTGTTTGGCTCTGTTAGTTAACCAATTAAACTGGATTTCAAGCTACCTATTTCTATTCAGCGTATTTACATGTTCTTCAATTCTGATTATTACCGACGTAATCGATTGAATGATTTCATGGTTTGTAAAACGCAATACTGTTATTCCATTTTCATTTAAAACTTTTGTCCGGTACTGATCATATGCTGCAATGTCTTTTTCATCGTGAATGCTTCCATCCGCCTCTACACATAACTTTACTTCATGACAATAAAAATCCAATACATAATTACCAAATGGATGCTGTCTTCTAAACTTCAGGTTCATCAACTTTCTATTACGAAGTGATTGCCACAACCTCTCTTCCGCCTCCGTTTTTGCCATTCTTAAGTAATGCGCATGATCGTAGGTAGAAGGGTTGGCATTGTTGTGCAAATTTTCATTATAGTCAGCCATAAAAAATGATTGCAAATAAAAAAACCTATCCCACTCTGTCAATTAGCAAATAAATCTAAAAACTTAAAAGCTTTTTCAAAGCCCCTCTCCTCAAGGAGAGGGGTTGGGGTGAGGTGTATCTTCAATACATAAATATTCCCCAACCCTACCCTGCTAAATATACTTCATATATGTTGCCAAATCCTTATCTCCCCTGCCACTCAAACAAATGACTACCACATCATCCTTATCAAATTTCATATCATTTAAAACAGAAAAAGCATGTGCTGTTTCCAGTGCCGGAATGATGCCTTCTGTTCTGCTGATTTCAAAGGCAGCGGCCAATGCTTTTTCATCTGTGGCACTCATAAATATGCCACGACCACTGGTGTATAAATGAGCATGCAGCGGGCCAATACCCGGGTAATCCAATCCCGCCGATATGCTATGAGGTTCTACTACCTGGCCATCTTCAGTTTGCATCAGCAAACTTTTGCTGCCATGCAAAATACCTGGCTTTCCCAGTTGTGTTGTTGCAGCACTCATGCCACTCGCAATACCACAACCTGCTGCTTCTACCGCTACCAGCTTCACAGATAAATCATCCAGGAAATGATAAAATGCACCGGCTGCATTGCTCCCGCCACCCACACAGGCAATTACATGCGTCGGCAATTCGTTGCCTGTTTTTTCAAGCAATTGTTTTTTGATTTCTTCGCTGATCACACTTTGAAAACGTGCCACCATATCCGGATAAGGATGCGGACCAACCACACTTCCAATGATGTAATGCGTATCCACCGGATTATTGATCCAGTCACGGATGGCTTCATTGGTTGCATCTTTCAGCGTTTTACTGCCACTAACTGCAGGCACCACCTTAGCTCCCAACATTTGCATTCTTGCTACGTTTGGCGCCTGTCTTTCAATATCTTTTTCACCCATGTAAACGATGCACTCCAATCCTTTCAACGCACATACCGTTGCAGTAGCCACACCATGCTGACCGGCTCCTGTTTCTGCAATGATTCTTTTTTTACCCAGCCTTTCCGCCAATAGTATCTGACCGATTGTGTTGTTGATTTTGTGTGCACCTGTATGACAAAGATCTTCCCGTTTCAGGTAGATATTGGCATGGTGTTTTTTGCTTAAACGCTCTGCAAAAAACAATGGTGTTGGTCTTCCCACATAATCTCTCAGCAATTGCTGAAACGCTTGCTGGAATGCGGGATCATACATAATCTGCAGGTACTGTTCCTGCAATTGCTTTACGTTTGGATATAACATTTCCGGAATAAAAGCTCCCCCGAATGTACCGTAGTATCCATGTTCATCTACCGAAAAGACTGTTTCTTTTGTCATCATCATTTGTATTAAGTTAAACCCAAAAAATATCGGGGTATGATTCTATCATTCTATCATTCACTCATTCACTCATTCTATCATTCACTCATTCTATCATTCACTCATTCTATCATTCACTCATTCTATCATTGTATCATTGAATCCGGAATAATTAATTCCAAAAATTTTAAATCCATCCATTTGCCAAACTTATGCCCCACTTCTCTAAAATGGGCTACCTCTTTAAAACCAAACTTTTCATGCAACGCTATGCTTGCTTCGTTGGAAGCCTCTATGCCAGCAACCATAGCATGCACATTCAAAACCCTCGCAGTTGTTATCAAAGGCGGCATCAATAATTTTGAAATTCCCCTGCCCCTGGCATCGGCGGCAACATACACCGAATTTTCAACGGTAAAACGATATCCCTGCCATTGGCGAAAAGGTCCGAATGTGCTGAATCCAACTATCTTTCCATTTTCCTCCGCAACAAATACAGGATGGCCCAATTGCTTTTTAATCGCAAACCATTCCTTTCTCATCTCCAATGTATGCGGATCGTATTGCCATACGGCAGTGGTGTTCAGGATGATTTCATTGTAGATTTCCAGCATAGCCGGTAAATCTTTTTCAATGGCCTGTCTTATGGTGGTCATACGAATGTATATTTCATTTGGCAGTCATTACAGCATGCGGTCTGACCTGCGGTGCCGACCGCATAGTTTAGCCTGCTGTACCTTCTGCCTGGTGCTACTTTTTCAATCCCTGCTTCAATTGCAGCAACAGTGCCATATCCTTTACACCCGGGCTTTTTTCAAAGCGGCTGTTTACATCTATTCCAAAATAATCCGGATGTTTGAATGCTTTAATTTTCGCAACGTCTTCAACGCTGATTCCACCGCTTAAGAAAAATGGTTTTTCAATCTTGCTTTTGCTGATCAGCTTCCAGTCGAACTTTTCACCCGTGCCGCCTGCAAGTCCGTCTTTTGATGCGGTATCAAACAAGTAGTAGTCACACACATCATCATAATCGGCTACCAACTCATCAATGGAACCCACGCCATCACCGATTGAGAAGGCTTTTATTACTTCTACATCATCAGATAACTGTTCACATAATTCCGGTGGCTCCTGGCCGTGTAACTGCACTACATCCAATCCATAATCATCTACCATTTCCATGATCTCATCGTATGCTGCGTTTACAAACACACCTACTTTCTTCACATCAAAATCAGTTGACTGTAGTTCTTCTTTAGAAATTTTTCCCACTACATAACGGGGAGATTCTTTGTGAAATATTAATCCTGCAAAATCAATGTTCAAACCATCTAACTGTTGCAATTGTTTTAGCTGTGTAATGCCACATACTTTGATATTCATTGTTTGTTGTTTTCTTTTTATTATAGTTGTTGTATAAATTTCCTGATCAATTCCATATCCTTTACGCCGGGCATCAACTCAAACTTACTATTCACATCTATAGCAAATAACGCTTTGGCCTCCGGCTTTGTTTCAAATTCTTTTAATTTAGCTACATCGGCCGGCTCAATACCGCCACTTAAAAAATATGGCTTTCCTACTTCCACATCTTTCAGTTTATCCCAGTTAAATTTTTTGCCGGTGCCTCCGTAGCCAGCGCCTTCGGTATCAAACATAAACATGTCGCACACATCCATGTATTCCCTGATCCGCCAGCCGATATTATCTGTATCACTAATGCGAAAAGCCTTTACAACGGAAATATAATCCGCAATTTTCTCGCAATATTTAGCCGTTTCATCTCCATGCAATTGCACCATATGTAGCCTGCATTCATCCACCATCTGCAATACCTCTTCAATAGAAGCATTTACAAAAACGCCTACCTTATTTGTGTTGGTTTCTTTTTTGATCTGGCTGGTTGTCATGTGTCGTAACACATACCTGGGCGATTTAGGATAAAAGATCAGGCCGGCAAATGTTGCACCCACTTCAGGCAATTGATTCAATTGCTCCACCTGTGTGATGCCACATACTTTTACTCTCATTGTACTTTTGCATTTAATTGTTGAACAAAGCCGGCAAAAGCAATCGTGGGGTCAGGTTGTTTCATAAAGTTTTCTCCAATTAAAAAACCCTTGAAACCTGCCTGCCTGAAGATACATATTGTTTCAACATCATGAATACCGCTCTCCGCTATTTTAATTTTATCGGCGGGTATTTTTTTACTCAATGCAATGGACCTGTTGATGTCGACGGTAAATGTTTTCAGGTCACGGTTGTTGACGCCTATGATCTCTGTTTCATCACAAATATGTTGCAGTTCTTCTTCCGTATGTAATTCAAGCAATACTTCCAGTTGCAATGATTTTGCAAATGCTGCCAGCTCTTTTACCCTTACCGGTGTTAAGCAGGCTGCAATCAATAAAATTACATCTGCGCCCATTGCCCTTGCCTCCACTACCTGGTATTCATCAATCATAAAATCCTTCCTGAGAATGGGAATATTATTGACCCTTGCTCTCTTTACATCTTCACCCGATCCTCCAAAAAAATGACCATCCGTAAGTACCGATAAACAACTGGCCCCGTGCAATGTATAGGCAGTAGTTACCGCTACCACATCTGCCTGGTCATTGATGATTCCCTTTGACGGCGATTGGCGCTTAAACTCAGCAATGATGCCGGTTTTGGTTTCATCCAGTAAAAATTGTTTTAATGAGAAAGTGGGCCTTTTAAAAAAATCACTTTGCATCAATTCTTCGACAGATACTACCTTTTTAGCAGCAGCTATTTCAATTTTTTTATGCGCTATTATTTTATCTAAAATGTTCATACACTGTTCCGCTAAACTGCGGAAAATTTTAATTCGAAATATTATAAAGTCTTTCCTTTTTTTGATCTTCCACTCCTGCCGATAAAATTAAACTCAACAGTATTTCACCATCAAGCCTCTTTCAGGGGATTTAGGGGCATAATTTCTTCAATGCTCCCAATGCTTTTCCACTTTCCAGGCTTTCCACCGCCAATTGGTAACATTCATCATAACTGCTATAATGGCCTGTACATTGTAATGCCATAGCCGAGTTGGCCAACACTACTGCATTCTGCGACCAGCTACCATTTCCTTCCAGGATATTGATGAATATTTTAGCCGCATCTTCTACTGTGTCACCTCCATAAATCGATGCTGCGCTTACAGATCGTTTACCCAATTCGATGGGTGTCATGATGCGTTCCCCTTCATTGGTGATTACCTTGGTATCACCCGTTAATGAAATTTCATCGTATCCATCCAGGCTGTGGATGATGGTAAAATTGTTACCTGTTTCCTGTAACAGGTAATTGTAGATTCTGGCCATTTCCAGATTGTAAACCCCAACCAACTGGTGTTTTGGAAAAGCAGGATTTACCATTGGGCCGAGCATGTTAAAAAACGTACGAATACCAAGGTTTTTGCGGATGGGGCCTACTGCCTTTAATGCCGGATGAAACAATGGTGCATGCAAAAAACAAATATTGGCAACTTCCAGTTCCTTATTTAAAATAGCCGCATCATTTTTAAAACGGTATCCCAGTTGCTCCATTACATTACTTGAGCCGCTGATAGAAGTAGCACCGTAGTTGCCGTGTTTGGCTACTTTATTGCCCGTGCCAGCCACCACAAAACAACTTAGCGTAGATATATTAAATGTATTTTTTCCATCACCACCGGTGCCCACAATATCCATTACTTCCTGGCCTTGTAAGTCGACCCGTACACACAATTCCAACAAGGCATCTCTAAAGCCCTGCAACTCCTGTATGGTAATACTACGCATAAGGTACACCGTTATGAAAGAAGCCAGTTCACTTTCGTTGTAAGTACCTTTTGAAATATTGATCAGCACTTCTTTTGCCTGTTCTCTTGAAAGACTTTTGTGTTCAAATAAAAAACTCAGTATCTTTTTCATTGTATGTTCTTGTAGTAATAGTAAAGTTTTTGTTGGTGAATGGTCAATGGTAAATGGTCAAAAATATCATTCTATCATTCACTCATTCTATCATTCTATCATTCTATCATTCTATCATTCTATCATTCACTAATTCACTCATTCACTCATTCACTCATTCTATCATTATTTCAGCCAATTCCGCATCATCTTTTCTCCGTCCGGCGTAAGCACACTTTCGGGATGAAACTGCACGCCCTGCACATCATATGTTTTATGTTGCAACCCCATGATGAAACCATTGTCATCTACTGCAGTCACCTCCAGTTCTTCCGGAAAATCTTTATCATTTACAATCCAGGAATGATAACGCCCAACTTCAACCGTATCGCCCAGGCCCTGCAAAATCTTTGAAGCAGGGTTGGTGATTTTTATAGGTGTCGCAATACCATGATACACTTTATCAAGATTTACCAGGGTGCCTCCAAATGCCTGCCCGATGGCCTGGTGGCCCAAACACACACCCAGTATAGATTTGGTGGATGCATACTCTTTTATCAATGGCAATAAAAGGCCTGCTTCTTCCGGTATTCCCGGACCAGGTGATAAAATTATTTTATCATACGCCTTCACTTCTTCCAGCGATATTTTGTCGTTGCGAAATACATCTACCTTCTGGTGTAATATCTTTTCAACCAGGTGTACCAGGTTGTAAGTAAAGGAATCATAATTGTCAAATACCAATATTTTCATTTCAGATATTTTGTGCCATTACGATGGCTTGTTTTAATGCATTCAATTTATTGTTCACTTCCTGCAACTCACTCTCCGGCTTACTCGCTGCCACAATACCTGCGCCAGCCTGGTAAACCAGCGTATTATTCTTACTTAGGAAAGTACGGATCATAATGGCATGATTGCAACTTCCATCAAAGCCAATATGACCAATGGCACCACCATAATAACTTCTGCCGGTGGGCTCATTTTCATTAATCAGTTGCATGGCCTTAAACTTGGGCGCACCACTCAAAGTACCTGCCGGAAAACTTACCGCCAGCAATTTAAAGGGATTGTTTTCAGGGCCCACCACACCGGTAACTTCACTCACCAAATGAATTACATGGGAGTAATAATTTACCTTTTTATATTGCGTTACTTCCACCTGATCGCACATGCGGCTCAGGTCGTTTCTTGCAAGGTCTACCAGCATCACATGCTCTGCATTTTCCTTCGGATCGTTTTCCAGCTGAACGGCCAAAGCCTTATCCGTTTCATCATTGCCCGTTCTTTTAAATGTGCCGGCAATCGGATGTACAATGGCTTTTCCATTGCGTACAATCAACTGGCTCTCCGGAGAGGAGCCCATTAGTTTATAATCACCATAATCAAAATAAAATAAATAAGGGCTGGGATTGATGCTGCGTAGCGCACGATACACATTGAACTCGTCGCCGGAGAAAGATTGTTGAAAACGCCTGCTCAGCACAATTTGAAAAACATCGCCCCGGTGACTGCTTGCAATTCCTTTTTGCACCATTTCAATATAAGCATCGTCCGTGAGGTTGGAGCTTTCTTCGCCCTTTGCTTTAAAAGGAAAAGTGGGTACATCCTTACTTTTGATCAGGCTTTCAATCAGCTCTAGTTCACTATCAATTCCATCAATGGCATTTTCACAAATAAACAATTCATTTTTAAAATGATTGATCGCAATCACGTATTGATACAAGCGATACCGCATCAATGGGATTTCAATACCGGGTTGTTGATGACTGTTGTCGAGTTGGATGGTATCAAAAAATTGAACTGCATCATAGGAACTGTATCCAAATAATCCCTGGGCCACATTTACCGGCCTGGTTTCAGCCTGGGTAATTTCAAAACGCTGCATAAAATCCCAGAGCAGATCAGGTACTTCTGACGGATTGGTGATTTTAATTTTTTCCGGTGTTTGACCGGGTAATTTATACTCAAGGGTATCTGCAGTTCTAATTTCGATACCGGCAATTGCGTGGATACCGATAAAGGTATAGCTGTTGTCACCTGCATGATAATCGGAACTTTCCAGTAAGATGGTATCCCGAAAACGGTCCCTGAGCCGGAGATAAATTCCTACGGGAGTGTACACATCTGCAAGCAGTTTTTTGTACCTGGTTTGAATGGTTATTTTTTTCATATTCCGTCAGCCTGTTGGCTTTTTTCTAAAGCGTTAACCCGAACATTTCAATTGAAGTGCTGATTAAATCTTATGCGATGAACTAATATTTTTTCTCTCCGAATCCCTTGTTGCCGTTGATGGCAGGAAATTAAAAAACCCCAACACAATGTGTCGGGGCCTGAATATATTTATACAATAGCAAAGCGACACATCAAAATTTTGACTGCCACCACCAACCATTGTTATTTAAATTGTTTTTTTTCATTTGCTGTGCAAAGATGTGGGGGAATGATTGAATAAAAAAACTTTTTTTACATTTCTCAAAAATAAAATACAGCGCTTGTTTTATCGACCAGGCTGAAAAAAGTTGGCTTCGGATGCAACATCAATATTAAATTTCAAATACAAATATTCTAATATTACCCCGGTAATTTTTCGCTTCGGTACGCATATGGTTCTTTGGGCCGTCCCCAAAAAAACTAAACGCTTTCACGGTTACAATCCGATCGTTTCCTCTTAATAATTTGATAAGAGAAGAGACTTTATTTTAAAATACATCAACAGTTATTAAGTGGTAATTTTAGGGCCTATAAAAGTTATAGTAAAAAAAAATATTAAAACAGCTTATATGAAAATTATAATTTTTGGAGCAACTGGTATGGTCGGCCAGCATCTTGTAAAACAAGCCTTACACAATGGACTTGAAGTAAGGGCTTTTGGCAGGAATGTATTTACCGCCGATTTACCAAAAAATGATCTGCTGGAGTTGGTGCAGGGTGCGTTGTTTGACGAGAAGCAGGTATTTGAAGCCATCCAGGGATGTGATGCGGTACTTTCCGCTTTGGGTGGAGATAGAACAGGTGCAGATTTAACCCGCTCACTTGGTATGAAAAACATTGTGGCGCAGATGCAGAAAGCGGATATTAGTCGTATCGTAGCGCTAGGAGGAATGGGATCTTTGAATGCGGATGAGGAAACATTGGTGATGGACCAACCAGGATTTCCTGACAAATTTTTACCAGTTAGCCGGGAACACTATAAAGCCTACGAATTCTTGAAGGCATCAACCCTTGATTGGACATTTGTTTGCCCGCCGGATATCATCGATGCGGAACCAACCGGAGATTTTACAAGCTCCGCAACATACCCACCGGCAGGCAAATCCAATAAAATAAATGCCGGGGACCTTGCCTTATTTATGTTGAAAGAAGTTACAAAAAAAGAATTTGTGCATCAAAAGGTGGGGATTGCTAATTAGAATCGCTTTCTTCTTTTGAGGAATTGCGTATTTCAGATCAAATTGCTGCTTTGAAACCGGTGAATTGGAAAACTGGACGTAAGAGTAGACAGGAAAGAATAGCCAAAATAAAGGTGAAAAAGACATTTATTCAATACTATATTGCCTGAAACTGATAAAATAACTACCAATAATCATCTATAAAATCAAATGGGCATCATAACCATAATACCATTAAATCCAGCAAGGGAGCGGCTTTACAAGTTATTTTAGACATTAGCCGTCATTAAATGGCTTATAAGTTAGCACTAAAACTAAAAAAGCCCACCTTACTTTTGTATAAGAAAGGTGAGCTGGTAGATAAACAAGCAATCGTAAAAAAAGGCAATCAATCGTTAGTACGGCGCAAATATAGTGGCTAGTTTCTTAACAAAACCATTTATGTTAAAAAAATATTAAGATTTTCATATAGCAAGCAATCGTTAAAGTCCTTCCGTTTCCACGGAAGGGCTATTTTTTTGTGCCTACCCCAAATTTAACAGCAGCCTTTCTGCTTTAGTCAACTTTTTTACGGTTATAGAAATAAGTCCCCTCTTTCATAATTATAAAATCCGATAGTGAAAAGTCAGTTTAAAACCTGATTCATATCATCTGGAATTAAAATTTATAGCGGGTACTTTGCAGCGTGGAGTTATTTAAGAAAATATCAACATTCTTTTTGCTGGTAATCTATTTGATGTCGGCATCTACAACTGCTGAATTATTAAAATTGCCCTTACTGCTGAATCACTATTCCCATCACAAAGCCGGCAACAAAAACACCGGCGTTATTTCCTTTCTTAAAGCACATTACAACAACGCATATGAACGGGATAACAATTCGAAGGAAGACAAACAACTCCCCTTCAAATCGCCCCATTCAGCTTTCACGCAGTCATTTATTGCCTTGCCCGTTTCTACATTTGTAGCTTTGCCAACCAGCCTTGAATGCTACAACAACACTGTATTTAAAATCCCTGATCATCTAAAGTTACCAGCTGAATATTTGGCTGTAATCTGTCAGCCTCCCAAAAATTCCTGAGCCTTCGCACGCAATATTGCATTCAATTCCGATGAAACGTTTACAGTAACATTTCGTTTACTATTGAGCTGAAAACAGCTTATCAATCATTTTTTATGATGTAACTTACTGTAAGATTAACCTCGTCTTCAAATTTAATTCTCCCATAGCTTTTAAATAAAAATCCCCAATGAATGTTTCAGAAAAAAATGCAGGGTTAACCACGGAACAGGTTACCGCAAGCCGGTTAAAAAATGGCAGCAATACACTCGAAATGCAGGA
>Ga0123337_10005185_pt1 | contig 12922 bp, 15 predicted proteins | sample frozenSSSSmetaG_FD_89792 | JGI IMG/M metagenome (GOLD analysis project Ga0123337, IMG submission 89792) | Glacier valley bacterial and archeal communities from Borup Fiord, Nunavut, Canada, to study Microbial Dark Matter (Phase II) -... | ecosystem: Environmental > Aquatic > Freshwater > Ice >...
AACAAGAACCGGAGGCATTACCTTTGTCTGCTGACAAATCATTAAACAGGAGAAAAGTAGGAGGAGAATATTAAGAAAATATGATAAAATATAAACTAATCATCAGTGTGGGTTTAATATGCATAGCAGCGTGTTCTGCGAAAAAGAAAGTGCTGTATGAATTTCCGGAATCCATGTCTGATGCGGTGAAATCGGAATACATCACACAATTTAACAAAGGAAAAATCTTATACGAATTAAATTGTGCCAAATGTCATACGACCAAAAAGAGGGGTAAAGAAATCATACCCGATTTTAATCCCGATCAGCTGGCGAATTACGAGCTCAGGTTTGCCAATTCGCAGCATGAAGAGAATTTAACAGAATCTAAAATGACGGAAGATGAACTGGTATTGGTGATTACCTTTTTGCGTTACAAGAAAAAGAACAAAATAAAAAACCCTGCCAAACAATCAGATACCACTAAGATCAAGTGATTCGATAGTACCCGAAAGGGTCAATGATTTATCTGAAGGTCCTGCCATATGGCAGGACCTTTTTTTTTGTCTTTTAAATGAAATAAGTATATTTTTGAAAGATGAACATACATCCATGAAAGAACAAACTGGTCCATATCTCATAGGGTTTTATGTCTTTCTATATTTGTTGTTGTGTCAGGCCTGTGTGTATGATTCGCGGTCGCAACAATTACCTAAAACAAAACCTGAGAAAGAACTTACTTATGATAGCGCCAGACATCTTATCAATGAGATGAAACAGAGCCTCAAAAAAGGGCTTCAGTCACATAAGATTAGCGAAGATAGTGTGGGATTGGTTTACACCAATGTGTTGGTCAATACGATCATACCTTATTGGTACGGCACCACCTGGGATTTTAATGGTTATACCGCAAAACCGGGCGAAGGTGCTGTGGCTTGCGGATATTTTGTGTCGACTACCCTGCAACATTCGGGCATCAAACTCAACCGCTACAAGATGGCGCAAAAATCATCTATGGATGGCGCGTTAATGCTGGAACCGAAAGATTCATTATGGATAAAATACTGCAATAGGGAAGATTTTCTTGTAGCCTTCAATAAAAAATGCAAACCCGGTTTGTATATGGTGGGTTTGTCTTTTCATGTGGGTTATTTGTATAAGACTGCAGAAGATGTTTATTTTATCCATTCGAGTTATGTGTCACCTACCTGCGTGGTGCAGGAAAAAGCATCTGAATCTGTAGCTTTGGGCCAGTCAAAAATATTTGTGATTGCAGATATTACGCATAACAAAAAACTAATGAAGAAATGGCTGAATGCAGAAGAACTATAACAAAAAACCTTAAAAAAAACATATGGAAAATCACGCTGAATACAACACGCACCTCGACATTAAATTCGAACATTTAGAGCGCATAGACATCCCTGAAATGGTGGAAGAAAACACCCATAAGTGGTTCAATCAAACCTTAACACAAGTCAATGACAGCGTCGTGAGGCTAGGTATAGTAGAAGGTGAATACCACTGGCATAAACACGACAACGACGACGAGTTTTTCTTTGTGTTAGAAGGCCAGCTTTTAATTGATCTTGAAGACCGCACCATCGAATTAAATCCCAACCAGGGTGTCACCATTACCAAAGGCGTCATGCACAGACCCCGAGCACCCAAAAAAACCGTCATGTTGATGATGGAAACCAGCACCATTGAACCGACGGGGGATTGAAAAGGGGGAGGACATAATTAGCTCCAACAAACCTAATATTTAACCAAGCTTCCTCCCATGCCTGCTGTCCCACCAAAGAGTGAGAGCCGAGTAACTTCCTCCCATGGTTGTGCTCTGCGGCCACCAAGCATACAAAATTCTGACTAAGCTCTTACCCCATCCTTGGTAGTCTGCCAAAGAGTGATAGATGAGTAACTTCCTCCCATGCTTGCTGTCCCATCAAAGAGTGATAGATAAGGAACTTTCTCCTATGGTTGTGTGCTGCGGCCACCAACCATACGCAATTCTGACTAAGCTTTACGGATGTATCTTTGGAAGAAAAACAATAAAGCACTTGATGTCTTATACAAGTGTGAATCAAAACATCTAGGCGACCTTATCATTCAGACGCAAAGTTTTACAATATACTTTGCTTCCTGAATTCAAATCCGGTTACGTTATAGGCTTTAAGAACTTCAATTAATCTGGATGAAACAAAAGGGTATAAAAACATACCACGTATATAAAACAAGTCGTATTCTTTTTCAATCAGTACTTCATTTAAGGTAAGTTTAGAAGCAGAGATATAACTTATGGGCATTTTTTTTTCAATGTATTCCTTATAGGAATCAATTGTTACGTCATCGGTTTTTTGGAAAAGTAAATTACACAAATGAAATCTTGTTTTTTTATAATCAATATTGCTTAAGAAATAGTCACTATTGTCCTTGAAATGTAACCAGAAATATTCCAATCTATTACCTTTAATGATAAGGGTTGCAGGATAATATTTATGTTCCATAAGATTGAAATGCTGGAGAATATCTTTTACTTTTTGGTTAATCAAAAAACCTTTAGCAGAAATATTACTTGGGCTTACAGCATCTGTTAATATGGCTTTTTCTTCCAGTTCAAATATGAGTTCAGGCTCAAAGTCTGGAAACTCGTCATTGGTAAGTTTAGTCATTGAGTTAGGTTGCTCAAACCATTTATAAGTTAATCCCATGCCATCCGGCATACCTTTGCATTGATGGTATTTTCTTCCTATGGTTTTTTCGTCTGTTGCTTCAGAGATAAATAAGTACTTCATACTGATGTTTTAAACATTTTCCTCCCGTGCATGTGTGTTCCTCTACCATAGCATTCGGAATAACAAATAAACAAATATTTTTTGAATTTGAGGCGGATTTTAATAAATTTGTCTATTAGGGATTTTAGCACATGAATCATTTAACTAAGGAAAAAAGTACTTTCACTAATATCTCCTGTTTAGGACTGAGTATCTTGCTGGCTTTGATCTTGTCTAATTGTTCAGGTACAAGTATTGTAAATGAAGAAACAAAAAATCAAACAGACACTTACTGGATTTTAGATCAGTATTTTGATAGCATATTTGCGGGCAAACAGATAGCGAAATATGCTAGTGATAAAATATGTTTTCAAAGTGTTATCCTTCATTTAGAAAAGGATTCTTTTAAATTGCATGGGCTAGTCAATTGGCAATATACTCAAAAAATAAATGTTGGGGAGGATACCATGATTGTCCGTAATCGGTTTGGCACTTTTAAATTCTTTCCGGCCAATGGAAAATACCTTTGTATAGTGGATCATCAAAAGGATAAAATTTACACTTTTGACCGGGTAACTGACACGGGTTTATTGACAATCTTAAAATCAAATCAGAAAAGTCGTTTCCAGGCATATATGAATGAAAAAATTTGGAAAGAATTTTTCTCAGGCAAATATGTACTTCAAGATAAAAGCAGTACAGTCCATGAAAGCGAATTCCACAAAAACAATACCCTTGAGCACTTCCGACATTATAACAAATATCTTGTTCATGATTACATGGGCACATGTAATCCGTATCATGGTCTTGATGCCATTGTGTTGATAGATACCAGCGCCAATCAGACTCATCTAAAGAAAAGAGAAGTGTTTAACTGGCAAATTAAATCAGATACAATCATTCTACGCAAATTTAACCTTGAAAACGATGAAAACTATACCTTAAGCAAAGAAATTATTCTACTTAAAAAAATCGCACAACGGTGAATTTTCCCTACAGGCTTCTTGCTATCTCATTCTCACGACCCATAGGTTCACCCAATCCCAAACTAGTTTCATTGAATTCCAAGTCGTTCTCGTATACCTTAAAATAGGATGCTCCAATATAGAATTGCTCATCACTGGTTTCAATCTCAAACAAATAATTTTCGTCAAAATTTAAAAATGAATTAACAGAGTCGTAGTGAATGAGCTTTTGGTTTTTATCTAGAATCCTGACACAAATGCTGAACGCAGAAGTAAATAGTTGGATATAACTCGTGCCGAAAAAGATAACATCAATATTTTTAATATAATCATCATCCTTACTAGATCTTAATAGCAGTTGTCCATGACTTACCTTAAAGTCAAAAACTGTAAAGTACCTATCTGATTTAAAAATCTCTTTGTTCATAGATTATAATTTTAAAATGGGCATGCATGGTTTTAGTTGAAATAAAATATCGTTTCTCCCATGCTTGGTAGTTCTCCAAAGAGTGATAGATGGAAAACTTCCTCCCATGGTTGTGTGTTCCGCCACCAACCATACGGATGTATCTTTGTCTCCATATTTATAAAACATAATAATGGACGGTACAGTCGATTTCTTGTTGTTGACCTTCAAATTCAAAGTGATGTTTTAATCAAATTTTTTTAAGTTTATTTTTACCGTATTAACCTTAGTTATGGAATCATTTATTCTGAAAAAATCAATAATCACATACTTGTTGTTTTTGTTAAATGTAGCATTAGCATTACAATCATTAAGGACACCGAAATATTCCTCGCCATTGTCTATTTTATACAAATAATCAAAAGAATCGTTGGGGTACTTTGATATGACAAAGTTAAATCTATAAGTACTTTTATTATAGCTAGGAAAAGATATTAAAAATCCAAGATGCTGAGAGTAATGGTATTCCTCAATCCAAAATTCTGCATGTTGAAAGGTTTCAAGTATTGGTCTGCCTTCTGATATGATGTCATATTTTGCCTGATTTATTAAATATCCGACTTTTTCAGATTCATTCTTAGTCTTAAAAATTCCATTATTTGAGGTAAATAAAAAATGTCCTTTCATCAACATGAGCGATAAAAGATAATACAATAGGCCAAAAGCGAGGACCATATACAGAAGTAATTTTGTTTTCATATTTCTCTCATGCTTAGCATTCTGCTGCCAAACCATTCGGAATAACAAATAAACAAAGATTTTTTTGAATTTAAGGTAGATTTAGTTTCATTGGGCGCGTTTACTTTCCGATCGGACACGTTTAACCTGAGAATTGGACAAAGACTTATTGCGGTCGGGCACAAACTTATTAGCCTTGGGCACACTTACTTTTTTGTCAGGCACGTTTCCCTTAGCATCGGGCAAAGACTTATTTGTATCAGACACGCTTCTCACGGTCGGATATAAACTTGTGGGGGCTGGTAATCAGTCCTCTATGGCCTCAATGTCAAGCTGTTTAAGTTTTTCAAGTCCATCTTTCATCGCTTTGAGTTGCTCCGGAGAGTGTCCTTGCCAATCCTTCACCTCAGCAATAATTTTAATCGGATGTTTACTGCGGTATGACTTAGTTGGATTTCCGGGAAACTTCTTATCGGTCAAATTCGGGTCATCCTCAATAGGACCTGTCGGTAGTACTTCGAATATTCTACCGGGCGCATCACCCAAGGCAAGTTCAGCTCCCCAAATGGCGGCGTCCATTGTGGCGGTGAGATACACATAAGAAGCTTTTTTCATTTGGCCGTAATTTGAATGAAAACCGGTTGCAATCAGGTCACCCTGTTTCAGATTAGCCTTAGTGCCATGATAAAACTTCTCTGGATTTAAGTTCTTGTCAGTTTTTATTGATTTGTCCATAAGGTGTAAGTTAATTTTAATGAATAAGTACTATTTTCTCTTTTTTTAAATCTTTCTTTCTAATGTAAACGTTTTTCATTCTATTTCCATTCATATCGTAAGAATGTTTTCGTATACTGTGGACACTAATGGGAGTAAATAATACAAATTTATTTCCGATTTTTTTATAAAAGGTAAAACAGATTTCTCTTTTTTTATTTAACCAATATTTGAGTACAACAAAAGAAGAATTGCAATCAAGGCAATTTTGCGGTGGGCAATTTGTATCCGTTTTAAAGAATAACTTGTATTCGCATATCTTGTTGAGCGCTCTGTAATTTTTTTTATAGGTTTTTATGTTATACAGTATGTTTGTTTTTTCATTGTTAATTGCAATTTGACCATTAAGTAATTTCTGGTTTTTCCCTTTATGAATTGATGGGGAAGAAAAATCCTCAAAGGAATAGTAAATCGTATCGTGCTTGTCAATAAAATAACAACCTGTTTCACCAAACATATGAAATTCAAAAAAACAAAAATTTGTGTCTTTCACATCAATGAGTGGATGTTTATTCATGATGGTATCCAAGAGGTATTTCATTGCGAAACTTGTTTTTGGGTACTGATTTGAATAATCATTACACAATTGATGATTGTAGTGATTTGTCAAGATAAGTGAGTCTGGTTTACTTCTGCAACTGGCAATAAGCATTAGAACAATAAAATAAGGAAGATAAATTGGCGTTTTCATACTTATTGTCATCAGTTTAAAGGAAGGTTACAAAGTCCTCTGTGTAAGTATATTTTTTTTGATTTTTTCTTGTATACCGATAATTTTCTTTCCCATTGACGATGATTCTATCCAGATAAAAACTGTTTTTCCTGTTGAATCGGGCAAAGGTATAAACGTGGCTAAGAAAATTGGTATGAGGATTAAAACGTAGGTCTTCTAGTGAAATAACATTGTCAACACTGTCATACGTGTACCTGAATTCTTCGAATGTTTTTTGATCCATTAATTCCTTGGATAATGCACCTGTTACGTAATATTGCTTGACAGAACCATTCTTGCTAAATTTTAAAATGGTGTAATGTGGAAGACGATCATCGGTTTTAAATTGGTGAACGTAATAACCGATCACCTTCACCCTTTCGTGGTATACAAATGATCTTGAGGACATGGATAATACCTGGGCTCTTAATGAGTCAAAATGAATAAGTAATATTCTGTCATTGATAAGTTTCCAGGTACTTACTAATGCTTGATTTTTATACAAACATAGTTTGGAGTCCTTGCATCGCTTTTTAAATTGCGAAGAATCTTTGTGATGAGCCAGGCGATAAAGCAGGGGTATGGGTAAACTATCGATGAGGTCTTTTCTGAGGCTTTCAGACTGGTCGGATGAAATATATCCATGATAATATGTCTTGCACGGAAAACATGAATCTTTGAAAAAACCGGGTACTTTGTTGGAATTTAATGAATCTTTTAAACTGTTAAAAAGAACTTTAAATTGTGTGTGTTTAAGTGAGTCAATGTGCACTTGGGCTTGGATTAAAATTGGCGTTTCTTGTGGAATGCCGGATTGTTTATCCCGAAAAGCGACAAATAGCCACAAAAAGGCAAAAAGTGATGGAACCAACATTGGTTTTTTGCCCCTCAGTAGTTTCATATATCCGCGGAGAGGAGCCACTAGGCCGGATATTATCTTAGCATGCGCACTCACCATAAAATGTTTTTTTAATTGTTGTGCCATTTTTGTTTGTCAGTCGAATAGTCCTGGTTTTCAGCCAAGTTGCGGAATGGAATAACAAATAAACAAATATTTTTTAATTTTTCACTTAGCCATTTGCTTAATTATTTCTATGGATATTCATAAGCTGAAGCTGGTCATCAAGTCATGGATTTTATTAGTAAATCGAAGGTGTATTTAATTTGTTCAAAATTATTTAATATTGTACATATTGTAACCAAGAATAAAACATTTGATAACAAAAGAATGATTTTTAAAGATAAAATTTGGCCAAAATGCAGTGGTAGATATATGAGGATTCTCATGGTATGCATGCTCATTGCAATCGATAGTCGCGGAGAAATGCCAAAATCCCGCTTTGCCTTCAAAATGTATACAGGGATTTCCTTTTTAAAGACAACAGTAAATCATGATAACCTATTAACAAATAAGATTATCCCAGCTTTTTCTCCAGAGTTTTCTTATAATTTTGCGCTCAAAAAGGGGAATTGTCTTGAATTAGGTCTGAGATTATATACAATTGGCAATAGATTAGTATATAATGATAATCCATATACCGATGGAGTAATTACTAATAAATTTGCGGTTCTTTCATTGCCAATATGCTATCATCATCAACTTGGTGTTAAGACTCAAAATCTTTCTTTGAGTGCTGGTTTTATGCTTTTTTATCTCAGTAATCGCTTTTTATTTGTAAATGATGACACCTTATTTCTAATCCATACAAGCTCTTCCACAGGCTTGAGAGTGAATCTTAATATAGGATTCAGATACATTTTCAATACAAAGAAGCAGAAATTTGGCCTTGATATTAATTATTCGCAGGGCATGGCAAATTTCTATAAGATTCATTCTGAAAATCATATGAGCAATCTTGAAAATCGCTATATCCACAAAGGCAGTTCTGTTAATTTAGGTCTAATATTTTTTTTCGGTGGAAATTCTAAGAAAGACAGAGTGGTCAAGAGGATGAATAAACGAATACATAAGGGAAAATAAAGTCACTTCGAAAAAAGTATAGGCAAAAATTCTTACGAAGCTAGCCCACAATATTTACAAAGCAAGATAAATCGTAAATCATTTAAGTATATTGTCAAAAAAAACCCCTCCCTAAGCACTTAGCTCCGTTTTCTCCAGATGTTTTTTCCGAATAGACTCACCAATAGGCGTCGGACTGCCATCATCATCTATCCTGACAAATGTAATGGAAGTGGTGCACACAATAGTTTCCTCACCGCTGTACAGACTAAACTTGCGCGCCTCGATATTCAGTGAAATCGAGCTGCTGCCAAGTCTTGAAATTTCTCCGTAAATCCGCACGTGGTGACCGGCCTTCAAAGGTTTTTTGAATATCAGCTCACCCACACGCACAGTTACCATATTGGGTGTAAAACAATATTCGCTGGCAAATCCTGCCGCCGCTTCATCAATCCACGACATCAGTGTGCCGCCAAAAAGATTGCCATGTATGCCAATGTCCTTGGCCATCACGATGCGTTTATTCAATAAGTTCATATGTTTTTAGTTTTTGAGTGTTTAGTATTGGGCTGAATTCGGGCAGTGTTTCCAGTAAGATAAAAGAATTGTCAGCATCTGCCGTTTGTATGGTTTTGATATTTTCCAGGCTAATGCGACCGATGATATAGGCATTTTCAGAATTGGCATACGATTCATTTACCTCGTCAAACAACTGAATATAATCTTTGCTGTACCTTTTCTGATGTCTGAAAAACACTTTCAAAAATATGGCCTCATCGTGTTCCAGATACTCTCCCTGAATTAATTTTTTGTATTCATATCGATAATCATATGTTAAGGCAGACAAATCTGATAATACAGCGGAAGCTGTTGGATGGGCGCCTGCACCTTTGCCAACAAAAAACTGTACGTCGGCAAAACTGGTTTTTGTCAATATGCCATTAAAGACATCATCAACAGTATGCAGGTGATGGGTTTGTGGAATAAATTTAGGCAATACAAAACATGAAATCAGACCCTTGCTGTTTTTGTAAGCATGTGCCACGAGTTTAATTTTGAGTTTCTTTTCCCTTGCGTACGCCAGTTCAATCTCTCCAATCCTATTGATGCCGATGTTAAAAATATCGTCCGGTCTCACCACAAGTCCAAAAGCATGTGCAAGTAAAATCAATAATTTGTATTTGGCGTCAAAACCACCAGTGTCGAGTATGGGATTGCTTTCTGCATAACCGTTTTGTTGGGCTTGAAGTAATGCTGTGTCATAACTGATATGGTCTGAAAACGTCTTGCTGAGTATATAATTAGTGGAACCGTTCACAATGCCCTCAATCGATTCCAGTAAATCATTGTCGTAATACTCCTCCAGATTCCTAATAATGGGAATACTGGCGCAACAAGCCGCTTCATACAACAAAGGCACATTGTAAGTGCTTTGCAGTTCAAGCAATTCATCAAAATGTTCGGCAATCATTTTTTTGTTGGCAGTTACTACGGCTTTGCCTTTGCTGAGAGCTGTTTTTACAATATCAAATGCGGCATCCGCATCATCTATCAATTCTACAACGACATTAATTTCAGGGTCTTCGAGTATGTCATTTTTATCAAATGAAAAATGTTCTTTGTCTATTTCCCTTGTTTTGTCCGGGTGTTTCACCACAATGGTTTTGATGGTGGTTTTTAAACCATTGGTCTTTTGCAACACCTGGTATAATCCGTATCCGACACAGCCGAATCCGAAAAGTCCTATTTTTAATTTTTTTCTGTTCATAATGGATTTGTTTTTAAAGATAAATATTGAGTACACTAATTAGTTCTGCGCCAAGGCGTTTTCTGTGCTTTGCTGTTCGGTTTGCGCTAGGGCAAAAGCGTTTTTTAAGTCTTCGATCAGGTCTTCCACATCTTCCAGTCCAACGGATAAACGGATAAGACTGTCAGTAACACCCGACTGGTAGCGTTTTTCTGCGGGGATTGATTTATGGGTCATTTCGCAGGGTAAACAAATCAAACTTTTGACGCCACCCAGACTTTCGGCCAATTTAAAGTACCTGGTACCACTCACGATGTTTGTTGCAAGTGCTTTGTCATCCACTTTTAAATCAAATGTCACCACACCACCGAAATATTTCAGTTGTTGTTTGGCAATGTCGTGATTCACATGTGTCTTTAAGCCCGGATAATAAACGTTTTTTACCAGCTCTTGTGTCAAAAGGAATTCTGCAATTTTTTGCGCATTGTCAGAATGTTGACGCACGCGCAAAGACAGGGTTTCAATACCTCTGATGGCCAGCCAACTGTCAAAAGGTCCAAGAATGGCACCCGAAGCATTTTGAATAAATTTAATCTGTTCACCTAATTCAAGCGTTTTTGTAACTACCAGTCCGGCTATCAAATCACTGTGACCGGCAAGATACTTAGTCGCGCTGTGTATCACGATATCTGCACCATAGTCGATAGGTTTCTGTGCTGCGGGCGAAGCGAAGGTATTGTCAACGCATAAGAGGCAGTTATTGGCTTTGGCTATTTCTGCGATGGTTTTGATATCCGCTATTTTCAGCGTTGGATTGGTTGGACTCTCTATCCAGATCAGTTTTGTATTGATCGTAATGGCATCTGCTACATTTTCTGCCTTGGTACAGTCAACATAGTTGACTTTTATGCCGAACTTCTGGTAGATGTGCGTAAACAAACGGAAGGCGCCACCATAGATATCATCTACTGCGAGGATTTCATCACCGGATTTTAAGAGTTTAACCACGGCATCAATAGCTGCCAGTCCGCTGGCGAAGGCATAACCCTTGCTGCCGTTTTCCAGTTGGGCAATCAGGTCTTCCAGCACTTTTCGGGTAGGATTGTTGCTGCGGGCATAATCAAAGCCGCGGTGCACACCGGGTGCTTCCTGTACAAAGGTAGAAGTTTGGTAAATAGGAGTGGAGATAGCACCGGTAAGTGGGTCAACCGGGATACTGTGAAGGATTTTTGTCTGTTCTTTCATGATGTTATGGATTTAAATTTTTTTTATTTCGCTTTTTTCTGCCAAATAAAATTTATCCATGCACCGCAGCCTGAAGAAGGGCATAAAAAAAGCTCTTCTAACAGGCAGTCAGAAGAGCTTTACAATATCTTTTTAAATATGTTGAGGCTAATTTCTAACTTATCTGTCTCTGACACTGTCAGAGTTGAATGTGGCACCTTTTTTCCGGTGGTGAAACCGAAACTAGGTTGTCAAGACGTCAACGGGTCAATTCCCTCAGTCTTTCTGGATAAGATTTTGTTTGTTACAGAACTGGCTGCAAAGATAAGTACATAAAAATGGCATTGCCAAATTTTTTTTAAAAATATTTTAGTCTGATCTTCTTTAAGATTTCGGCAGAACCGCAAATCTATCTTGTATGGGTGTCGTTGGTCAATAAATAAACGACGTTGATAAAAACCGCTGAGTTTACATCATTTAGTTTATTTTGTTTTGAAGTTGACAGTGAAATATCAAGTTCTTTTGAGCATTATCCCGTATCCAATGGCAGGAGATGAGTCCTGCCATTTTTACCTATCGTAGAAAAGTTTTCGATAGAAAACATTTCATACGATAGGCCTGCCCTGTATGGTCGGAGACTCATACAAGGGTTATCCCGAACTGTTAGGTTTTCGAATGTCGAAAACCTATCTAGTTTGGGGTATTATATCAATACTTCATATAAAATAGTCCATGTTTTGTAAAATACCGTAAACGCAAAAATGACAAGAGAAGTCTCTTGCCATTTTTGCAAATTTTAAAAATTAAATAGTTATTTTAGTTGTCCATCTTTTTTGCGTCTGCATTCTCATTCGCTTTAGTACCTGCTCTGTTGGCAGCTTTGATGCTTGCAAATCTGATTTTCAGACCGGCAATTTTTCTATTGTCAGCACCGTCCATCTCTTTTTCAATTTCATTTTTTCTGGTGTCAAGCGCTTCATATAACACTTTGATTTCATCCCAGTCTTCTCTAGAATAAGCATCTTTGTTGTTGTCAACAGTAGTGACAAAAGTTTCATAGATATTTAATACGTTTGCAGGTGTAACAAAACCAAACTGCATGTCAGCAGAGATTTTACCTTCACCAAATAAACGGTCTCTTAATACCTGTTTAGAATCTACTTCAGTTCCTGCTTTTGCTGCTGCAAGATTTTGCTCATAAGTAGCTTTTAAAGCTTGATATTTTGCTCTGCTTTCTTCTGCTTTTGCTTTGTCTTCAGCTTCAAGGTTAGAAATTTGTTGCTCAAGTCTGGCTTCTCTTTCGGTGTAACCTTTGTCAATAGCCATCCAGTTTTCTTCCGTGTACACATGTTGGATACCGTTCACAGAATCCACATAGGTGTTGAAGCTGGTAGCTTCTAATTTAGCCTGTTCGTTTGTTTTGTTTTTGCAAGCTGTGAAAGCCGTCATGAAGATGGCCACAGCGGCAATTAGTGTTAATTTATTTGTCATATATTTTTTTGGTTTATACTAAGGGTACAAATTTGCGTTTATGCGACGAGTGAATTGTTACACAACTTCACGAAAAGGTTACACAATTCAAACTATTGGAAAACCAAGTCTATTGGTTTGAAGTGTGTTATCCTTCTCAAGCGGATAAACCA
>Ga0123337_10005186_pt1 | contig 12919 bp, 8 predicted proteins | sample frozenSSSSmetaG_FD_89792 | JGI IMG/M metagenome (GOLD analysis project Ga0123337, IMG submission 89792) | Glacier valley bacterial and archeal communities from Borup Fiord, Nunavut, Canada, to study Microbial Dark Matter (Phase II) -... | ecosystem: Environmental > Aquatic > Freshwater > Ice >...
CGGTACTATAAGAATCCACACCGCCCAGAAAATGCTTCGAGCTACCCTTCACATCGGTAATGGTGCTTGAGAGCAACCCGCCTGTGAGTGACTCCATCACGCCAAGCGTCTGGTTGCGTGATTGCAGGAGAGTGCCGATGGTGCTTGCGAGTGTGTCTTTGTTGATTCCGAAAACGGCGTCGCCAAACAGCTCGCGTATCTGTACATCCATCGCGTCAACCTGTTGTACCGCCTCGGTCTCCGTTGCGGCCTTCGCGGTGACGCGCACGTCGATTGCGTCGTTTTTCGCGTAAGTGGCGAGCGTAGGATTAGTGCTATGCGTCAACGCGCCAAGTTTTTCCTCCACCATCGACTCACCAACACCGGCGACTCGCAAGATGCGTGTGAAGATGACGCTCCCCGTCGCGGAACCCAGGCGCGGCACGACCTCGTTCTCCCACATACGGTACATCTCGCGTGGAACCCCAGGCATGGCGACGATGATGTGGTTATCCTTCTCAACCCACCAGCCGGGAGCCGTACCAACAGGGTTGGGAATCACCTGGGCCGAAGGAATCAGTGTTGCCTGCTTCACGTTGCGCTGGGGCATCTTCGCTTTCATATACGAGAACTTTGCCCGCAGATCAGCCTCTAACACGGCGTCAACCTGCATCGTCTCACCGAGTAACGCACTAATAGACTCACGGGCAAGATCGTCTTCTGTAGGACCAAGACCCCCCGTCATAATGATGAGGTCGGCGCGTTGCCACGCTCGCTGCAACGTCTCCACGATGCGCCCCTGGTTGTCTCCCACCTGCGAAACAAAAAAGAGGTCGATACCAAGCGTAGGCAAGCTCTGCGCCAAATAGGTCGCGTTAGTATCGGTGATATGACCCAGAAGTAACTCAGTACCACAGGAAAGTATCTCAGCACGCATGAACATTCTCCAAGCCGAACACTACCGCTTGCTCCACTCAAGGCAGCAAACGAGAAGGTTTTTGTTTACATGGTCCTATTCTATCACACGTGACATAACATCAATATCTTGTGTTAATGGCAGAGCAAAATCAATATGTTGTGTCTAAAGGGTTGTAATTCTCGTTTATTGCGAGTATACTATCTTTCGTAGGCACACTGTAGAGGCGAAAGAAATTTCTTGAGTGCCACACAGTCTATGTCACACATGTAGTTTGTCCATAGGAAGAGAAGGAGCTATCACCCATGCTGGAGCAGCAAGAGCGTCCTGCCGACGAGTCATCGAGTGGTGACGCACAGAGTATGACACAGCTTGAAGGAATTCGCAATAAGGTATTTACAGATAGATATTCGCTCAAGGATGCCAGTGGGAAGCCATTGGAACTTTACCCCGAAAACACCTGGGCGCGGGTCGCGCGTGGCATCGCAGCGGTTGAGCAAACGGAAGAGAAACGCGCCTACTGGGAGAAGCGTTTTTACGAAGCCCTGACCAACTTTCAGTTTGTCCCTGGCGGGCGTATTCTCGCGGGTGCAGGCTCCGGCCATCAGGTGACGTTCTATAATTGCTATGTTATTCCAAGTCCAGAGGATAGCCGCAATGGTATTCTCGACAACCTCAAACTCATGACGGAAATCATGGCGCGTGGCGGCGGCGTCGGTATCAATCTCTCAACCTTGCGGCCTCGTGGCTCTTATATCAAGACAGTCAACGGCACTGCATCGGGGCCTTGCTCGTGGGCGCAATTGTACTCTGTGGCGACGGGCGACGTGATTCAGCAGGGTGGTTGCTTTGGCCCTCACGAGCGTATAGCAACAGATCGCGGACTCATTCCAGCACAGGAACTTGCTAATCGCTTAGATGCAGGTGAAAGCATTCAAGCACAAACACATAAAGGGTTACGCAAGTTTAACTATGTGTTTCGTAACGGGATTAAAGACCTGTACGAGGTAACAACAAGTCGAGGCTACAAGGTTCGCGTAACACTTGACCACAAAATGGGTGTTCTGCGTAATGGCGAAGTTATAACCCTCCCCTTACGCGAACTCGAAGAGGGCGATGAAGTTCTGCTGCTTTTAGGAGAAGGCACAAAGAACGATATACCACTCGTGTCTCTATCCTCACGTCCATATAAACGCTCTAAAATGAGTACAACTCTCAACGAGAATGTGAAGTTACCTACGCATCTCACAGCAGAACTAGCCTATTTGCTAGGCTTCTTCTATGGCGATGGTTCTCTATTGCAAGGCAAAAAAGTTACTTGGCAAGACGAAAAAGGAATTTCGCTCAGTGTTGAGAACTCACGTCCTGACATTACTAATCGGCTTACCTCTCTCATAAAAGACCTCTTTGCGATAGAGTCTGTAGTAAGCCCTGGCGATGGTGCATGTACGAATGTCAGAGCATACTCACGTATTATGGTAGAGTGGTTACAGGAAAATGGATTCCTCAAACAGAAAACAGCACAAGTGCGTGTACCAGAAGCCATTTTTAAGTCTTCGTCTTTAGTAGTAAGTGCCTTCCTCGCAGGATACTTCGATGCCGATGGATGTGATCGAGGGAAAAAGGCCGGCTACGGTTTTGATAGCGTTAGTCGCGAGATGTTAGAAGATGTGCAGTTACTTTTAATTGCACAGGGGATTGTTTCGCATATTGTAGTACAAGACCGCACCAAACAAGGATGGCTATCACTATACCGTCTTCTTGTAACAGGAGCGCAGTTTAAGGAACGTTTTAGCAAACTCATTTTCACTTTTAGTAGTAAAGATAAACAACGTCAAGGCTATCGTAGCCATAACAGCAACTATCCTATGGAGGCATGGAAGGCTCTAGGTATTCCAGGTCGCTACTATCAAGGCTTGTTCGACTCTACAAAAGAGCGTGTTTCTCACTATGCTCTAACACGAGTACGAGACCGTGTGATAGCAGCGGGAGGAGCAGCAACGCTGGAACGTCTTGATGCCCTGTTGGGAGTGCTTCCTGATAGCATTATCTCTATTAGCCCACTCGGCCCCTCGGAAGTTTTTGACTTTGAGGTAGATGACATTCACCTTTTAGCGGGGGGGGGTGTCTATACGTCGAATTCAAGGCGCGGCGCTCTTATGCTTATGCTTGATGACACGCATCCCGACGTAGAAGAGTTCATCACGGTCAAGCGAACAGCCGGAAAAATTGAACACGCGAACCTCTCCGTCGCCATTTCTGACAAGTTCATGGCCGCCGTTAAAGACGACACCAAGTGGGACTTGACATGGCAAGGCGAGGTCAAGAAGACGATCCGTGCCCGCGACCTATGGGACTTGATTTGCAAGTCCGCGTGGGAGTCAGCCGAGCCAGGCATGGTGTTTATGGATCGCTATAACACTGAATCGAACACTTGGTACTATGAGAATATTCGATGCGTGAACCCGTGCGTCACTGGTGATACACTCATTTATACTGATCGAGGTCTCTATACAGCCAAAGAGTTGGCTGATATTGGGCTACCCATTACTGTAGCTTCCCCAGATATTGCTGTTGGAGAGTTGGTTCCATCAAGGGATGCCGTCAGAAGGATGAAGACTCAAATAACCAAGCAATCGCCTTCTAAAAATGTTTCATTGCGACAAGCAAGTCACGTCTTCTCCACAGGGTACAAGTCAGTATATCGCCTTCAGACTGAAGAAGGTTATACGCTGCGGCTTACAAAAGATCACAAAGTCCTCACTTTAGAAGGCTGGAAGGAGGCTGGAGAGCTTGTGCCTGGAAACCAAATTCATCTTCTGCATGGGGAAGGGGGATTTGGGTCAATTGGTAATGAGGAATTAGGCAAAGTTTATGGTTGGCTTGTAGGCGACGGTCACATTAATACCAGTGGTAAAGGATCAGCTTGTCTAGGATTTTGGGGAACTGAGCGCGTACTTGCTCAAGGTTTCGCTGACGATATCAGTAAAATTATAGGTGACTCATATACTAGCAAAAATAACCGATCTTATAGTGTAAGTGTCATCAAAATCGAGAAGCGCGACCATGTGAGAATTGAGTCCGAAAGACTTCTAACAATTTTAGACCATGAGTTACTTACCGAAAAATTACAGGTTCCGCCTTCAGTCATGCGCGGTAACAAGGGTATGCAGAAGGGATTTCTCTCTGCATTATTCACCGCCGATGGATGTGTTTTAGGCAATCAAGAGAAAGGTGTTTCTGTAAGGCTAACATCCGTTAGCCAAACGTTGCTAGAGAATGTGCAGCGTATCCTCTTGAACTTTGGTATAGGGTCACAAATATATAAGAACAGAAGGAATGCAGGCCAGAGACTTTTGCCAGACGGTAAAGGGGGCTATGCCTCATACGAGTGTAAGTCTTACCATGAAATTATCATTTCTGGAAATAACTTATCAATCTTTGCTCAACAGATTGGTTTTCTGGTTGAAGAGAAACAAGGTAAGCTGGAAAACACTCTCAAGAACTACAAACGAGCATTGAATCAAGAACGATTTCTCGCTACATTCGAGTCTCTTCTTCCTGATGGTATAGAAGAAGTATACGATTTAACAGAGCCAGAAGCGCATTTATTCGTTGCAAATGGGCTAGTTGTCCATAACTGCGGCGAACAGGGTTTGGCTCCTTACGGCGTGTGTAATCTAGGGGCGTTGAATTTATCATCTTTCGTGCAGAACGGGCAGATGGATTGGGCGCATCTGGCGGAGATGAGCAAGGTTTCCATGCGTTTCCTCGACAACGTGATCGACGCCAACGAATACTTTATTAAGGAGAATGAAGAGGCGCAGATGGGGACGCGGCGCACCGGACTCGGCACAATGGGCCTTGCCGACGCACTCATCAAGATGCAGGTGGCTTATGGTAGCGAGGAGTCGCTCCCGATTATCGAGCGCATCTACGCGACTATACGCGATGCCTCATATGACGCAGCCGCTGACAATGCAGCCGAAAAGGGCACGTTTCCGATGTTTGACCGCGAAAAGTACATGCAAGGTCGCTTCATTAAACGCTTGCCCAAGCCGATACAGGACAAGATCAAGAAGCAAGGCATTCGCAACGCGGTGCTGCTCACCCAGGCTCCAACGGGGACAACGAGTTTGTTGGCGGGCGTTAGCTCAGGGATCGAGCCTGTCTACGACTTCGCGATGATCCGCCGTGACCGCACGGGCGAGCATATCATGTATCACCCGTTGCTCCAGGAGTGGCGCGACGCGCACCCCGACGAGACAACAGCCCCCAGTTATTATGTCGCGTCTAAAGATTTGACACCAGAGGAGCACGTGCGCGTCCAGGCGATAGTGCAAAGCTACACCGACTCTAGCATCAGTAAAACAGTGAACGCTCCAAACGAGCATACGGTTGAGCAGGTACAGAAACTGTATCGGCTCGCGTATGAAAGCGGCTGTAAGGGCATCACCTATTACCGCGATGGGTCGCGTGACGCGGTGTTGACCCGCGTTGCCGATGAGCAAAAGGCGGCGGAGAAGGCCCAGCAACCAGCAGCACCAACCGTTGTGAGCATTCACGATGGCGTCAAGCAACGACCCGCGCTGGTCGAAGGCTATACCCGTCAGGTACGCGCACCAGAGGGCAAAATCAATATCACCATCAACAGCGATAGCGATGGCCCGTTGGAGGTGTTTGTCAACGTCGGCAAGGCGGGTAGCGATATCGCGGCACTGGCGGAGGCACTGGGGCGTTTAATCTCGCTCAACCTGCAAATTCTTAGTCCGGTCTCGCAAAGTGATCGCGCCCAGGAGATCGCCGATCAGTTACGCAACATCGGCGGCAACCGCTCGGTTGGCTTTGGTCAACAGCAGATACGCTCTCTTCCCGACGCGGTGGCCCGTGCGCTAGAACTGCATATGGCCTCGCTGCAAACGAGCGAGGCCGCGCAAACCCAGTTGCACGAGGCGAAAGAGCATCACGCGCTCCACGTAGACGGCTCGGCCCCGTTGAGCCTAACGCATCTCACGGTCACGGGCAACCTCTGCCCACAGTGCGGCTGCAACACGATGGTCAACGAAGAGGGATGCCGCAAATGCTACAGTTGCGGCCATAGCGAATGTTAATGTGAGGTAGATAAGCGGCTTTACACACCGTTGTACAAGGAGGCAGGAGTGGGCAAACATACATGTTTGCCCACTCCTGCCTCTCTTTGTGCCATACTTACAATATAGATATAATAAATATATCAGTTTGTTTCGTGATCGCTCTCCGCTTCCAAGAAATTTTCTTCTAACTCTGTACCTGTATAAGCGTCTCTAAGAGGGAATTGGACACTGATACTTGGTAGTATAACCGTTGCATGTGCCTCATAGATTTCATATATCCATCGTCCGTTCTCCTTATGGTACGTCTCCATTTTTAGCGATTTGGTGTTGACAAGGATATATTCTTCCATTGTTGCAAGCGCGAGATAATTTTGGAGTTTCCATGTTCTGTCCGAGATTTCGGTGCTTGGAGAAAGCACCTCAAAAATCACTCGTGGCGATTGGAGCAGATCGCCCGTACCCCTATCTCGCTGGTTACATGTGACCGTGACATCGGGATGAAAGTAGCGTTTTTGAGAAATTTGTACCTTTATATCGGAATTGTACACGCGGCAAGACGTTCCGCGCAGAAGACCCCTAAGAATGCTATAAATGTTGCCGCTAATTGTGCTATGGTCGAACGTTCCCCCTGCCAGCATAGATACCTGACCGTCTATGTATTCATAACGGTTCTCGGTATCTGTTTCTTCAAACTGCAAATATTCCGCGACGGTCATAGTATGTGGATGTTCTAAAGCCATGTGTTGTTCTCTTCTAAAGGGAGCGGTACGTTCCAAATTCCTATAGATATTAAGGTTATTATAGCACCAGAAATTTGCACTACTAGAGAGGAACGTCTGTCAAACCATAAACTAATAGTACAACAGAAAAGGGTATCCCGAATAGTCGGATACCCTTTTGTAATGGAATACTTCGTCAACCGCTACATGCCTAAATGCTCAACAACACCTTGCCCATCGTGCCACGCCCCATCAACGCACGGTGCGCGTTGGCGGCCTCTGCCAATGGGAACGTTTGTCCAACGACAACCTTGAGCTGATGCGCTATGAGATAGCCCGCAATCGCTTCTCGTGCGGCCTGGGCGCGACCCGGACGTAGCCAAGGGCCACCGTAGCCGCTCACGGTTAGCCCTTTGATGTTCATCTGCATCAGGTCAAACGATGGCATTGGTTGCCCACTCGCCCCACCAAAACTCACCAGTCGCCCAAGCGGAGCCAGGCATTGCAATGCTTGTCCGCCGATCTTGCCGCCAATAGACTCTAAAACAGTATCCACGCCACGCCCACCTGTTGCGTCAAACACCTGCTTTACCCAGCCGTCTTGCCCGTAGTCAATGGTCACGCTTGCCCCTAGACTCTGGGCAAGTTCGCGCTTCTCCGCGCTACCAGCCGTGCCAACAATCGTACCCGCGCCCGCTAGTTTCGCTAGTTGTATCGCCAGCGTCCCAACGCCACCCGCAGCCGCCTGCACCAACACGCTCTCGCTCGCCTGAATATGTACCGCGTCATGCAACAGTCCATACGCGGTAATACCCTGCACAAGTAAAGCCGTTGCCTGCGCGTCATCGACACCCTCCGGTATCTTCACCACAGATGCGACATCGACAACGGCATACTCTGCGTAGCCCCCGTCTTCGAGCACAGCCGCGACGCGTGTCCCTTCCGCCAGCGCGGTAACGCCTGCGCCCAGGGCCGCGACGGTTCCGACAACCTCAAAACCAGGGGTTATGGGGTACTGTACGGGCCGCATTCCGTGCGCCATACCACGCGAGAGCATTACATCGGCGTAGTTGACACCAACAACCGTAACCTTGACCAGCACTTGACCAGCACCAGGGGTCGGTGTCGCGACATCTTCGTACAGCAGCACTTCGGGGCCGCCAGTTTCGTGAATACGTATAGCTTTCATCAAGGGTTTCCTTGCTTGTTTGTGTAGAACAGTTTCGATTTTGCTATTGTCATAGCTGTGTAACCAGTGTATACTACTGCTATGATTTTTACAAGTACGCATATAAATATGGCTTAGTATGAAAATAATACTAAGGAGGCTAAACATGTCCGAGACACAATACGGTTGTCCTGTAGAGGCAACGCTCCACATCATCGGTGGCAAATGGAAGCCACTTATTATCTTTCATCTTCTGCAAGGCACAAAGCGGTTCAACGAACTGAAACGAATGTTGCCCCAGGTGACGCAGCAGATGCTCACGCTACAACTGCGCGAACTAGAACACGACGGTGTTGTGCATCGCAAGGTGTACGCGGAGGTTCCACCAAAGGTTGAATATTCGTTGACGCCGGTTGGTCGAAGCCTCACACCGATTTTAGACCTGATGGTCGAGTGGGGCGTGAAATATCAGCATGAACAAGTCGGACTTGAAACGGCCCAGCCATAACCGCGATGCTCCATTTGAGCTTGACATATTCCCTCCTCAAAATATATGCTAACTTTACAATACCTGATAACGCGAAGTAGTTAGCTATCTTTCTCTAAAAAAGGAATGTATGTTTTATGACAACACACGAGACAAAAACGCCTGTACGTATCAATTTCCACTTCGACCCGCTTTGCCCTCTGGCCTGGCGTACCGCCCTTTGGGTACGTGAGGTACGTGGGCAGCGACCCGTTGACGTGCAGTGGCGACTCTTTAGCCTTGAGATTGTCAACCGTAAAGAGGGAGTCGAGCCGAATTATATCAGCGGCGGTTGGGCCGCGCTCCGCACCCTTGCTTTGGCGCGACGCGAGGGGGGCAACGAGGCGATAGAGAAATTGTACGTCGCCCTGGGCAACGCGCAGCACGGACGCAAAGAAAGCATTGGGGAACGTACCACGCTCGTGGCCTGCGCGAAAGATGCGGGCCTGGACGAGGGCTTCGTCGAGAAAGCCCTTGCCGATGAGAGTACAGCGCAAGATGTGTTGAACGACCATGAAGAGGCTGTGAAACGCTATCGCGCATTTGGGGTCCCGACCATCGCCTTTGAGGGATCGGATGTTGGCTTCTATGGGCCAATCATCCACACAGTCCCGCACGGCACGGCGGCTGGTGAGCTATGGGATTACACCGCGTATGCGCTCAGAAATCCCAATATATACGAGTTAAAGCGCGACAGAGCCGCTGTCGAGTGGGGGCAAGTATCGGCGTGAGCGAGCGGGGTACGTTCCTAAAAGGACGTACCCCTCCTTTGTCACTCGGCTCCAAAACTTTGTTTTTATTTCTTCTTCTACCTGTTATCCATGCCTTTTCAAGAAGCGCTCCATACGAATTAACGCCTCTTCAAGTTTGTTGGTCGCGGTACAGTACGCACAGCGAATATAGCCAGTGCCAGCGACACCAAATGAGCTGCCGGGGACAACCGCGACCTGTTCCTCCATAAGCAGCTTTTCCACGAACTCGTCGTCACTCATTCCTGTATGGCTGATCTGCGGGAAAGCATAAAACGCCCCACGCGGCTCACAACAGGAAAGCCCAATACGGTTCAGGCCGTCCACAAACATACGTCCGCGTCGTGCGTAGTCATCGCGCATAGTCAATGCGTCGTTTTCGCCGTGCCGCAAGGCTTCTAACGCGGCCTCTTGCGCGGACGTACCGGCACACATGATGGTGTATTGATGAACTTTAAGCATGGCCTCTAAAATGTGCGGGGGGGCGGCAACATAGCCAATGCGCCAACCGGTCATGGCATACGCTTTCGAGAAGCCATCGAGCAACAGGGTGCGTTCCTGCATTCCGGGGAAGGTCGCGATGCTAACATGCTCGACATTGTAGACGAGGCGGCTATAGACCTCATCTGACGCCACAATCAGGTCATGCTCTACCGCGAGTTTGGCAATTTTTTCCAGTTCTTCGCGTGGAATGACCGCCCCCGTCGGGTTGTTTGGATTGCCAAGCAGGATCATCTTGGTGCGCGGCGTAATCGCAGCGGCGATATCGGCGGCGCGTACCGAGAAGTTGTATTCGGCATACGTTGGCACGGGAACGGCGACGCCACCCGCGAACACGATATCGGCCTCATACGCAACATAACCGGGGTCGGACGAAATTACTTCGTCGCCGGGGTCTATAATTGTACGCATAGCAAGATCAACCCCCTCGCTGACGCCAACGGTGACAAGAAGCTGCGTTTTGGGGTCATAGGTCAGGCCGTAGCGACGCTGTAACATTGCCGCGATCTCTTCACGCAATTCCAGCAGGCCATAGTTGGAGGTATACCGTGTGTGGCCTTGCTGAATCGAATTGATGCCCGCCTGTCGGATATGCTCCGGCGTGACAAAATCAGGCTCGCCAATACCAAGCGAAATAACGTCCGGCATCGTGTTGATAATATCAAAAAAGCGACGAATACCCGAAGGCTTCACCTTGAGAACGCGCTGTGACAGCACCTCACGTTTGAGTGTATCCATAATTCCTAAAACCCCTTTCGCCGATGAGAGACATAGCCAACAGTAAAGCGTGTTGCGTATCTTCTATTTTCTATGCTAGGCTACGTAGCAGAAAAGCACTTTTTCCCTCTCATTATCGGTCTGCTTTTGTCAACTTTACCATAGATTCGGATTGCTTACAATGAGCCAAAAGGACAATATCGCTGCGGATACAGCAAGCCAATTAGCACCACCCACCCATACTATCCTGCTAGATACCGACATCGGCGACGATATAGACGACGCGCTCGCCCTCGCCCTGGCACTCAATTCGCCCGAAATTGACTTGCTCGGCGTAACAACCACTTTTGGAGATACTCATACCCGCGCCCAACTCGCCAAGCATATCCTACATATATTTGGACATGACAATGTCCCTGTTGCAATCGGCGTCGGTGAACCATTACGCTATCGCCACCCCGCGTCAGGCGTGGCACAAGCGAGAATATTGGGGGATTGTCTCTTTGAACGTGAGGCGTTCAGCACGTTTTCGGGGCCGGAACTCATCGTGCGAACAGCATTAGCGCAGCACGGAACACTTACCCTTGTCTGCGTTGGGCCACTTACCAATATCGCACTAGCACTGTTAATTGACCCTGCTATAACTTTGGCTATAAGAAATATCGTGGTGATGGGTGGGACAAGCGGCATCCCTTTTCCTGAATGGAACGTGCGAAGCGATGTAGAGGCGGCGCGGCTCGTGTTGAGTTCGGGCATACCTATTACGCTGCTTGGGTGGAACGTCACCACCCGTTGCCAGCTTCGTAGACGCGACCTACAACGCTTGCGCGATGCAGAAACGGCGCAGACACAACTCTTGCACCAGCTCGTCACGCTCTGGCAACAACACCGTCCGCGCTGGCACTCCAGCAGGCCCTACCTACACGACCCACTGACAATCGCGGCACTGTGTAGCCCCAACTTGCTGCACTGGCAAACTATGCCTGTGCAGGTTGTAGCCAGAGGCCCATTTACAGGTTTTATGTTACCCAGCCTCTTCGGTGGGCCACAGGTACGCGCGGCGGTGGCCGTTGACGCAACCGCCGCCCGCGAATGGATCGTCCAGCGTTTGTTAGGCCCCTACCGACAAGCCTAAGCCGCGCACCTTTTGCACAATAGTAGGCAGTGCTGCGGCAACGGCGTCAACTTCGGCCTCGGTGGTGTTTTTTCCCAGCGTCAATCGTAGCCCCCCGTGCGACCATGCGGGCGACAGGCCCATTGCAATCAGAACATGTGAAGGGTCAATCGAGCCAGAGGTACACGCCGAGCCGGTGGAGGCCGCGATACCCAGCATATCAAGGCTCAATAGAATAGATTCACCTTCGACACCCTCAAAGCAAAAACTCGCGTTATTGGGTAGACGCTGCGTTGGGTGGCCCGTAAGCCGACTTTGGGGAATGGTCAAGACGCTCTCAATGAGGCGGTCACGCAGGGCGGTGATACGCGGCGTAGCCTGTTCCATCTCCGCCTGTGCTAGCTGTAAAGCGGTTGCGGCTCCCACGATGCCGGCGATGTTTTCGGTTCCCGCGCGGCGTCCGCGCTCCTGCGAGCCGCCCTGCATTTGTGGCAAGATACGGATGCCCTGGCGCGTGTAGAGGATGCCGACACCCTTTGGCCCGTAGAATTTGTGCGCGGACAGCGAGAGCATATCGACATTCGCGGCCACAACGTCAAGCGGTATCGCGCCGCCCGCCTGTACCGCATCGACATGGAACGGAACCTTTTTGGCGCGACAGATGCGCCCGATCTCCGCTATCGGCTCAATCGTTCCCACCTCGTTGTTCGCGTACATCACCGACACGAGAATCGTCTGATCGGTGATTGCACGTCCAACGTCGTCGGGATTGACCCGCGCGTATTCATCGACGGGAAGATACGTTGTTTTGAAGCCAAAACGGTCAAGGTATTCGCAGGTGTGCAGCACAGCGTGATGCTCTATCGAGGAGGTGATAATGTGATTGCCTTTTTTTTGCGCGGCGAACGCCATCCCTTTGATTGCGAGATTGTCGCTTTCGGAGCCACAGCCGACAAAGGCAAGCTCGGTTGGACGACAATGTAACACCTCGGCAACCTGCTCACGCGCACGGTCAACCGCTTGCATCGCATGACGACCCAACGTATAAATGCTGCTTGCATTGCCGTATTCCGTTGTTAAATACGGAAGCATCGCCTCTAATACACGCGGGTCTAACGCGGTGGTCGCGGCATGGTCAAGGTAAATTGTGCGCTCTGTCATAATAATTTTTCCCGCTTTTGGGTAGGCCCTGCTGTATACGAATAACGTTTCGCTCTAGGCATAGTATACCACAAGTGTACAGAGCACACTAACCATTTTACGTGAGCCTGATCGCTCCCAACTGTTGCGCGTATCCATACAATTGCGCGGTTGCCGCCTCGCCTGGCACGGGGTCGATGCTGCCATCGCCGTCGTGATCGCTCCCGTTTAGGAGCGTGTCAATTCCAACCGCAAGCGTGGTCAGCTTCTGCACCGTCGCGGCGTCCAATTTGTTGA
>Ga0123337_10005188_pt1 | contig 12917 bp, 6 predicted proteins | sample frozenSSSSmetaG_FD_89792 | JGI IMG/M metagenome (GOLD analysis project Ga0123337, IMG submission 89792) | Glacier valley bacterial and archeal communities from Borup Fiord, Nunavut, Canada, to study Microbial Dark Matter (Phase II) -... | ecosystem: Environmental > Aquatic > Freshwater > Ice >...
AATGCGGAATGGAACCAGATGGATAAGGCCGGACACCTCTGGACTAATTATCAAATCACACGGCTATCTTACGAAATGTGGAAATGGACAGGCTTGAATGATAATAAATCTGTGATCCTGGGCGGTATCAGCGGTGTGGCTTACCAAAGTATCATTGAATTACAGGACGGCTTTTCCAGTCAGTGGGGATTCAGCTGGGGCGATATGAGCGCCAACGTTGCCGGTGCGGCTACGTTTGTAGCGCAGCAACTTGGCTGGAAGGAACAACGTATCCAGGTAAAGTTCAGTTACTGGCCCTATGATTATCCATCTGCGCTTACAGCCCGGCGTAACCAACTGTATGGTAAAAGTAAAACCGAAAGAATTTTAAAAGATTATAATTCCCAGACTTATTGGGTAAGCGCTAATATAAGTTCGTTTTTTTCCCGCTCCTCTATTCCGAAATGGTTGAATGTTTCTATCGGTTACGGATCGGAAGGGATGTATGGTGGAACACAAAATACCTGGACTGATAAGGATGGAAATTTCATTGACCGAACAGAGATTAAAAGGGTACGTAAATTATACTTGTCGGCAGATGCCGATCTCACTAAAATCAAAACACGAAGCGGTTTGCTGAAGACTGTTTTCTTTGTGCTGAACATGATAAAGATACCAGCGCCCGCACTCGAGGTGAACGCACAGGGTGGCGTCAAATTACATTATATAAAGTTTTAAGCAGGATGCTAAAAGGGCTTTATTAAAAAAGGTTGTCCAAACGAACAACCTTTTAAGAGACAAGAGATTTATTTTAAAGTGGATTCTGCACTATGGTAAGGTTTGCGTTCAATTCATCCTGGGGAAACAACCATTCCCATAATTTATCGCCCGATGGTACCGTAACAATTTGAATCAGCGCCTGCACATGATTAGGTATACCGGCTCTGGTCATGGGTAAGTTCAAACGTTTAAGGTCGGTAAACCGGAAGCCTTCACCCCATAATTCTATTCGCCTGTTAAAGGATATTTCGTCCAGCAAAACCTGGCCTGTACTGGCAGACTTAACATAACCGGAGTTGCGGTTTTTCACCAGGGTAAATAAGGCATCCTGCGCAGCGGTGTAATTATTCTGCCTTGCCCTTGCTTCTGCTTCTATGAGGTACATTTCCGCTGATCTTATATACGGCACATCTCCGGTACTTAAAGCATCACTCTTGGCGAGAAACTTTTTGTTCTGATATGCCACTCTTGCTCCACCAGGAGGTATCGGTACAGTAGCGCCGGTCAGGTCCCACATTTGTTTGCGTATATCCGTTGCCGGTATCTGCTGCCATAGTACCGAGTTGATGGCCCTGGGCTGTGTACGCAAAACGGTTGAATTAAAATTAGCCGAGATATATGCGAAGTAAGAAAAGAAAAAACTGTTGTGATCGTCTATCTGGCGTGAGCCCCAGATCCATTCCTGGTTGGTTATATTATTGAAGCCGGTAAGATACTCAGCGTTAGTCATTAACGGATATCCTGTTCTTGCTGCAATAGCGTTCGTGGCAGCGGTTTCCCAATCCTGCTGGGCAAGCGCCACACGTGCTTTGATAGCATTTATAACATTTACGTTAAAATTTGATTTGGCTGCACTACCTGCCCGGATGTATCCGGTTAGCAATGGTACAGCGGCGTCCAGGTCTTTATTGATCTGGGTATAAACATCTTCCACACTGGCGCGGGTTTGTCCTTCTAATGTAAAAACCAATAGTAAAGGAACACCAGGCTGGTTGTTTGGTTTCGCGGTAGCATCATATCTTTTACCCCATAACTGAACCAGTTGAAAATGTGCCCATGCCCGGTAGGTCAATGCCTGCCCTTTTATAATTTTCTTGTCAGCATCCGTTCCCGGTGTGTTATCTATACCATTGATCAAAACATTGGCATTGGCTATAAGTCGATAATAAAACCGGTATACATACCTTAAATCAGTAGCGTTGACATTGCGGTGGTTTACCCATTGCAGCCATCCGATAAGACCGGTACTCCCATTGGCAAGCGGGTAAACGATATCCTCTCCCATCAGATCCCGGAAGATATTATTGGAACCTTCCCCGGCCTCCCCCTGCTGATCATATTGCGTATACATGATCCGGTGGATGCCGTTAAGTGCAGCGTATGCATTCTTAGTGGATGCCAGCACATCATCCGCCGGAACAGCAATAGTGGAATAGGTCTCAAGGAATGTTTTTTTACACGATGAAAAAATCAACAAGAATACAAACACCCATAATTTATACTTAAAAATATTCATAAAATTACTTTTAAAGATTAACGGTTATTCCGGCGGTAATCACCCTTGCCGGTGGATAAGCATTGGAGGTTACACCTGTAAATGCCTGCTGGTTGTTTATCCCTTTTCTTTTAGAGGAGAAGAAAAGATTTTCTGCAGATATAAACAGCTGGCTATTATTTATTGTTAAACGCGACATCAATGACTTCGGTAAATTATAAGAAAGGCTTACAGTACGAATATTAAAGTAAGATGCATCCACTAACCAACGGGAGGAGGTAGCATTGAAATCAGTATTTCTTCCTGCATCCAGCCGGGGCAAGTTGGTAACATCACCTTCTTTATGCCAGCTGTTTATTATATCTGTGTGCAAAGCGCCGCCGTAAGTACCGGAAGCCATCAAACCCTGGTAAAGCCCATCATATGTTTTACCGCCTAGCTGGAAGGTGAATAAGGCACTTAAGGTAAATGCTTTAAAAGTAAATGATTCAGAAAAACTTCCATATAAATCAGGGATTGCCGTGCCCTGGTATTCGAACTTGCCATTATTTGCTAAGGTTGTGAGGGTGTCAGTCGAACCATTTTTATTTGTGATCAACCTTCGGTTGGTAGCAGTAGCGGTATTCGCAGAAGCATATAATGCTGCTCCATCCATAGGATCCACACCATAATAAGTGCGCAGCCAGAAGTCATACTGAGAATGTCCTTCTGCAAGTTTTTTAGTACCGATGATTATTTCTTTTGATAACGGAGGCATTTTAGTGATCTCGCTCTTTACAGTGGAGAGGTTGATATTCATATTCCAGATAAAATTTTTATGTTGGATAATGTTACCGTTCAACTGCAACTCAAAGCCCTTGTTATACATGGTGGCAGTATTTTGATTTACCGATAACGCTCCGCTGGAAAGCGGCTGGGGGACTGCAAACAACAAATCAACCGTTTCTCTTTTATAGTATTCAATCGAACCACTTATCCGGTTCCTGATCAAACTGAAATCAATGCCCAAGTCGAATTGTTTGTTTCCTTCCCAGGTTAATTTCTTGTTCAGGTATTGAGTCTGGCTCTGTGTTATACCCGGTTCATTGGCGTTATTATTAAAACTGTAAAGACCCTGGTAAGCATAAAGCCCAATGCCTTCAGCATTGCCGACAACGCCGTAAGAACTTCTCAATTTCAAAAGATCTATCCATTCTGCATGCTTCATGAACGTCTCCTGGTTTATGTTCCAGCCTCCACCGACTGACCAGAAAGAACCCCACCTCGACTCAGGGGCAAAGCGGGAGTTGCCATCCCGGCGAACACTACCTGAGACATAATACTTATTATTATAAGCGTAATTTACTCTTGAAAAATAGCTCTCGATGGTATTTTTATCTACGAAAGAACCGGCGGAATTAATTGTAGTAAAATTTCCCAGCTCCGTATTGCCTGTCAGCGACTGACCCTGCTTGAAAGCGTCTACATCAGTCTCGCGCCTGTTAAAACTTTCATGACCTGCCAGCACATCAACCCGGTGGTTACCAAAAGTTTGCCCGTAATTCAATAACTGATTCATGGTGAAAGTGGTCACTGACACTGCCGATCTGCTGCTCCGGCCTGCAGGAGCCCCGTCACCTACCAGTGTATTATCATAGTTACCATTCTCCTGGTTTTGATAATCTACTGCAACGTTATTGGTGAATTTGAAATTCTTTAAGAAAGTAATGTCTACATAATTCCTCGCGCCCGCAACGGTTCTTTTAAACAAATTGTCGTTCAGGGAAGTTTCCGCCAGCGTATGTCTTCCGGCAAAACCACCACTTGTCCTGTTAGGAATATTATTGGCAAGACCAATAGCGCTGGTACCAAAATTTCCCAGATCCCAGATCTTATTACCGTTGACATCTAAGACGTATGCGCCGGTATTCATGTTATGTGCGTAGACCGGATAAATAGGTCCGACGTTCCTGGAATAAAAGAAAGGGTTGACAAAATTTGTGCTACCGGCATCAGCTGCCAGGTTGGAGTTGGAGAAATTTCCGGAAATATTCATTCCTGTTTTAATCCATGATCTCGGCTGAACGTTTACATTAAGGCGCACAGAGTATCGCTCAAAATCGGTTTTCAAAGTATACCCATCTTCTTTTACATATCCTGCCGATAAAAAATAATCTGACTTTTCTGTGCCACCATTGAAGTTGACAGAATAATCTTTCCGGCTTCCCTTTCTCATTAAGTCTCTCGTCCAGTCAAGATCATCTCCATAAAGCAATTGAGCATTGGGATTTATTTTACCGTCAGCTCCTACTATATTGTCTTTAGCAACATTAAATGGATTGTATGACAGTAGATCTTTGACACCGTTCCTGGTTGTTAAACCCGAAGCTACCTTATTGGCTGAGTCAGCAGAAATTCCAACGCCAGATAACGGGTACACCAGGGAGTTGCGGTATGATTCCCACATAACAGGATAATATTGAAATGCATCCAGTCGCTCGTATTCAGGCAAGCCACGGCTGGCAGACCCCTGCAATACCCTCAGCGAAATATTATTCTGACCTTTACGGCCTTTTTTACTGGTGATAATTAATACGCCGTTAGCTGCCCGCGAACCATAAAGCGCCGTGGATGCAGCATCTTTTAATATTGTTATGCTTTCAACATCGTTGGGATTTATGTTAGAAGTATTACCCAGATAAGGAACACCATCCACTACAAATAGTGGATCGAGGGATGCATTAACAGATCCGAAACCTCTTATGCGAATGGTGTTTCCAGAGCCAGGCTGGCCGCTCGCGGAGGAAGCTACGACACCGGGAATGGCTCCTTCGATGGCATTAGTGATGTTATTGAGCGCCCGGTTATTAATTGCACCTGCCTTAATCTGACCTGATGAACCTGTCAGCGATTCTTTCTTTGCAGTGCCGTAAGCTACTACTATCACTTCGGATAAACTGGGGTCGCTGGAGATCAGCTTAAATGAAATGCTCTTTTGATTTCTAATAGCTATTGTTTGAGAAATATAGCCGACAAAAGTTACAGACAACTGGCGGGCACCCGCGGTAAGTTTGACTTTAAAATTACCTGAAGAATCTGTGATAACGGTTGAGTTGCCCCCTACCACGTAAATCGTAGCTCCCGGCAAAGGATCTCCGTTGCTATTTTCTACCGTTCCGGTTATGGTTTGATTTTGTGCAAAAGCATGGCTTAATGCTAAAACCATGAATAATGAGAATAGATATAATTTTCTCATAGCGTTAAGTTTGGTTAAAATGTTATCGACTGGTTAATATAAACAACTTACAATATTCGGGATATTATCACAATTGTTTAATTTTTTTTTAAATATTTATTTTAAATATATAGTCTTAGAATCAATCAGCATTGTATAATATCAAATTGACTCACGCCACTATAATCAGATTTATAACTTTAAAAGGTGTCATTCAATCATTTTCAAAAGTCAATTCTAATTATATAAAAGTTGTGTATAACCACGGAGGCAAGGTGGCACGGCGAAACATGGTTTCCGATTTTTAAATTGGCGTTGCGTTCCTCCCTGTCACTCTGCCTCCGTGGTTATACATGCCTTTTATACAACGAAGAGTCATAAGAATCATTTAAACCTTTATTATTTTATTTAAGATTCGTGATACTGAAATTGTAATTTCTTCCTGTTACAACACTTAATTTTCAGGCAACTGAATATAAATATATTTATACTTTTTATTAATCATGGTTGCCGACGTGCAGCTGATAATTCATTCTGTCAGGCACAATTTTTATATTATTTTTATTGATGGTCAGAGGTTTGCTTTTTATTTACTTGTTTCAGATTTGTTGCGTTACCTGCATTGGTCAGCGTACAACCAAGATCAATTATGGTGATAATCCTGCAAACGGTAAATATTATAACATCAGGGGTATCAAGATGTACTGCGAAATTTATGGAAGCGGAAAACCATTACTTATGATTCATGGTAACGGCGGCAATATTAAAAGTTTTGAAAATAACATCGCTTTCTTTTCTAAAAAATACAAAGTAATACTAACGGATAGCCGGTCCCAGGGTAAGACCAGGGATCAGGGTGATTCTCTTAGTTTTGAAATGATGGCGGATGATGAGGCTGTATTACTGGACTCGCTGCACATTAGTGCAGCATACGTAATCGGCTGGAGTGACGGAGGTATAAATGCACTCCTGCTGGCTATGCGGCATCCTAAGAAAGTACTTAAGCTGGCTTCCAGTGGCGCTAATTTATGGCCAGACTCTACCGCGGTTGTATTGTCGGTATGGAAGAAAGGTTACTCTACTTATAATATTTTAAAGAATAAGATCATTGCAACATTCGCCGAAAGAAATATGAGGAAGATCTTTATGCTCGACTGGCTTCAGCCGCATATATCGCTTGAAGCGTTACAATCCATCAAGTGTCCTTCTCTAATTATTGGCGGTGATCATGATGTCATTACGGTCAGGCACACTACCTTAATTTACGAGAGTATTCCACACGCCTATCTATGGATCGTGCCTAATTCAGGTCATCGAACTTTAATCGAGCATAAAGACGAATTTAATAAATATGTTGATGAATTTTTCAGCAGTCCTTTCCGGAAAAGATAAATGATATTTTTTGTTTAGAAGCTTCAGCTTACTTTATAAGAATCATATACTTCAAATCATTTTGCTGTCAGCGTTCAGCTATCGAAAGACCATATATTATGGACAACGATCTGGCGCAACTATGCAGCTAAGCCTTGTGTGCTGGCGTACTTGTGCCTCCGTAAAATTTTGGGTGGCGCCAATGCACAGGTTAGCGGCCTGGCACAGCCAGGTGCAAGTGCCTTCCCGAAAAGCCGGCCCTGCATACTTGCGACAGGAGAGTGTTATTGTATGATTGATAGCAAAATATTTAGTGTACTAACCTATTACAACCTTACTACTTAACGCCACCTATCTCTTTCAGCATTTCTTTTACCGCCGCCTCTAATTGAGTGTCTGTTCCGTTAAGCAGGTCTTCGTATGATAACTGCACTCTGATATCTGGTTCAAGCTGCAGGTTCTCGGTAGGCCTGTTCTCTTTGCCGATGGAAGCCACCATCGGTATGCCAAAAACAATGGTAGGATCGATCTGTGTCTCCCACCACACTGCTGTGCCGGTACCGGGTACGGGCATCCCTATTGTTTTACCTATGCCATTAGATTTATAAATGTAAGGAAACATAAAAGCATCGCTGTAATTGCCTTCGCTCATCAGTACGCAACTGGGCTTCTGCCAGCGATCCATAGGCTCGGTGCTTTTAACACGGTTGCCCTGTGGTGCGTAAGACATATAAGTAGTACCACTTAAAAAAGTATTAAGATCGTTGTGCAGCCATCCGCCACCATTAAAGCGGGTGTCTACAATGATAGCAAGTTTATCCCTGTTCTTACCCATTACCTCATCAACAACGGTGCGGTAGCTACCATCGTTCATAGCCTGAATATGAACATAGCCAACTTTGCCGCCACTCAGTTTATCCGTTATGTTACGCATTTTGTTGACCCAACGCCTGTACATTAAAGCGCTTTCTTCGGCAAAACTTACAGGCTTCACCAACTGGTCTAACCGGGTATTGGTTGCAGGATTAAACACGCTTAACAAAGTATTGCTGTTTACTTTCCTGTTCAGCAACACTGCCCAGTCGGCACCATCGGCTATCGGTTCACCGTCTATCTTTTCAATAATATAACCCGCCTTGATTTTACTTGCTGCACGATCTACCGGCCCCCCGGAAATCACTTCTGTTATTTTTAAGCCATTGCCTGTAAAAGTTTCATCATACAACAAACCCAGTGCAGCGGTTATATCGGCGTTTGGATTTACGGGTGTATAACGGCCACCGGTATGTGAACCATTCAGTTCGCCCAGCATCTCACTGAGCAGCTCCTGGAAATCATAGTTGTCGGAAATATGCGGAAGGAACTTTGCATAAGTATTTTTATACATGTCCCAATCGATGCCATGAAGTTTGGGATCATAAAACTTTTCTTTCACCTGTCTCCATGCATGGTTAAAAATATATGCTCTTTCCGCCGTCGGGTTCAATACCATTTCTGTATTTATAATGAGCGGTGTCTGTTTACCTGAATCATCAACTTTTAACAAGCTGCCGTTATTTGTTACGAACACCGTTTTGCCATCTTTGCTCATCTGTAGCCCGCCCGGTGATCCGCCAAGCTTGGCAAGAATTTTTGTTTCCCTGGTGCGTGGTTCCGTTACCCACAGGTCGTATCCTTTTTCAAAAGAAGCCAGGTAATAAATTTTACTCCCGTCAGGGGTAACAGCGTAGTCACTCACCGATGCGCTGTTAATCGTTAGTCTTAACTTCCTGTCATCGAGGTTTTCAAAATCAGGGCCCCATTGCTTTATAGCGGAGTCTCTTTTCTCACCGATCTTTTTTATGCTGGCTTTCGATGCTTTGGTGGTATCGGCCCCCTGTGCTTTCTTATCCTTTTTTTCTTTCTCTTCTTTTTCCAGTAAAAGCGCGTACTCTTCTTTTGTTAACTTGTATCGGTCGTAAGCCTGCTGATCAAAGAAGACTCCATAAATATCCACTTCCCGACTTCCCTGATTAGCAAGTGATTTCCGGCCTTCTCTTCCGTTGGTCCATGTCATCACCTTTCCATCAACTGCCCATTTCAAATTGTCTTCACCAAAGCCACTATTGATAGGATGAAGGGTCTGGCCCGTGCCATCGGCTTTTATTAATGCGGCATGACTGCTGCCAAAACCAAAATAATCATCATCGGCCAATATCCATTTGCCATCGGGGCTCCAGTTAAAATCGAGGTCGCCATCAGCATAACTATAATTACGCCCTGCGGGAATTAATGTGCTTGACTGTTTGTTTGCAAGATTATAAATTTTTAAAATATTCCTGTTTTCCAGGTAAGCAATTTCCTTTCCATCCGGAGAAATCTTTGGAAGAAATTCTTCCGCCCTGGTGGCTATAACAGGTTCTTCATTCAGTATTGTCGCTGCATAAAAATAAGGTTCTTCCGCACGGCTGATGGTAGTTTTATAAATATCCCAGCTGTCGTTTCTTTCCGCGGAATAATAAAGAGTTCTTCCATCCGGACTCCACTGAACCATGCGTTCCTGCTGAGGTGTATTAGTGATGCGCTTGGTAAGTCCGCCTTCCACACTGGTTACAAAGATCTCACCTCTTGTTACAAACGCTATTTCTTTTCCATTGGGAGATAAATGAAATTCATTTACATTGCCATTAACAGGAACATTTCTTTCAACTCCCTGCCTGCCATCATTATAAATTTTTACATCAACCTTCGCCGGCTGACTGTCTTCTTTTAATGTAAATATTTCACCGTCGTTGGTAAAGCAAAGCGTATTGTTCCTGCTGATACTTAAATGACGAACGGGATTGCTTTTAAAGTTAGTAAGCTGGTGTTCGCTTTTTGTTTGAAGTGTTGATTTATAAAGATTCTGATTGCCATTTTTTTCACTAAGGTAATACACAGACTGGTCATCGCTGCTCCAGTTTGGTTCCCTGTCTTCACCGGCATAATCACTAAGCCGGGTGTATTTGTTGGCCTCGATATCCATCAGCCATATGTCACGCGTAACAGCAGAAGTGTGGTGTTTGCGCCATGGGTCTTCATAGCCTTTTCTGTCCTGAAATACTATCTGTGTGCCTTTACTGTTATAATGCGCGTTCTCCACTCCGGCACCAGAAATGAGCACAGGGCGTCCGCCGCAAATATCTGCACTATATAGATTTTGAAACAAACGCGGACTATAAAAGCGGATGTTATTTGCCTGAACATTGCGTGCGCTGCCAAAGATTATTTTTTTGTCATCTATTGTAAAGTCATAAGGATAATCATTTGCACTGTTAGCAGTAACACGTACCGGTAACCCGCCGGTAGCGGGCATTACAAACACATCAAAGTTACCATAGCGATCACTTGCAAAGGCGATATACTTTCCATCATGGCTCCATACAGGCATCATGTCATGGGCCTCATGTACAGTAAGCGGCGCAGCGACACCACCTCCGGCATCAACACGATACAGGTCACCTTTATAACCAAAAACAATAATTTTACCATCGGGAGAAATGGCAGGATATCTCAACCATAAAGGGCTTATCTGTGTAAAACCATTGACTGACAAAACGAGTGCAGTGAAGAACAATAAAATGCTTTTCATATAATATAAATAGTATTTATAAGGATGATCTGGAAGGGAAGTTATAACTTTTTGTAATTACTGGTTAGCTAAAAAGTAAAGTCTCTTTTTTAAATCGCAGGTAGCCTGATAGAAGCTTTATACTATTAATATGAATTAGACGTTGTACAGAGCTATCAGCTATCAGCCATCAGCTATCAGCTATCAGCCATCAGCCATTTGCCTGATGTTATACTTAACGTAACCTTTTATCAAAATTTCATTGACGCTGTCAAAAAGATCGCGGCAATCTTAAGACCTCATGAAAAAAATAACCCTCTTAGCTGCAATTTTATCATTCGCTGCATCTTGTACAACAACAAGACCGGTAAATAATAATTTATCCGGTAAATATATATCCGGCGACACGATTATTACTCAATCGTTATTCAATGATAACACTTCAACCATCTCCGAAGAAAACATTCAGCGTATACTTGAGGGTAATTATAAATTGATACCGCAACTAAGGGTTGCAATGATAAATCTCGAAGCCTCATCTCAACTTAAAAAGGCTTATGTTAATTATTGGAACGATGAGCAATACCTTAAAACACAGCAATCATATCTGGAATTGTTTGCTGAAAAATTCCTCCAATCATCAAGGGTTACAAAGCTTTCGATCATTCCGAACATCCTTATTTCAAAGTCTCCATCGTTTACAAATATCAGGGAAGCTGCTGTTAGAATGCAGGCAGACATCGTAGTTATTTATTCTATAACGGGTGACGTATACTCGAGGTATAAATTATTTTCAAAGTCAGATATAAAAGCTTTTGCCACAATACAATTAATAGTATTAGATATCAGGACAGGTTTGATTCCATTTTCAACAATTGTATCTAAAGACTTCTTATCGCAAAAGAAAAAAGAAGAACTCGATAATGCAGAGGCAGTCAGGCGCATACAGAATGATGCTGTGTTATTAACGATCAATGAGGTAGGTCAGAAAATTTCCATTTTTCTTAATGCGAAATAAATCCTGGGAGAACAACGGATAATAACAGCAGCGTCAAAACTTTTTCAGCAAAGTAATGCAGCTTTAATTAGAGTGACTATTGCCAATCAATCTATAATTGCCGGCAACCTTAATGCTTACCTACATTCTTCAACGTCAAATTTAAAATGTGCAAGCAATTGCCTGGACTTATTTCTGGCTTTATACCTGCATTATATATTTGTTGACCCCCTTTAATCCTATAAGTATTTAATCTTTACTTATCAGCTGCAACAACCAACCCTGCATCATGATTGACCAGCGCATTCAAGGCTTCTTTGTCAACACCGGCTTTTGCAACAAGCGTATACAATAGTTTAACCTGGATCTTGTTGAGCTCTACCTGTTTCTTTACCTGGAAGAAAAGGGATGCTAACCACACGCCGACTACAACCAATACCAAAGCCGGAATAACATAGATAAAAATGATAAGAATTTCCATGATGATTTGTTTGTGGGGTTTTATAATTACTAAATAGCAGAATAATATACAAATAATTATTGCATAAGTATGGGATTTTTATTTGGCAAATATTATCCGCATGCAGGTCTGAACAATTACAAATTTTAGCAACCGGCAATTCAATTGATGACGGGCAGACAGATATCAGGATGAAATCAAAACTTGACAACAACAATTAAATTGCTATTATCTTTCACGGAGCTGCTGTAAAAAGAATAGGGCTTATCAATCTTAACGAAAAAAAGTAACTATCCGGGGTAATAAAAAAAATCGGCTTAGCCCGGGATTTGATTTTCAATCATTATACAAAGCTTTGCTCAGGCAGCACGTGCCATATTTTAATACGCTGGCAACAGGCATCATTTAAATAAAAGGTGCAAGCGGAATGTGGCTGTGCAACGGCTGCCGTAAAATGGTTGTCAGCTTTTAAAATGCCAATTTTATATAATCAGTGATGAAGAAATATTTGACATCGTTGTTTTTTTTGTTGTTCTGCATTACCAGTTGGGGTCAGCAAATCAATCCTGATTTCTGTGGAGACGATAAACTGAGAGAGCTTCTACGCCATGTTGATACCGGCTACGATTTAATGCAGCAACGGAGCAACCTGCAATTAAAAAATTATATGTTCAATGTGCAGCAAAGCAGGCGCACTCCTCTCCTGGAAAAAACGCTGACAGACGACAGCAGTTTTATAATACCGGTGGTCGTACACATTGTATATCCTTACGGTACAGGCTATGGTTCCGGCACCAATATCAGTTATGCCCAGGTAAGGTCACAGATCGAAGCACTTAACGCCGCCTTTGCTAAAAACTACCCGGCCTATAACGGTCAGGCCCATCCTGTTTACGGAGCTAATGCCCACATACGTTTTTGCCTTGCCAGAAATACACAGGACACATCCAGTTGGGCTGTGGGCCCCGGTGGTATTGAATTTGGCGTACGACGGTACGCAGATAAAACCGGTGCCTACAATCATACCATTAC
>Ga0123337_10005189_pt1 | contig 12917 bp, 3 predicted proteins | sample frozenSSSSmetaG_FD_89792 | JGI IMG/M metagenome (GOLD analysis project Ga0123337, IMG submission 89792) | Glacier valley bacterial and archeal communities from Borup Fiord, Nunavut, Canada, to study Microbial Dark Matter (Phase II) -... | ecosystem: Environmental > Aquatic > Freshwater > Ice >...
CAACTGGTTTGGAAGCTCAACCACGGGTGTCACCAATCAACAGCGCCTCAATATCAACGGAGGCCAACTGACACTCGGCGGCACGGTGCAGGATTCGTCCGGCGTCACCGGCACGCACAACCTGTCTCTCGAACTCTACTCAGCCTCCTCCCTAAACATCACCGGCAACATCACCAAAGCCTCAGGCAGCTCCGGTGTCACTTTGCTGGTCGGCGGCACGGGAACCGCGAATAACATCAACGTATCCCTGAGCGGGAACAACACCGGCCTTACCGCGACAGGTAATACTTTAAACCGGGGCACGCTGACTCTGAACAGCAGCGGCGCCTGGGGAACCTCTGCATCCGCTCAAACCATCAACGTCGCCAATGCAAATTCCACGGTGGCCCTTGCCGATACGGCCATCGTTCTGATCGGAACTGCGGGAGTGAGCATGGATTATTTGCATACGGTCACGTTCGCGTCGCTCACATCGACGGATACCAGCGACATTCGGGCTATTGGCGGCAGCAATACGACGGGAACAGCCACTTGGGGCGGCCAAATCAATTTGGGCGCTTTCGCTCCTTCGGGCACGGGATCCAGTTTACAGGTAACCGCGGCCAGTGGCGGAACCGTCGACTTTATCAATGCGGTCACTGACAATTCCAACACGTCCGCCATCACCAAGACCGGAGCGGGCACCGTCATCTTTTCCTGCACCATCGGCAACAGCTACGACGGCGGCACCACGGTCAGCACCGGCAAGCTTTTGGTGAAAAACACCTCCGGCAGCGGCACCGGCACGGGCGCCGTATCCGTGAGCAGCGGAGCAACCTTCGGCGGCTTGAACACCGGGAGCGCCAACGCCGGCATCATCTCCGGTGCGGTTACCTTCGCCTCCGGCTCCATCCTCGCCCCAGGCGGCAGCAGCGGCCTCGCGAATACCCTCACCTTTGGTTCCACGCTCGACATCTCCGGCCTCGCTTCAGGCACCGGTGGCCTGCTCTTCCAACTCGGCACGGCCGGCGACAAGGTCGCCCTGAGCTCCGGCGTCCTCACCATCGGCACCGGCACGCTGGATTTAAACGATTTCAGCTTCACGACCCTCAGTGGTTTCGGCGCGGGCACCTACACCCTGTTCGACACCAGCGCCTCCATCGTCGGTTCGTTCGGCTCCACTCTCACCGGCACGGTTGGCGGCATGAACGCAGTCCTCTCGTTCACCAACGGTGGCCAGGACGTCGTCCTCACCGTCACCGCCGTCCCCGAGCCCTCCACCTACGCAGCCGTCTTCGGAGCACTCGCCCTCGTTTCTCCGCTCTCCGCGCAAACGCTCAAACTCTCCGCCGACACCACCGGGATCGTCGTTGACGGCGGCACCTGCGGAAGTTTCGTGCTCCCCGCACCCTTCTTCAACGGAGCCGACAAGAAAGACATCAAGGGAGTCTTCACGCCCTCCGCCGATGGCAGCTCCGCCACTGTCGTCTATCCCGATGGCTTCACCGTGAAGGTCGCCCTCTCCTCGGAAGCAGGCACGATCACCTACAGCTACGGCGAGGTCCCCGAAGGTTCCTTTGCCCTGAAGCTCAACAGCGTGCTGCCGGTTTCCTACAACGGCGGCACCTACGCGACCGACGGAGGCAAGGCCGCTCCCTTCCCTGCCACCCCGGACAAGCAACTCATCGCCCAAGGCACCTTCGCCCAGCTGGACTTTGTCGGCAGCACCGGCGAAGGCCTCTCCTTCAAGGTCCCCGCCACCTACCAGCAGTTGCAGGACGGTCGCAAGTGGGGCTTCGAGTTCATCAGCTGGATCTACTACTACGACTTCGCGCGCTACAACGGGCAGACCAGCTTCACCATCAAGATCTCCACGCTGAAAGCCGCCGCTCCCGCGAAAAAATAATCCTTTGGTCGGCCGGTCGCTCCCTCTGGCTGCGAAGCGCCTGATTCAGCATTCCGTCATCGCCAAACCCGGCCTGGGATTCATTCCCCCATGCCGGTTTTACGCTGGGTTGACTGTCAACCGGCAAGAACCTCGCGAAGCCCCCTTAAAAAGTGAAGTTAATCGCACAGCTTACTCCGCCCCACGCTCGTTTCTACCCCGAAACGCCATTTTTCCGGCTGTTCCTCCCCATGAAAACGCCCCTGCCCCCACGCACTGTCCGCTCATCGCACAGCTTCTTCCTCACGTTTTTTTCGCCCGCCTCACGTTCGTCAACGGCCGCACGCATATCAAAGAGAACTGAAGTCGCGATGTTGAAAAGCGCGGTCTGCGGCGCGCTATTCGTTTTGATGGCCGCCCCGTCGTTTGCGGCGGCCTATATATGGTCGACCGTTGCGGGCGGAGCATGGACCCTGTCGGGATCGGGAACCGGCTGGAATGCCGCCGGGGCTTTCCCCTCGGTGATCGGTGACACGGCCACGATCAACCAGGACATCACCAGCTCCACCAGCATCACCATCGGCTCCGCCACAGAGGCGCTGATTGGCTCTCTTACCTTTGGCGACACGACCAACGCCGGCAGCGGTTTCAACAATTATACCATCGCCGGATCGACCACCAATCTCCTGACCTTCGATGTCGCCTCGGGAAGCGCCGCTTTGACGTCCTCCGGTGGAGCCAACGTGATCTCCGCCAAGACGGTCATCAATGACAGCGTCAACGTAAACGTAGGCGCAGGCAGCACTCTGAGTTTCACAAACGGCATCGCCGCGCTCGCCGCCGGCAAACAATTCAACATCCAGTCCGGAACGGTGCTCATCAACGCGGGCAGCTCCAATACCAACACCGGGGCCACCTATGTCGTCGGGAGTGGCGCCGTCCTTACCAGCAGCGTGGACTTGGGCTCAAATGAATCCGTCACCGTCAGTGCGGGAGGCACTTGGAACCTCAATAATAGCCTGGCCATGAATGTGCTCAGCGGTTCCGCCACAGGCGTCATCAATCTCGGCTCCGGTGCCGGTATTAACACGAACGGCACTGGAACATTCGCAGGCAACATTACCGGCTCAGGGTTTGTAACCGCAGTCGCGCAAGGGGGAACCCTTACTTTATCGGGAACCAACACCTACACGGGCACAACCACGGTTACCGGTCAGGCCGCCGTGCAAACAACGCTCGCGCTTACGGGCGGCAATGCGATCTTAGACACCGGCGCGATCAACCTCACCAACAGCTTGGCTACGTTGTTATTAAACAACAGCGAGACCATCGGCTCCCTTACCGGTGCCGCTGGTTCGACCGTCACTCTCGGCACCACAACCCTGACCACTGGCGGCGACAATACCGACACCACCTTCGCCGGTGTGATCGGCAGCACCACCGGCAAGCTGACCAAGATCGGAACCGGCAATTTTACGCTGTCCGGGACCAGCACCAATACCGGCGGCACCACGGTGAGCGCCGGCACGCTCACCCTTGGAAATGCCACCAATACGCTGGCCGATACCGGAGCGGTTACCGTAAACGGCGGCACTTTGGCGCTCGGCACCAATAGCGACACGGTGGGCACGGTCACGCTCTCGAGCGGCAGCATCACCGGCTCCACCGGCGTGCTCACCGGCACTTCCTATGCGTTGACCAACACCGGCAGCGCCAGCGTCAGCGCCATCTTGGGCGGTGCGGGTGGATTGACCAAAACCGGCGCGGGCACGGCGACCTTGTCGGCCGCCAACACCTACACCGGAAGCACCACGGTCAACGCAGGCACGCTCGCCCTTGATTTCACGGCCAGCGGGGCTCCGGCTTCCAACATCGTCAGCAGCAGTTCCGCTTTGGTCCTCGGCGGCGGCACGCTCAATGTCATCGGCAAAGCCTCCACTACCAACAGCCAGACTTTTGCCAGCACGGCTCTGACGACGAACACCGCCTCCAGCCTGTCGATCACCAATGATCCCACGGCCAATCCCACCTTGGTGGCGCTGGGCGCCATCACCCGCAACGCCGGCGCCTTCGTAAACTTCACACAGCCGGCCAACGGGGCCATCGGCAGCACCAACGGATTCACGACCACCACCGCCAACTCAAACGGCATTCTCGGCGCCTGGGCCACGGTGGGCGGCACCGATTGGGCCACCAACAACGGCACCAACATCGTCGCCCTCACCGGTTACACCAACACCTCGACGGCGGGCACCACGGCGGCGAATTATTCCGGCGCGGACATCAACGTCGATTCCAGCGCCGGCAACCTGTCCGGCGTGATCACCGCCAACACCGTCCGGTTCAATTCGGCGGCGGCGAACACCCTGACCTTGGCGACCGGCACGAACACCTTCTCATCGGGCGGCATTCTCAATACCGCCAGCGTCGGCAACAATCTTTCCACCATCACCGGCGGCACGCTCACGGGAACCAGCGGCACGGAGTTGATCATTACTCAAAATAACACCTCGAACGGGTTGAGCATAGCCTCGATCATTGGCGACAGCGGCACGACCAAGTTGACCAAGGGTGGGGCCGGATTGCTGACGCTCAGCGCCGCGAATAGCTATGCCGGCGCGACGACGATCAACAGCGGGACGGTCAAGATCATGAATGTTCTCGGCCTCGGCACGACTGCGGGCGGAACAACCGTCAACAGCGGGGCCACCTTGGAACTGAATTCGGGCGGCACGGTGGGGCTCGAAAGCCTGACGCTTGCGGGCACCGGCGTCGGCGGAACGAGCGGCGCGCTGCTCGTGGACACGAGCACGACTTGGACCGGCTTTCTCTCGATCGCTTCGGGAGGAGCAACCATCAATGTCGCAAATAATGCCACCTTCACATTAAGCACCACGTCCCCGACCTTCAGCGGAACGTTCACCAAAACCGGAAACGGAACGTTTACGCTGAATTCATTAAATACCACCTCAGGAATCGGTCTGGTCGTTAATGCCGGCACATTCAATGTGGCGAGTGGTCTGGCGGACGGAAACATTTCCGTGGCCAGCGGCGCAACGCTCCAAGTTTCGAGCACCTTTGGCACCAATAGCATTGGCGACACCAGAACTGTAACGATCGCCTCGGGCGGCGCGCTGGATTGGAACGATAGCGTAGCAACCGCCGATGTATATGGGGCTTTGTCTCTCGCCGGCAGCGGCATCCGTGGCAACGGCTCATGGATATCGAGCAGCGCAACAACCACAGGGCAGACTCAATCACCTACCAGCATTACTTTTACCGGCGCCACGACCGTCGGTGGTGTGGGCACGGTCAAGACCACCACCGCGATCACCGGTGGCGGCAATACATTGACCAAAACCGGCGCGGGCACCTTCACCTCCACCGCGATCACGGGCACGCCCTTTGGCAACGGCAGCATCGTCCTCAACGGTGGCGCGCTGGCTTGGGCTCCGACCGGATCAGCCACCCTTTCGCTCGGAGGCGCCAACGCGGTTGCAGGTTCAACCTTCACCGTCGGCGGTGGAGGCACGCTGACTTTGACCAAGGGAACCAACACCGCGATCACCTACACGGCGGGGAATGCCTCGCCTTCCGGAAGCGTGCTGGTTCGCAGCGGCGCGGGCACGCTTGTGCTGAACCCAACCGCCCTTGCCAATCTCGGATCATCGGAACAATTCGTGGTCAACGGCCTCACCAGTGCCGCGAACACCAACGGTATCTACGCCCCCTATGTCGTCGCCCAAAGCGGCAACGTCGGCAGCTTTGTCCGCTACAGCACGACCGCGACCAATGGTTTTGAAGACGCCGGAACCGCCACCAGCAGCTACACCACCCACAGCGGCGCTTCCTTCACCACCGCCGCGAACGAAATCGCCGACGTCACCACAACGAACACCATCACCGACAGCGGCAGCCACGCCTACGCCATGCGCGTCGGCGCCGTCACGGCCACCCTCAGCGGCACCGTCACGCTCGGCAACGGCAGCGGTCAGGCGGGCCTGATCCTTAACTCTACCGCCACCTCGTCGACGATCACCGGCGGCACTTTGGATTTCGGCGCGGCGGAAGGCACTGTTTTCACGGCCACGACCGGAGCAGGGAACGGCACCATCGCCAGCGCCATCACCGGCAGCGCCGGCCTGACGAAGTTTGGCCCCGGCACGCTCGTTTTGAGCGGCGCCAACAGCGGGTTGACCGGCGCGATCAACATCAACCAGGGCATCCTGCAGCTCACCAGCCTCAACGGCATGGGCACTTCGACCACCGCGACCGTCAATCCCGGCGGCGAGCTGGACCTGAATGTCACCGGGACCTACGCCAACAACCTCGTTCTTAACGGCACCGGCACAGGTGCCGCCAACACGGGTGCCCTGAAGTCATTGGTCAACGCAGCGGTAACCGTCAGTGGAACCGTCGCGCTGGCGGGTGACACCACGATCACGCAGACCAACGCGCAGGCGTTGACCTTCTCAAACAATTTCAGCGATGCGGGAGGACCCTGGAAGTTGACGCTTAACGGCACCAGCGCCACCGGCGGCTTTGTTTTCAGCGGCACCAACACCGGCAGCACCAGCGACGTGGTTTTGAGCGGCACCGGCTACGCCCAGTTTAACAGCGCCGCCTCCGTCTTTGGCGGCAATCTGCTGGTGAACAACTCGCAGCTCGTCCTGAACTATGCCGGCACGCCCTTGAGTCGCGATCTCGGCAGCGCCACCGGGCAGCTTCAGTTGATCGGCGCCACGCCCACTCTGACCGCGCTGGCCACCGGCACGACGACCTTCACGCTCAACCCAAGCAGCAGCAAAAACGTCCAATGGGGCAGCGCGTTTTTCAACCCCACCACCTCGCTTAACCTCACGGCGGGCACGGCGGGAATCGACTTGGTGCTGGACGCCAACCTCGATCTCAACGGAGCCACCCGCACGATCAATTCGACGACCGCCGGCGGCACGGCCACCGTGTCGGGCAACATCACCAACTCGGCCGGCACGCTCTCAGGTCTGACTAAGACCGGAGCCGGAGTCTTGATCCTGAGCGGCACAAACACCTACACCGGCGCCACCACGGTGAGCACCGGCACGCTCAAGGCCGGCTCCACCCAGTCCTTCGGCGTCAACTCCGCCGTTTCGCTGGCGAACACGTCGGGCGTGGTCCTCGATATCACCGGCTTCAACACCACCATCGGCTCGCTCGTGACGGGCGGCACCACCGGCGGCAACGTGACCCTCGGCGCGGCGACCCTGACGACCGGCGGCAACAATACCAGCACGACCTACTCGGGTATCATCAGCGGCACCGGCGGCTCCTTGGTTAAAACGGGCACAGGGACATTCACCTTGGATGGAATCAACACCTATACGGGTGGCACTTCAGTGCTGGCAGGCACCTTGAGCCTGGCCACGAACACGACGAGCACCATTGGCACAGGCAACCTTTTGATTGGGGATACCTCCGGATCAAATAACGCCGTGTTCCAGCTGATCTCCAACGGTCGCAGCATCAGCAACACTATCATCGTTCAAGGTGGCAACACGGGGATCGCTGAACTCAAGGCCACCACGAGTTCGCAGAACTACTCTTCCAGCGGAACCATCACCTTGGGATCGGGCACCCAGGGTCATGATTTGAAAATATCCGGTCCCAGTTTTGGGTTTTTCACGGTCAGCGGCATCATCTCCAATCCTGCGGGCTTGGTCGGCACTGCGGGCAAGATCATCATAGCGGGCAGTGGCGGGGTGTCACTCAGCGGCAACAACTCGTTTACCGGCGGCGTGGATCTTACCTCGGGCACCCTTTCACTTGGTAGTGCCAACGCACTGGGCACCGGAACATTCACCATCAACGGAGGAAGCCTTTCCCAGACGTCGGGAGCTGGCTCGTTAACCCAGAACAACGTCATGATCTGGGACACCGATTTCAGTTACAGCAGCGGCACTCCGGCCGCCCTGAACCTTGGAACCGGAACAGTGGATTTGGGCGCCTTGAACACGGGCGGACCCACCGGTAACACGAATCGCATCCTTACCGTGACGACGGCGGCTTCCACCACGGCGTTGACCGTGGGGGGCGTCTTATCCAATGGCACCAACGGGCTGACCACCGGCCTCACCAAAGCGGGCGTCGGATACCTGATCCTCGGCGGAGCCAGCAACTACACCGGTTCGACCATCGTGAATGGCGGTGTCCTCCAGTTGTCCACCGGCAATAATCGCCTGCCCACGGGCACCACCTTGACCGTTGCCGCCGGCACCACGACGGGAACGGCGGGCGGCGCCCTCAATTTGAATACTTTCAGCCAGACCGTCGCCGGCCTATCGGGCGGCAGCGACCTGGGCGGACAAGGCACCATCGCCAATACGGGCGCCACCGCCAGCACCCTGACGGTTACCGGCACCTCGGCCTTTGACGGACTCCTGCTCCAAAGCGGTGCGGCTGGCGCGTTGGCCTTGGCCAAAACTACCGGCGGCACCTTGACCCTCACCGGCAGCAACAGTTTCTCGGGCGGCACCACGGTCAGCGCGGGCACCCTGGTCGTCACGGGAAGCACCAGTTCGGTCAGTCTCGCCTCCTTGGCCGCAACATCGACCAACGCCTCGCGCACGATCTCAGGATTGAGCGACACGTCAGGATTGGTCGTCGGACAGCGGGTTTCCGGCACCGGCATCCCCACCGGTTCCTACATCACCGCCATCGCGAGCAGCACCAGTGTCACGATCAACACCGCGGCAACCGCTACGGGAACACCCACCCTCACCTTTGCGGCCTACGCGGGTTCAGGTCTTGGCACCGGCAGCGCGACGACCAGCGGCAGCGGCAGCTTGCAGCTCGGCAACGGCGGCACCACCGGTGCCCTCGCGACAGGCGCGGCCATCGTCAACAATGGCAACTTCACCATCAACCGCAGCAACCCGGTTGCGCAGGGAACGGACTTTAGCTCCGCGGCCATCACGGGCTCCGGTTCCCTCACTCAGGCGGGCGCAGGCACCACGACCCTGAACGCCGCCAACACCTACAGCGGCACCACGACGATCAACGCCGGCACGCTGGCACTCGGAGCCTCAGGCTCGATCAGCAGCAGTGCGCTCGTAAAGGTGGCGAGCAGCGCGACGTTTGATGTGAGCGCGGTATCCGGCTACGCGTTGGGCGCGACGCAGACGCTGCGCGGCGCAGGCAATGTGACGGGCGCGGTTGCCATGGTCACCGGCTCCACGGTGGCGGGCGGCATCGACACCAGCACTCTGGGCACACTCACCTTCAGCAGCACGATCACCTCCTCATCCGGGGGAACGTTCTCGCTCAAGCTCAACAGCGACGGCACTCCGGCCTCCGATGAACTCGTGGCCACCGGCTTCACCCTCGGCGCAGGCACGGCTACCCTCTCCCTCACGGATCTCGGCAGCACGGTTTTGACCGAAGGCACCACCTTCACCCTCCTCCACAGCACGTCCACCAGCATCAGCGGCACTTTCTTCGGCATGAACGAAGGCGCTTCGTTCATCGTTGGCGCGAATACCTACACCATCAGCTATCTGGCCAACGCCGGTCTCGACGTCACGCTCATCGCCACCGCCGTCCCCGAGCCCGCGACCTACGCCGCAATCTTCGGCGCACTCGCACTCATCGTAACCATCTGGCGTCGCCGTGAGTCCCTTCGCGCACGTTAACGGTTTAGCAGTCCCAAGCTGGCCCGTTCAGGCGGATGATCGTTTCATCTCCGCCTTCCTCCCCATGAAAAAACTCCTCGTTATCCTTGCCCTCGCCCTCGTCCCGGTCCTCCCGGCCCAGACCCTCAAGCTCAGCGCCACCGCCAAGGGCGCCGTGATCGACGGCGGCACCACCGGCCAGCTGGTGCTCTCCGCTCCCGTCATCTCCGGGGCCGACGGCAAAAGCCATAAACCCGTCTTCACCCCCGCCGCCGACGGCACCTCCGCCACCGCCGTCTATGACGACGGCTTCACGATCAAGATCACCTTCTCCGCCAAAGACGGTGAGGTCATCTACAGCTTCGATCACGCTCCGGTCGGCGCCAAATCCCTGGTCATCACCACTCCTCTGGACCTCTTCTACAACGAGGGTGGCACCTACGCCGCCAACGGTGGCGAGCCCAAGCTCTTCCCCGTCGAAAAAGACAAGCAGCTCTTCGCCCAGGGTGCCTTCACCCAACTCGATATTCGCAACGGCTCCGGCGCCGGTTTCTCCCTCCAGATGCCCGAATCCTACCAGCAGCTTCAGGACAACCGCATATGGGGAACCCAGTCCTTCGCCTGGATCTACCATTACGATTTTCTCCGCTACCCCGAAGCCACCAGCTTCACCTTCAAAGCCGCCCTCTTGAAGCCCGTTCCCGTCAAAAAATAACGGTTCGCCCTCAATCCATTTACAGGAACGCGACGCCTTTGCCGCGTTCCTTTTTTTCCGTCCCGATCCTTCGATGTCCCGTCTTTTTTCACCCATTTTCGGTTTAGTCATGGCTCTCACCCAACCGGTTTTCGCCGACTCCACGCCTCCGGCCGCCACCGAAAAGCCCGACATCCCTTACCGCGAGGCCTCCACTCCGGCCGACGCCACCATCGCCGAGCACTGCAAACTCGACCTCTACCTCCCCGCCGCGCCCGCCAAGGATTTCCCCATTCTCGTCTGGTTCCACGGCGGCGGACTCTCCGGTGGCGACAAGGCCGCCGAGCCCGAGCAGGCCGCCGCCCGCCGGCTCGCCGCCCATGGCATCGCCGTCGCCTCGGTCAACTACCGCCTCTCCCCCAAGGTTAAATTTCCCGCCTACCTCGAAGACTCCGCCGCCGCCGTCCGTTGGGTTGCCGACCACGCCGCCTCGCTCGGCGCCGATCCCAAAAAACTCTACGTCGGCGGATACTCCGCCGGCGGATACATCACCAGTCTTCTGGCCCTCGACGCGCATTTCCTCCGCGACGCCGGCGTGGAAACAGTCGCCGGCTTCATCAGCATGAGCGGACAGATGACCACCCACTTCACGGTTCGCGGCGAAGTCGGCCTGCCAAAGGACAATGTGCTCGTGAATGACGCCGCTCCGCTCGGCCATGTGCATCCCGGCGCCCCCCGGCTCCTGTTGATCTGCGGCGACGACGACTTCCCTGCCCGTCTTGAGGAAAACCAGTTTCTCGCCGCCGCCCTGCACCTCGTCGCCAAGAATCCCCCCGTCCCCCTCGTCGTCGTGAAGGACCGCAACCACGGCACCATCCTCGCCCGCTTCCTCGAAGACGACGACCCCGCCGGCACCGCCGTCCTCTACTTCATCGGCCGCTAACCCGTATGGGCGCGCCTCGTGCCCCTCTTTTCTAATATAAATCCGCCCTGTCTTCCTCTGTGATCTCTGGATCGAACTCCGGCTCGGCTCTGTGACAAAAATCCGGAAATGCCTCCCACCTTACCTCATGAAACTCCGCCTGCTCCCCCTCCTCCTCGGCCTCTGCGCCGCCCTGCCGCTTTCCGCGCAGGACATCAAACTCTCGCTCTCCGACAAGGGCCCGGTCGTCACCGCCGGCGCGCTCGGCAGCTACGAGCTGCCGCCTCCCACCGTCGACACCGTTGATAAAAAAGAGCTCAAACCCACCTACGCCCTCGACGGCGCCGGCGGCGCCCAGGCGACCTACTCCAACGGCTTCGTCCTCAAGATCGCCATCTCCAACGCCACCAAAACCGTCACCTACAGCTTCGACGCGCCCCCCGAGAACGGCGCCACCCTCAAGTTCATCACGATGTTCCCGATCAACCTGAACCAGGGCGGCAAGTTCGCCCTCGGCAGCGCGACAGGGGAGTTCCCCTCGGCGCTGGTCGGCCAGATCATCGCGCAAGGTGACACCAACCACCTCGACATCATTCACCCGCTCGGCGAGGGCATCCGCTTCAGCATGCCTGCCGCGTATCAGCAGCTCCAGGACAACCGCAAATGGGGTTGGAACGTCTTTGCCTGGGTTTATCGCTACGACCTGAAGCGCTACGCCGGCAAGAAAAGCCTCACCTTTAAAATCTCCTCCGTCGCCCCTGAAGCCGCCGCCGTCACCGCCGACGGCGCTCCCGCCCCGCGCAAGTTCCTTGTCGACCGCTACGGCCAGTCCGTGCGCAAGGATTATCCCGGCAAGGTGACGAGCGACGACGAGCTCAAGGCTGACATCGAAAAGCAGAAGACCGACATCGGCTCCTACCAGGGCCCCGCCCTCGACTCCTTCGGCGGACTCGCCGGCAGCGGCGAAAAGCTCGGCCTCAAGAAAACCGGCTTCTTCCACACCGCCCTGATCGGCAAGGACCGCCACGTCCTCGTCACGCCCGAGGGCAATGCCTTCTTCCAGCTTGGTGTCTGCGGCATCGCCAACACCGACGACTTCACCAAGGTCCAGGGCCGCGAAAAAACCTACGAGTGGGTTCCCGCCACCAACGACCCGGCCTGGCTCACCGCCTGGCGTGAAAAAAAGCCCACGTGGGGCGCGTTCTCCTTCCAGATCTCCAACTGGATCCGCAAATACGGCAAACCCTACTCCTTCGAGGAGTGGACCGGCCAGACCGTCGATCGCCTCCGCGCCTGGGGCTTCAACAGCGCCGGCGCTTTCGGACCGGAGACGGACACCATGCGCGCGCGCAACTTCCCCTACGTCACCTTCCTTCCCGGCGGCAAAAAAGAAGGCGTCGCCTACCTGCCCGACCGCGTCGGCGCTTCCGAACTGATCGATCCGTTCGCCCCCGGCGTGGAGGAAGCCATCGACCAGTCCTTCGCCGGCCCCCTCGCCAAGAGCGCCAACGAGCCTCTCCTCATCGGCTACTTCTTCGGCAACGAGCAGCACTTCGAACTCCTCCCGAAGATGATCCCCGCTTACAAGGCCAGCAAGGTCGCCGCCAAGGCCAAGCTCGTCGAGATACTCACCGCCCAGTACGGCGATATCGCCAAGTTCAAAGCCGCTTGGAAACCCGCCAAGCCGTTCGCGAGCTTTGACGAGCTCGGCGAGGCTCCGCTCTTCATCGAGACCGACGCTGCCGCAGCCGACATGCGCAAGTTCTACCAGCTCTATCTGGAGACCTACTA
>Ga0123337_10005193_pt1 | contig 12913 bp, 5 predicted proteins | sample frozenSSSSmetaG_FD_89792 | JGI IMG/M metagenome (GOLD analysis project Ga0123337, IMG submission 89792) | Glacier valley bacterial and archeal communities from Borup Fiord, Nunavut, Canada, to study Microbial Dark Matter (Phase II) -... | ecosystem: Environmental > Aquatic > Freshwater > Ice >...
GCTCGCCCTTGGCCATCTCGGCCTCTTCGGGCGAGATGACGCCGGCCAGCAGCATGCGGTCGAGCACGTTGTTGCGGCTCAGGAGCGCGGCGGCGGGGTCGCGGTCGGGGCGGCGGGCTTCGGGCGATTGCGGCAGCGCCACCAGCAGCGCGCTTTCGGCGATGCTGAGGCGCTTCGGCTCCTTGCCGAAATAGGCGAGGCTGGCGGCGCGGACCCCCTCGATATTGCCGCCATAGGGGGCGAGCGTCAGGTAGAGGGTGAGGATCTCGTCCTTGCCCAGCTGCTGCTCGAGCCGGTCGGCATGCACCATCTGGCGCAGCTTGCCCCATGCCGAGCGGGTGCTTTCGCTATCGACGAGGCGGGCGACCTGCATGGTGAGGGTGGAGCCACCCGAGACGATGTGGCCCCCAGCGCCCGCGAACTGCAGCGCGGCACGGGCCATCGACGACCAGTCGATGCCGCGATGTTCGCGGAAGGTCTTGTCCTCGTAGGCGACCAGCATCCTCAAAAAGCGCGGATCGACTTCGGGGATGGTCACCGGCAGGCGCCAGCGGCCACCATCGGCGGTGAAGGGGCGCAGCAGCGTGCCACCGTGATCGACGACGAGGGTGGAGACCGGCACGGTCGCCACGTCGGGCGTCGGCGGCAGGGTGTGGCGCAGTTCGGCGAGCACCTGGTTGCCGTAGATCAGCGACGACGAGCCGCCGACCAGCACGACCAGAGCTGCGATGCCGAAGAGCCGCGCCCAGTTGGGGCGCGGCTGGTGTTTGCGGGGGATCATCTCACGGGCCCGAGGGAGTGATCTCGATCCGTCCCGCGTCGGTGTTGCCGCGCAGCTCCGGCCGGTACATGTCCTCGACCGTGGCGCCCGGCAGCACGAAGCTGCCCGGCGAGACGGCGCGGACGAGATACGCGGTGGTGACGCTCTGGACCGCCGAGTAGAGGCGGAAGGCCGCCACATACTGGTCGGTGCGCGACTCGACGTTGGCCGGCGTATCGAGGGTCAGCCAGCTCGACAGGTCGCCGACACCACCGGCGCCGCCAAGCAGGTTGGGATTCTCGATTTCGAAGCCGGCCGGCAGCGGATCGGCGATCACGTACTGGCCGGAGCCGAGCGTGGTCGGGGTCGCCTTCAGCTTGACCACGAAGCGGTCGTTCTGGCTGACAGTCGAGAGGTCGGCCGGGGTACCATCGACGAGGAAGTACTCGCGGGTGATGGTGAAGCCGTCGCTGCTGGCCGCCGGCAGGATGGCCGGAATGCCGGTGACGGAGACAGTCATCTCGGTCGCGGTATTGCCTTTGTTGGTGACCGTGACCGGCGAGCCCTTCAGCACGATATCGTCGTAGCGACGATAGACCGTGCCTTCGAGCGGCTCGCCATCGACGGTGACCTTGCCGATCGTCGCCGAGCGGGCGAGTGCCGAGGCGGCAACCAGGGTCCAGGCGTCCTCCTGCGTCGAGCTCCAGCGGGCGGCGTCGCGCAGGTTCGCGAGCTGCTCGGTGAGCGCGACGAGGTCGATGCCGGCCGGGCTGAACTCGGCGGCGAGGGCGAGCACCGCGGCGGTATCACGCAGCTGGCTGCCGTAGTCGGCACGGTAGCGGTAGCGGTCGTCCGACTTCTTCAGGCCCTCGACGGCGGCGGCGAAGGCCTCGGCGGCGCGGGTGCGATCGCCGTAGAGGGCGAGCGCGGCACCGAGCTGGGCCTTGGCCAGCGGCGACGAGAAGTTGTCGAGCTTGGCTTCGAGGTAGTAGCGCAGGTCGCTGATGGCGGCCCGGCCGGCCCGAGCGAGGTCGAGCATGGCGTAGGCGAGGTCCTCGCCACCTTCGGAGAAGTCGGCGGCGTAGGAGACCTGGTTGGAGAGGTTGTCGAGCGCCATGGTCATCGCCTGATCCGGCACCGCAAAGCCTTCGGCGCGGGCGCGGAGCAGGAAGTCGGTGACATAGGCGTCGAGCCAGAACTCCGAGCCCGAGAACGGCCCCCAGAGGCCGAAGCCGCCGGCGGAGTTCTGCTTGCTCAGCTCGTCCGCGATGGCGTCGCGGATACGCTGGGACAGCGCGTCATCGGTGCCCAGCCCCATCACCTCGGCCACCTCGTTGAGGTAGATCAGTGGCAGGGCACGGCTCGAGACCTGCTCGGCGCACCCATAGGGGTAGCGGTCGAGCGACAGCAGGAGTTCAGGCACGTCGAGGCGGGCAATCGGGCCGACCGCGAAGGTCAGGGTGCCCGAGTGTGGGATCAGGCCGTCGAAACGGCTGCCATCGAGGCTCACCGAGGCCCCGGGCTCGATCGGGATCAGCACGGAGGTGGTGACCGGCGCACTGGCGGCGCGGACGCCGAGGACGAGGTCCTTGACGAGCGCGTTGCCGTTGGGGTCGGTGACGAGGAGCCTGAGGCTCTGGTCGCCGACCTGCGTGCCGGTGAGGCTCAGATCGAGTGCGGTGCGCTCGCCGGTCGGCAGCTCGACGGTCTGCGTCACCGCATCGGTCGAGAGGCCGTCGCCGGTGATCAGCTCCACCTTGTAGGCGCCGGGGGCACCCGAGATGTTGTTGATCTCGAGGAGGAGACGCGAGGTGTCGTCGAGGCGCAGGAAGCGCGGCGGCGTCATGCTGACCACCACCGGATCGCGCACGATCACATCAGCCGAAGCATGGCCGATGGCGGACGCGGTCCAGGCGATGGCCATCAGGCGCACCGTGCCGTTGAAGTCCGGCATATCGAAGGTGACTTCGGCGGTGCCGTCGGCGCCGACCGTGACGATGCCCGAATGCTGGGCGACGAGCACGGTGGTGGGCGGCGGCGTACCGTTGCTGAAGCCGCCCTCGTCACCGCCCGAGCGGACGGCGCCGATCATGCCCTGGGTCGGGTCGATCAGCGAGCCGTAGAGGTCGCGGAACTCGACGCCGAGCTGGCGCTGGCCGAAGAACCAGCCATCCGGATCGGGCACGGCGAAGCTGGTCAGGTTGAGGATGCCGAGATCGACGGCGGCAACGGTGATGTAGGCCTTGTCGCCGGGCTGCACGTTGGCGAGCTTCACCTTGGCGGTGAAGGGCGCGCGCGGGCTGGCCACGTCGGGCTTGTCGATCGACACGTCGAGCTGCAGGTCGCCCGGCTCCACGTCGGCATAGGCGACGCCGAGCGCACGCGCCGGCATGCGCTTTTCCGTGGCATCGGCCGGCCGGTAGAGGGTGGCCGTGACATAGGCGCCCGGCCCCCATTGCTCGGTGACCGGGAGTTCGACCGAAGTCCCCTCGGCCGGAACCTGCACCGACTTCATGTCGATGATGCCGTCATCGACCACCAGCACCAGCGCGGTGCCGGCGAACTGCGGGTCGAGCTGCAGCACCGCGGTGTCGCCGGGGCGGTAGGCGGATTTGTCGAGCGCCACGTCGAGCTCGTCCGGGGTGTCGGAGCCGGCTTCGGCGTAATAGTAGCCGGCGTAGAACTCATAGGTGGACGAGGTGGCGGCGTCACCGGTCGAGGTCACCTCGAGCCGGTAGCGGCCGTAGTCGACAGGCGAGGTGACCGATACCGGGCCGGTGGCCACGGCGTCCACGGTGCCATTGCCGACCTCGCGGGTGGTGGTGATGGCTTCCCACTTCCAGGTGCCGTTGTTGCGGTACCACTGGTAGTTGGTCTCGATGCGGCTCAGCGACCACTCGAGGCCGGCTTCGGCCTTCTGCTTGCCGTCGGTGCCGACGACGATGATGTCGAAGGCGGCGTTGGCACCCTCGTCGAGGCCGTCATCCTCGCTGAACTGCGGCTTGAGGCCAATCAGGTCGGTGAGCGGCGCGACCGGGCGGGTCAGGTTGCGCTGAATGGCACGGCCCGAGGTATCGACGAGGCGGACGGCCAGCGTCGCCGTCAGCGGACGGGTGGTGGCCGGCGGCGCCGGGATGGTGATCGCCGCCGTGGCGTTGCCGTCATCGTCGGTGGTGCCGACGCTGCCGAGCGGCTGGTAGTCGGTGGTGAAGGTGTCGTCCTCGCGGCCGAAGAGGTAGCCGGGGAAGTCGTTGAGGGTCGGCACGGCGCGGACAATCGAGTCCGCCTCGATGTCGAGGCCGGGGGCGGTGGCGCCATAGAGATACTTGGCGGCGACTGTCACGTTGGTCACTTCACCGGCGGTGACCGCACCAACGGGGGCAGAGATTTCGAACGCCAGGCGTTCGGGCTCGAAATCCTCGACCTTGAAGCTGGTGCTCGACAGCGCCGGGGCCTTGGGATCGGCATAGAGCCGGATGGTCCACGAACCGCGCATCGCCTCGGCGGGCAGCGGCAGGGCAGCGGTGTAGCCGCCGGCGCCACCGTCGTTGATGAGCTGGCGATCGGCGACGACGCCGTCGGGACGCTCGAGTTCGAGGGTGATCGGCAGCTTTTCGACCGCCTTGGCCTTGGTGTCACGGAGCAGCGCAGTGATGAACACCGTCTCGCCCGGGCGGTAGACGCCGCGTTCGGTGGTGGCCCAGAGGTCGAGCGGACCTGGGGTCGGGCGGCCATCGACGCCGCGATCGGTGAGATCGAAGGCGGGCTTGGTGTAATCGATGAAGGCGTAGTCGCCGGTATCGGTCTCGGCGACGACCAGTTGCGGGGCACGGCCGCCGTCACCACGGGCGAGGCCCGCCGCGAAGGTGGCTTCGCCGTTCGCATCGGTCACGGCTTCGCCGAGGATCTCGTTGTTGATCGCGACGAGGCGGACTTTCGAGTTCACCATCGGCTGGGCGCTCGACAGCGAGCGCACGAAGGCGTGGACGCCGTCCTGTCCGGATACGGTGGTCAAACCGAGATCGGTGACGATGAACCACTGCGTGGCCATCTCCTGCCAGTACTCGGCCTTGCCGCCGGTGACCCTGGCGGTGATGACATAGGCGCCAGGCTCAAGCGTGCCGAGGGTGTCCTTCACCGGGATGGCGGTCGTGGTCATGTCGTTCGACTGACCCTTCGACAGGTCGACGGTGCCCTCGAACTCCTGCTGGCCGTAGCGATCGGCGACGTCCTCGGCGGAGTAGCCGTCGAGATTGCCCTGGAAGATGCCCTGGCGCACGGCGGTCGCGATGTTGCGATCGCCAATGCGGTAAATGACGATATCGGCCGAAGAAGCGTTCACCGAGGTGATCGGCAGGCCGCCGCCGAGGCCGGCGGGCATCACGTAGGCATTGTTGGCAAAGCCGACGAACGGCGTGCGGTCGGGAACGTAGACGTTGAGGTCGGCATCGGCGCGCAACTGCTCGCCATTGGCGGAGGGCAGGCCCGAGCGGACGCGGATGTGGTAGCGCAGGCCATGCTTGACGCCGGTGAGGCAGAGCTGGCTCGCCTCGGTTTCGACAGCGACCTGCGGGGCCTCGTCGACGACGACGTAGCTCGACAGGTCGGTGTCGCCGGCCGGCAGCGGGTCGGAGAACACCACGCAGATGCGCGGATCGGCGGCCTCGGAATCGACTTCGTTGGAGGTGATGCGGAAGCCGTGCTCTGCGACCACCTGGTCGAGGCGGCCCTGCAGGCCCGCATCATCGACCAGTGCGATGGAGGTGCGGTAGCTGGCGATCGACTCGCGCCACATCTGGCGGCGCTCGAGGCCGGCGGCGAGGCGGGCAAGCCCCTTGGCGCGCTCGGCGACGCTCTCCGACAGGAGGAGGGCGTTCACCGCCGAGTAGGTGGCGTTCTGCGCGAAATCGTAGGCCGACGACGTGTTGTTGTTGGCGAGGTCGGCGTCGGCGCGCTCGATCTGCACGTCGGTGAGCTTCAGCCAGAGCGCCGGATCGTTGCGGTTGAGCGCGAGGGCCTGGCGGTAGGAGACGTTGGCGGCGGCCGAATTGCCGGTGGCGGCAGCCTCGTCGCCGGCCTTGATCAGGTCGTCGTAGGTCAGGTTCTTCGGCGGCGCGTCGGTGGTGGGGAACTGCTGCGCATAGGTCTGCGCGTAGTACACCAGGTCCTGCGCCGGGAAGGGCAGCTCGGCCTGGCGCTCGTTGGCGAGGGTCTGCGCGACGACCGGATCGACCTTGCCCGAAGTGGCGCCCTCGAAGGCGGTGTCGGGGCCGGCGCTACCCTTCAGGAAGCACCACTTGGCCTTCTCGTTGAAGGTAAAGGCGCGGCAGATGCGATCATCCGAGCATGCGGCGGAGCATGCATCGAGCGTGGTGTTCTTGATGGTCGAATAGTCGAACCCGGGCAGGTCGGTGCCCGGCAGCAGGCTTATGGGCCTGTCCTGCGCGGCGGCGATGCCGATGTTCAATACCATTACGAGGACGGCAAGAAGCCATCCGGCAGAGCTTAGCAGCCGCTTCATAATATCCCTCACCCAAGTCGCCCCTAGCGGGCCTACCGTCACCGTTGCTTTGTGGCTTTTTGGCGTAAAGCGCACATGACGGCCGGAAAACTATTTGCTCGTAGGTGAGCAAAGATGAATGGCGCGTGAAGCGTCCGTGCGCGGACGCTTCCTCAAACGCAGAAGGCCGGGCGTCGGGCCCGGCCTTCGAGGGATGCGAGGGGGAGTAGTCGGTCAGGCGGCGAGCCGGCGGCGGCCCTGCTGGACCGGCGCCTCGTCGAGCGTGAACACGTCGACGATACGGTCGAGGTCGTTGGCCTGCGCCTCGGTCTGCTCGATCGCGGCGTTGGTCTCTTCCACCAGCGCGGCATTGTGCTGGGTCATCTCGTCGAGCTGGCGGATGGCGGTGTTCACTTCCTCGATCGAGGACGCCTGTTCGCGGCTTTCGCGGGCAATGCCGTCCATCAGTGCGTTGGACGAGCGCGCCGCTTCCAGCATCGACTGCAGGCGCGAGGCGGCGTCGGCAACGAGCTTCGAGCCGGTCTTCACCTCGGTGCCCGACTGGTCGATCAGCACCTTCACTTCGCTCGAGGCGCTTGCCGCCGACTGGGCGAGGCGGCGAACTTCGACGGCGACAACCGCAAAGCCCTTGCCGGCATCGCCAGCGCGGGCCGCTTCGACCGAGGCGTTGAGCGCCAGGAGGTTGGTCTGGAAGGCGATGTCGTCGATCAGCCCGATGATGTTGGAGATCTTGGCCGACGACTGGGTGATCCGCTCCATCGCGGTGGTCGCCTCGCCCATCACCTTGCCGCTCTCTTCGGCGGTGCGGGTGACATTGCCGGAGACGCTGCTGGCCTCCTTGGCGCGCTCGGCGTTCTGCAGCACGGTCGAGGCCAGTTGCTCCATCGCGGCGGAGGTTTCCTCGATGGTCGCCGCCTGCTTGGTGGTGCGTTCCGACAGGTCGTTGGCGCCCGAGAGGATTTCGCCCGTCGCCGTCTTCAGGCCGCGCGAGGTCTCCTTGAGCTGGCCGACGATCTCGCTGAGCTTGTCGGCGACGGCGTTGGTATCGTGCTTGAGCCGGGCGAAGGCGCCCTGGTAGGCGCCGGTCACGCGGTGCGTGAGGTCGGTCTGCGCCATGGCGGCAAGCACGGTGCCGGTTTCGGTGACGCCGCGGTCCATGGTGTCCATCAGGCGGTTGACGCCTTCGGCGAGGCTGGTGAGCTCGTGGTCATCGAACCGGGCCTCGATGCGCTTGGTCAGGTCACCGGCGACGCCGGCTGTCACCACTTCGGAAATCTTGCCCTGGAGCTCGGCCATGGCCATCGCACCGGCGCTGGCGCGGCGGGTGGTGGCCTCCTTCTCGGCCTCGAGGGTCGCGGCGCGGATCAGGCCGTCCTTGAAGATCTGCACGGCGCCGGCGATCTTGCCGACCTCGTCCTTGCGATCCTGGAAGGGAATCTCGCCTTCGACGTCACCGGCCGACAGCTTGTTCATCGCATCGGTCATCGAGCGGATCGGGCGGGCGACACTGCGCAGCGAGAACAGGGCGGAGCCGACGAGCACCAGCAGTGCGATGATGCTGAGGACGTTGCCGAGGAAGCCGACGCTGGCGATGGTGCTGTTGACGCGGGCCTGCGCCTCGGCGGTGCGAGACACGGACTTCGCCTGCGCCGCATCGATGAGGCCGGCGACGCCGGTCAGGCTGGGATCGATATGCTCCTGCTTGAACTGCTCCTCGGCGGCGAAATCCTGGCCCATCGCCATGTTCTCGGTGATCAGCGAGACCATGCCTTTGGCGGCATCGGCATAGGCGATGAAGGACTCCTGGATGCCCTTCAGCTCGGCCGGGTCGCTGGTGACCGGCATCGCCTTGTCCAGCGCGGCGCTGGCCACGCCCAGTTGCGCGTCGATTTGGGCGGCGGCGCTATCGACATCCTCCGGCGAGGCCTGGAGGCGGGCGTCGCGGACGGCGATTTCCATCCGCGCCACCGAATCCTCGGCGCTGCCGATGCTGTCGAGCAGCATCTGCTCGTTGGCCAGCTCGGTCATGGCGACAGAAATGGTCTGGTTTCCCGACCACTGGTTAAACATCAAAGCTACGATCAAGGCGCCGCCGACAGCAGACGTCAGCGTCAGTTTTGCGCCGATGGACAAATGTGCAAACGAAATCATCTCACGACCCCCTCGGCCGCAACGGGCCGCCCTATCAGGGTTAGGCGAGATTGCTTAAGCGCCGGATAACCACGACCGGGAGGGTCCGTGGTTTTCTCAATGCACGGTATTGGCCGGACCAAAGGTCGCAGAGGTGACTGCCCGGCTTGCGGCCCATGAATGCGACACTTGACCTCGCCCCTGGGGCAGGCCGGATAGAGGCTGCGGTTGAACCCATGGAGGTCGATTCGCATGCATTCCGAACAGTTCATTGGTCCCGCCGAAGCCGCGAGCCGGCTCGGCATTTCGCCCAAGGCGCTCCGGCTCTACGAGCAGCGCGGGCTGGTCGAGCCCACCCGCTCCGAGGCGGGATGGCGCGCCTACGGGCCGGCGCAGATGGCCCGGCTCGGCGAGATCGCGGCGCTCCGGATGCTGGGGTTGAGCCTCGCGCAGGTCGAGCGGCTGCTGCGCGGCGAGGGGGCCGGGCTCGAGGGCGCACTGGCGGCGCATCAGGGGGTGCTCGAGGCCGAGCAGCGGCGGATCGGCAAGGCGGTGGAGACGGTGCGCGCCATCCGCGACGACCTCGCGGGCGGCAGGATGCTGCCGGTGGCCGAACTGGCACGGCTGGCGCGGCCGGCGGGCGAGGCCATCGCCGCGTTCGAGCTGCCCTGGCCGTGGGGCGGCGAACGGTTCGAACTGCGCGACGTCCGGCCAGTCACCTACATCGTCGGCCCGCTCGGCAGTGGCAAGACGCGCTTTGCCATGCGCCTCGCCGAGGAGCTGCCGAACGCCCGGTTTCTCGGTCTCGACCGCAGCGCCGAAGCCGCAGGCGCCGCGATGGCGGCTGACCCCGGGCTCGCGACCCGCGTACAGGGCGCCACCGACTGGCTCGTCGATGAGGGCGCTGCGGCCTCGGACGCCCTGACGGCGCTGCTCGCCGGCATCCATGCCGAGGATTTCGGCACGGTGGTGGTCGACATGGTCGAGCAGGGTCTCGATCACGATACGCAGGAGGCGCTCGGGGCGTTCCTGCGCGGGCCGGGGGTCGCTGGCCGGACGCTGTTCCTGATGACGCGCTCGTCGGCGCTGCTGGATCTCGCGGCGCTGGGCCCCCGTGAGGCGATCATCCTCTGCCCGGCCAACCACAGCCCTCCGACGCGCGTGCTCCCCTATCCCGGCGCGCCGGGATATGAGACGGTCGCGAGCTGCCTTGCGGCGCCCGGGGTGCGGGCGCGTACCGACGGCGTCGTGGCGATGCGGCCGGTGGCAGCGGGTTAGTCCGATCGAACGGCAGGCGCCGGACGGGAATTGCAGGTGTTTTCGGAGTTGCGGGATAGTGATCTGAACCCCTTCCAGCGCGAGGCGTGGGGCATGACGGGCAGTCCGAAGAGAAGCTTCCTGGTGGTCGTCGTGGTCAGCTGCCTGTGGCTCGCTGCGCTGGGGCTCGCCCAGGTCAGCCTGCCGGTCAGCCTGGTGTTTGCGTCAGCCGGCCTCGCCGGGCTCGGCTGGCTGGGCTGGCGCATGGCCACGACCGCTGCGACGCTGACCGAGCGCGAACTGCACATCCAGTCCATTCTCGATACCGTGCCCGACGCCACGGTGGTGATCGACGCGCGCGGCATCATGGAGTCCTTCAACACCTCGGCGGTGCGTCAGTTCGGCTATGCGGTCGAGGAGGTCGTGGGGCGGAACGTGTCCATGCTGATGCCGACGCCCTATCGCGAGCAGCACGACGGCTACCTCCACCGTTATCTCACCACCGGCGAGAAGCGCATCATCGGCATCGACCGTGTCGTGGTCGGCCGCCGCAAGGACGGCTCGACCTTCCCGATGAAACTCGCCGTCGGCCAGGTGAAGGTCGGCGAGCGCACCTACTTCACCGGCTTCATCCGCGACCTGACCGAGCGCGAGGAATCGCAGGCCAAGCTCGACCAGGCCGGTAACGAGCTGATCCGCCTCGCCCGCGTCAACGAACTGGGCGAGATGGCATCGACGCTGGCGCACGAACTCAACCAGCCGCTGTCGGCCATCGCCAACTACGTGCAGGGTTGCCGGCGCTTGCTGGAGCGGATCGACGACGAGCACGCCGCCCGCATGCGCGGCGCCCTCGATGAGACGGCCAAGCAGGCGTTGCGCGCCGGCGACATCATCCGCCACCTGCGCGAGTTCGTGACGCGCGGCGACACCGAGCGGCACCCCGAGGACATCAAGAAGCTGATCGAGGAGGCCGGCGCCCTGGCCCTGGTCGGCTCGCGCGAACGCGGCATCAAGTCGGTGTTCGAGTTTGGCCTCGAGCACAACGTGGTCATCGCCGACCGGGTGCAGATCCAGCAGGTGCTGATCAACCTGATGCGCAATGCGATGGAAGCGATGCGCGACAGCAAGGTCAAGGAACTGACGGTCACCACCCGCCGGGACGGGGCGGAGCGCCTGCAGGTCGAAGTCGCCGACACCGGCCCCGGCATTGCCGACGACATCGCGCCGCGGCTGTTCCAGCCGTTTGTCACCAGCAAGGCCAATGGTATGGGGGTTGGGCTCTCCATTTCGAGGCGCATCATCGAGTCGCATGGCGGCGAGCTGGTGGTACGGCGTAACGAGGCGGGTGGCGCGACTTTCACCTTCACCCTGCCTTTGCTGATCGAGGCCGACGTTGAGTACAGCTGACACCGTCGTTCACATCGTCGACGACGAGGAGGTGGTGCGCAACTCGCTCGCCTTCCTGCTGCAGACCTCCGGCTTTGCGGTGCGCGTGCACGAGACGGCCACCGAGTTCCTGAGGCTGGCGCCGACCATCACCAACGGCTGCCTGATCACCGACCTGCGCATGCCCGACATGGACGGCGTCGAGTTGCTGCGCCGCCTGCGCGACGCCGGTGCGCTGCTGCCCGCCATCGTCATCACCGGCCATGGCGACGTGCAGATGGCGGTCGAGGCGATGAAGTCCGGCGCCCTCGATTTCATCGAGAAGCCGTTCAGCGACGATGTGCTGATCGATTCGATCGGCCGCGCCGTGAACCGCGCCGCAGCGCAGCATGAGTTGGGCGCCGCCGCCGAGCAGGTGCGCCAGCGCCTCGATACGCTCTCGGAGCGCGAGCGCCAGGTGCTGGGCGGCGTGGTGGCCGGCCAGGCCAACAAGACCATCGCCTTCGAGCTGGGCATCTCGCCACGCACCGTCGAGGTCTACCGCGCCGGGCTGATGGCCAAGATGCAGGCCAAGAGCCTCGCCGAGCTGGTTCGCATGGTGATGGATTCAGGCGTTTCCATCGACTTTTAGCCTGACGCTCCGGACAAGCCCGGTCACCTGGTGAGTGTTGCCCCGCCGATCACGGCCGGTTGATCCAGATCAATGGCCGCCCTCTCCGATCCCCTAAGGCTCCCCGTAGAGAAGTCTGAAAACGGGGGTAAGCCTTTGCGCAATCTGGGCTGGATCATCACGCTGGCGGCGGGAGCGTTATTCACGCTCGTGCTGTCTGGATTGGGACAGGACGCCCTGTTCCGCACACATATGGGCATCGTCACGGTGGCCCTCGGGCTCGGCGCCGTGGTGCTGATGCGCCGGCCCGACAATGCCATGGTGCCGGCCGGCATCATCGAGGCCGACAAGGCCGGCTATTTCGACGCGCCGATCCGCGCCGGCTCGATCCTCACGGTGTTCTGGGGCTGCGTCGGCATGCTGGTGGGCGTCGTCATCGCGCTGCAGCTCGCCTGGCCGGACCTCAATATCCAGCCCTGGTTCAACTTCGGGCGCCTGCGTCCGCTGCACACCTCGGGCGTGGTCTTCGCGTTCGGCGGCACGGCACTCATCACCACCAGTTTCTACGTCGTGCAGCGCACCTCGCGGGCCCGGCTGATCAACGACAACCTCGCCTGGTTCGTGTTCTGGGGCTACCAGCTGTTCATCCTGATGGCGGCGACCGGCTACCTGCTGGGCAGCACACAGAGCCGCGAGTATGCCGAGCCCGAGTGGTACACCGATATCTGGCTGACCATCGTCTGGGTCGCCTACCTGGTGCTGTTCCTCGGCACCATCATCAAGCGCAAGGAACCCCACATCTATGTGGCGAACTGGTTCTACCTTGCCTTCATCGTCACCATCGCGCTGCTGCACGTCGTCAACAACCTGAGCGTGCCGGCGAGCCTGCTCGGCAGCAAGAGCTACTCGCTGTTCTCGGGCGTGCAGGATGCGCTGACGCAGTGGTGGTACGGCCATAACGCGGTCGGCTTCTTCCTCACCGCCGGCTTCCTCGGCATGATGTACTACTACCTGCCCAAGCAGGCCGAGCGCCCGGTCTACAGCTACCGGCTGTCGGTCATCCACTTCTGGGCGCTGATCTTCCTCTACATCTGGGCCGGCCCGCATCACCTGCACTACACCGCCCTGCCCGACTGGGCGCAGACGCTGGGCATGGTGTTCTCGATCATGCTGTGGATGCCCAGCTGGGGCGGCATGATCAACGGCCTGATGACGCTGCGTGGCGCCTGGGACAAGATGCGCACCGACC
>Ga0123337_10005194_pt1 | contig 12910 bp, 14 predicted proteins | sample frozenSSSSmetaG_FD_89792 | JGI IMG/M metagenome (GOLD analysis project Ga0123337, IMG submission 89792) | Glacier valley bacterial and archeal communities from Borup Fiord, Nunavut, Canada, to study Microbial Dark Matter (Phase II) -... | ecosystem: Environmental > Aquatic > Freshwater > Ice >...
GTCACCTATTTTAAGGAATGACATTAATCCTGATGAGTAACCACCGCCTGAAAGTTTTTCACTTTCTCCGCGAATAGCTGAGAAGTTTGTACCTACACCGGATCCGTATCTAAATATTCTTGCTTCTCTAACCCAAAGATCCATGATACCGCCATCATTCACCAGGTCATCATTACAGAAAGGTTGAAACAGGCATGAGGCTGAGGACGCTCATAGGCAGAGGTTGATTTCTCAAGCTGATCAGTATCAGGATTTACAAAGTAATGTCCCTGTGGCTTTCCTGTGATGCCGTAGGAGCTGTGTAAACCTGTATTGAACCATTGTGGTGAATTTGGTGCGGCCAGCTGGCCTACGATCGTGTAAACCAACTCATCATAAAATATGGAAGCATCTTCTTTGCTTGCAAAATAATTGTAACGTTCACCCCATGATTGCCAGCAATGAGCCATACGATGTGCTACCTGTTTGATACTGTTTTCTGATGAAGTTGTTCCATCTGGCTGAGGCACTCCAGCTTTACGGAAATATTTTTGGGCCAGAATATCAGTAGCAACCTGACTCCAGCTATCGGGTACTTCTACATTTTTCATTTCGAACACGGCATCTCCTGCTGGGTTACGAATCACCGAGGTACGTTTCTCATAATTGAAGAGATCATAAACGTTTACACCCTCTTTGGTGAAATATCTTTGGAATCCGAGACCTTTTCCGGTTCCTTTTGCAGCTGGTTTTGTAGAAGATTTACCCATCTTGAATTGATTAATGTTGGAATTGAGTTAGTTACCCTAAAAAAAATGTTTGGGGGTTTTTAATCAAATCTATATGTTGGCGACATTTATATGTAATCAGAGTTTTCCACAGATTGTTAGTGTATCAATACTCCAGCACTCAATTAGATATTAACGCAATGGTTTAAAGGAACTTAACTATGTGGAAAACTCGAAAAAAGTGAGATTTTAGCTGATTTTTATTACACTTGAATTTACAAAAAAAAAGCCGGTTCTCACCGGCTTTTTTAAGAGGTTTTAAACCCGTACAAATACTCTGTAAAGATCAGGATCTATTCAATGATCGTTACTTTGATCATATTGGTCTTCCCTTTTTTCTCGATCGGAATAGCCGCAGTATTGATCACCACATTTCCGGGCTCTACCAGCTTCTCTGATTTCAAAATCTGGTTCACTTCGCGGATAGTTTTATCGGTACTTTCAAACTTATCATAGTAAAATCCACGTACACCCCATAGTAAACTCAGAGTATTCAAAAGTTTTAAGTTACTGGTGAAGATAAACGTAGCCGCCTTAGGGCGATAACTTGATATTTCAAAAGCTGTATAGCCGGAAGAAGTCATTGAAATTATACCCACAGCATTGGTTTTTTCTGCAAGAAACACAGCCGATCCGCATACCGCATCACCCATATAGGTCGGAGAGTTTTCATTCAAAACTTTAGCAGTACTGAATGGATAATCATTCTCCTCCACATTCCTGACGATCTTATGCATTGTTTCGATCACGATCAATGGATATTCACCCACAGATGTCTCACCGCTCAGCATCACTGCATCAGCACCATCCAGAACAGAATTGGCTACATCATTCACTTCAGCACGTGTAGGACGCGGAGAAGTGATCATACTTTCAAGCATTTGAGTTGCTACAATAACCGGCTTTGAAGCAGCACGACATTTTCTGGCGATCATTTTCTGTAGCAATGGAACCTGCTCCATAGGCATTTCAACACCCAGATCACCGCGTGCAACCATCACACCATCAGTCACTTCGATGATCTCATCAATATTATCAATGGCTTCCGGCTTCTCGATCTTGGCAATTACACGGGCTGCATTACCACTTCTTGCAATTATTCTCTTTAGCTCAATGATATCTTCCGCAGAACGAACAAATGACAATCCGATCCACTCCACATCATTTTTCAAAGCAAACTCAAGGTTAGCCAGATCCTCTTCCGTTAAACTTGGAATTGAAACTTTAGTATTGGGAAGGTTCACCCCTTTACGGGATGTAAGTACTCCGCCATAAACCACTTCACACTGAACAGTATCCTTATTGTTGGTGCTAAGCACCCTCATCTGGATCTTACCATCGTCAAGCAGAATGATCTCACCTGAACGAACATCACTCGGGAAACTCTGATACGTGATATAGATCTGCTTCTCATCACCGATCATTTCTTTGGTCGTGATCTCGATCTTATGGCCACTTGACAGGTTAACACCCCCATCCTTCACTAAACCAATCCGGATCTTTGGTCCCTGCAAATCGGCAAGTATCCCAACATTGGTTTTATATTTTTTATTTATATCCCGGATAACATCGATCACTTTTTGGTGATCTTCCTGGCTACCATGGGAAAAATTTAATCTGCAAACATCAACACCAGCCTTAATCATGTTTAACAAGACTTCTTTCGTTGAAGAAGCAGGGCCTAATGTGGCTACAATTTTAGTTCTGTTATGAACCGTTTTCATCAGCAATTTATTTATTTGAATTATTTTTTAAAGTAATTGTGTACTAAATACACCAATACCAAAGGGCTAAAATATGAGATTTTCTTTGGATTTCAATTTTTTAGGGTCAACTTCCACTGTAACAAGCACCTCCGGAATCTTATTTAACTTACTAATTATCAGCTTCAGGTCGTCCTCATCAATGTAATTCCTGATTAATAAAAAGAAATCTGCCTTTTTCATTTCGGGCACCAGAAAACCTTCCGTACCTTTATTGGCGATGATATACAGCTCTGTTTCCGTTTCCGGCATCAGAAAAAAATATCTGCTAAAATAAAATATTTCATTGCTGGCATTGAAGGGAAGCTCTAAATCAGTAACCTTGCAAAAATCAGTTCCAAGTTGCTTATTAATTTTAAAACAAAACATATAGTCTTTTAGTTGCGAAGTAACAGCCAGCAACACGAAGTCAAGGTCAAGTTCAAATTTTAAAGTAGTTCTATTCAACGTTTATTTTTTATGCTAAATTACAAATGTAATCAGCTTAAACATTTAAATTGTTAGACATATAAAACTGCTAAAAACAAAAAGGTTTGAAAATTGATAGAATTTATTTTTCTTTGCACAGAATTATTTAACAATTAAATTATAAAACCATGTCTGATATCGCTTCAAGAGTTAAAGCAATTATCGTTGAAAAATTAGGTGTTGACGAAAGTGAAGTTACACCAGAGGCATCTTTCACCAATGATCTTGGTGCCGATTCATTGGACACCGTGGAGTTAATCATGGAGTTTGAGAAAGAATTTAATGTAGCTATCCCTGATGACCAGGCTGAAACTATCGGTACCGTTGGTCAAGCTATCGCTTATTTAGAAAAGAACGTAAAGTAATTTACGATACCCTCATATAAATGGAGCTTAAAAGAGTTGTTGTTACAGGACTAGGTGCGCTTACTCCAATTGGAAATACTGTTCCGGAATACTGGGACAGTTTGATCAATGGGGTAAGCGGTGCCGCTCCTATAACACATTATGATCCTGAAAAATTTCGAACGAAGTTCGCCTGTGAAGTAAAAAACTTCAATCCGGAGGATTTTTTGGAAAAGAAAGAGGCTCGTAAATTAGATCCATTTGTTCATTATGCAATCGCTGCATCTGATGAGGCTATTAAAGATGCAGGCTTAGACTTCCCAAATCTCGACACGAATCGAATTGGGGTGATCTGGGGTTCAGGTATTGGTGGCTTAAAAACCTTTACCGATGAAGTGATGAACTTCGCAAATGGAGATGGGACTCCGCGGTTCAATCCGTTTTTCATTCCCAAAATGATTCTGGACATTGCACCGGGCCATATCTCTATAAGACATGGTTTGCGCGGTCCGAATTTCTCTACTGTTTCTGCCTGTGCTTCTTCTACCAATGCGCTGATCGATGCATTCAATTATATCCGTCTGGATATGGCTGACATAATCGTTTCAGGAGGTTCGGAAGCAATTATAAATGAGGCAGGTATGGGTGGTTTCAATGCCATGCATGCACTTTCTACACGAAATGATGATCCAACAACCGCTTCCCGTCCCTTTGATAAAGACCGTGATGGTTTTGTTGCAGGCGAGGGTGCAGGAAGCATTATTTTGGAAGAATTGGAGCATGCTTTAGCAAGAGGCGCTAAAATTTATGCCGAAATGGTAGGTGGTGGTATGAGTGCTGATGCAAATCACATTACTGCTCCACATCCCGAAGGTCTCGGTGCCAAACTGGTAATGACCAACGCATTGAGAGATGCTCATATGACCCCTAGTGATATTGATTACATCAATGTCCATGGAACTTCTACTCCTCTGGGTGATATTAGTGAAGTAAAAGCTATCCTTCATATGTTCGAAGAAGATGCTTTCAGACTGAATATCAGCTCCACAAAATCAATGACAGGACACCTTCTTGGTGCTGCCGGAGCCGTTGAAGCAATCGCAGCAATTCTTTCTGTTCAGAATGATATTGTTCCGCCGACAATAAACCATTTTACAGATGACCCTAGTTTTGATCCAAGATTAAATTTCACATTTAATAAGGCTCAAAAACGTACCGTAAATGCTGCTTTGAGCAATACTTTCGGATTTGGAGGTCATAATGCTTCTGTGATCTTTAAAAAATACAAGGCCTGATCATCTTAGCCATTAATTTTTCCTTTCGGTATCTGTTTAAACCTGTATATTAGTTCCTATCAATTTGATTTAAGGTCATTAATGCCATTTTCAAGAATCTATAAGCTCTACTTTTCGCCAAATCGCAAGTACATAAGATCTTTAGAGAACCTATTAGGTTATGTTCCAGGAAATTTACGACTTTATCGCATGGCTTTCAGACACCGTTCTGTGGCTGTGGAAGTTAAGAATGGAGCTAAAAACAGTAACGAACGCCTTGAATTTTTAGGAGATGCTATATTAGGTTCGGTAGTAGCTGAACTGCTATTTAAAATGTACCCCTACAAAGACGAGGGATTTTTAACCGAAATGCGCTCGAAAATAGTGAGCCGCTCAAACCTGAACCAGCTCGCCAAACGTCTTGGGCTCGATGAACATATTGAATTTGATAACAAGGCCCTGGGTCATAACAACAAACAAGGCTCTCTATTAGGAGATACTTTTGAAGCGATGATCGGCGCCGTTTATATGGATAAGGATTATAATTTCACAAGAAACTTCCTTCTTAACCGCATTATTAAACCTCATGTTGACATCCATACCCTAGAACTTACTGAAACAAATTTCAAAAGCAAGCTGATTGAATGGTGTCAGCGCCATGGAAAAGATGTAATTTTTGAAATTATTCCTAATGAAGAGGGAGAAAATAGCAAGCTCTTCACTATCAGTGTAAATGTGGATGGAGAGAGTTGTGCCATTGGCCGTGACTATAACAAGAAAAACGCAGAAAAACTGGCGGCAGAAAAGGCATGTGAGTTCCTGAATATTTAAAATGGAACAGAGTTCAGCAAATCCTTACCAGAAAAAACTGCTGATTGCCCTGTTAATCCTGATCCCCATTGCCTATTTTCTGCGATTAAACTCCTATCAACTCATTTTTGAGGAACCACGACGCGCATTAGTAGCCCTTGAAATGCTTCTGGCGAATAACTGGATGGTTCCAACCACCAACGGAGAGTTGTATTATAATAAACCTCCGCTTTATAACTGGGTACTGATCGGGTTTTTTAGTCTGCTGGCCAAAGCAGAATGGGTTGTTAGACTGCCCTCCATCCTTTCCCTTTTCCTTACGGCTTTCATACATTACCGGATCAGCCGGCAGTATATTGGCAAACATGCCGCATTGCTTTCAGCACTTTTTTACCTGACGAGCGCTGATATCCTGTTTTATTTTTCACTATTGGGGGAGATCGACATTTTCTATGCCCTCCTGGTATATGTACAATGTTTACTAATTTTCCATTTCTATCAGCAAAAGAAATGGCATTGGCTATTTGTTTGTTCATATCTTTTAACAGCCGCAGGGGTACTTACCAAAGGTATTCCATCCTTATTTTTTCAGGCAATAACTTTGCTCGTTATCTTCATTATCAATAAAGATTATAAGCGATTATTCTCCATATGGCACTTTGCAGGAATTGCTATTCTCGCTTTATGCGCAGGGGGATATTTTTATCTGTATTCGCTTCAACACGATGCCGGACCCTATCTCGCACGTTTGTTCACCGAAACCTTTTCAAGAACTGGCATGGAGTCAAGCCTGCTGGATAATTTTAAGCATTTCCTGAACTTCCCTGTGCAGCTGATCAAGATATCAGCTCCCTGGTTCCTTCTTTTTTTTATTACAATAGGCAATCCATGGAAAAAAATACTGAGAGAGAATCCATTTCTCAATTATTGTATCTGGTTCTGCCTGGCAAACGGTCTGATTTACCTGCTTTCTCCGGGTACCAGAGAAAGATATCTTTACATGTTTTTCCCATTTATTTATTCCTTGCTGGCTTATAATTTATTAAAAAAACCCGCTGTTGATAAGCAGAAATGGATCAAAGGCTTTTATTATTTTCTTGGGATAAGCGTTACTGCAGGTCTATTCGGTCTTGCATTTTTCGGGATGATCAGACAGGAATGGGTAGTTGCAATAGCCTGCCTTATATTAGGATTTATCCCTGCTGCAGGGGTATATTATATAAAATTCAAAAAAACCGGCGAATGGATCCTTGCCGGGATACTGATTGTTCTGATAGCAAGAATCGGGTTCGACCTGATCATACTTCCTACCAAAAAAGAACATGACCCTTACCGGGCAGATGCACTGAAAATGTCAGAAATAATCGGAAATGAAGATGTTTATCTCATCGGCCCTCCAGAGCCAAAGACTGATAATGTGCAATTTGCAGGCATTCACTTTGCAAGCTATTCACGCAATGAGCCAACCTATATGGCATTTCAAACATCATTTTATCTGTCCAGGTATACAGGAAAAATTTTGAAATATACACAGGGTAGGGAGAAGGAGGGATTTTATATTGGTCCGGATCAAGTCCGGACTGACAGGGCTATTTCGGATCAAGTCCGGACTGACAGAGATCAAGTTCGGAATGACAGCACAAGCCTAACTCCACCCCGGACTGACAGGGATCAAGTCCGGACTACTAATCCTGTCAACCCGGACCCGATCCAGGTTGTAAAGCGTGTCAATCCGGACTCGATCCGGATCTATTATCGTTTTAACAACCGCCTCAACAAGCAGGATCAATGGTACATTCTTTTTAAATATTTAGAAAAATGATCGGAATTTTAAAAAGAACCCTGGCAGTAATATTCCTAACCTATAGTTTACTGGTGTTTATTTCTGCCATGATTCTGGTCTTTCCATTTATTCTGATCAGTTCAGTATTATTTAAACATAAGCAGGCACAGGATATCCTTTTCCTATTCCTCAAACTGTGGGCATGGATATTTTCAATTTTATGTTTCTTCCCTGTCAGGACTCGTGGATACAAATACCAAAATCAGGAAAAAGCATATATATACGTTTGTAATCATAATTCATATTTAGACGCAATCGCCGTTATTATTGGTATTTCAGGGTCCGTAAAGCCTTTGGGTAAGATTGAAATGGTTAAAACTCCACTTTTTGGAATGATCTACAGGAGAGTAGTGGTATTGATTGACCGGAAAAATAAGGAAAGTCGCGCCCGCAGTGTGGAAGAACTTAAGATCGACTTGTTGAGGGGACAATCCATCCTGATATTCCCTGAAGGCACAATGAACAAAACTGAAGCAGACCTTGCCGACTTTTATGATGGTGCTTTCAGACTTGCCATTGAAACACAAACCGATATAGCGCCTATGGTCATATTAAATGCAAGGAAACTTCTTCCAAGAGCTAATCCCATCAGCGTTAGGCCAGGTGTGATCACCTGCGTTTTTGATGAACCCATTGAAGTAGCCGGCCTGAAAGCAGAAGATCTGGAAGATCTGAAGGCAAAGGTTAGAAAGCGAATGCTGGAATTAATGAATAGACCGGTTTAATATTTTAGCGTCCTTTCAGTCAGATCCTTCGCTTTGGGCAATGGTGGCAAACTTCTCAGTCCCTTTGGACGCCCTGAATTATTGAATGTCTGAAGTGATCTTTTGAGATAATTGATCAGAGCGTATTCATCCCAGGTAGACAAAGAATTATAATCAGGGCGATAAACAGCCATGAAATTTTTCAGATCAAGACTATCCAATCCGGTAATTTTCCGCACTGTATACGAATTAAACCTGCGATCGATCTCCGACTGCTGGAGTTCATTTGTATAATAAGCGTTAAATCTGCGTGCCTGACCCGGAGTTTTCCCAACAAGCTCATACAATGCAGTAAGAGGCTGAAAGATATAAGCAAGTACAGGAGGCTTCCCAGCGTAATAAGAGCCTTTTCTACGATATTGATCTTTTATTTCATCCAGTTCCTGCTTTTTACTCTGACCCTGAACCATCACTTCTGAAAGCCTGATAACAGGCTGAAGTCTCAAAACCACATCAGAAAGGTCAGGTAAAACCAGGATCAATTCTGTAAAACCGGATTTTGAAAAACTAAGTGTATCTCCCCTGGAGGCTGGTATTCTGAACAACCCATAATCGTCACTTTGCGAAATACCCTTTGTTCTTTTATTAAGGATGTACACATTGGCAAGTTTTGATACCCCGGATTTTTCCATGATAAGTCCCCTTACAGCAGGTTCCTGAGCATACAAGGAGCTATCGCCAGAACAAATAAGCTGAATAGCAATCAGAAATAAGATCAGAACATGTTTCATCTTCGTCAAAATTAGCAAAACATAGGCTGGGATTATCTTAAATAATGTTAAATGACGTAATTAATAAGGCTCTAAGCCTTTCCAATTAAATCTTATCTTTGCAAAATGATTAAATCCATGACAGGGTATGGTTTGGCTACTAATGATTTTGCCCATGCAAAATATACGGTTGAGATCAAATCATTAAACAGTAAGTTCCTGGAACTTTCTTTAAAAATTCCAAAGACATTCTCTGATAAAGAATTTTTATTAAGAAATGAATGTACCCGGCAGATCGAACGCGGAAAGGTAAATATTAGTATCAACATCGAATATGCTGAAACTACACTAAAGACCTCCAGCATCAATCAGTCATTACTCAGACATTATTATGCTCAACTTAAGGAATCAGCAGATGCTTTAGGTGATACGGGTAGTAACCTCTTTCAAATGGCCCTGAACTTCCCGGAAGTTGTTCAGTATTCAGTTGATGAAGTCAGCGAAGATGAATGGAAGATAGTTTATAAAACTTTTGAGCAGGCACTGGCAAATTTTCAGAATTTTCGTCAGGATGAAGGTGGAGTTCTAAAACTGGACCTGATCCTGCGGATAACAAATATAATAGAAGGGATGAGGCTGGTTTCGGAACAGGAACCGCTGCGTATTCCTTCGATTAAAGATCGTTTAAACCAGTTTCTGGAAGATGCTGTTGGCAAAGAAAATATTGATCATAACCGCTTTGAGCAGGAATTGATCTATTTTATCGATAAGCTGGATATCACTGAAGAAAAAACCCGTTTAAAAAGCCATTGCGATTACTTTATTGCTGCGCTGCAGGACAAAGATGCAAACGGCAAAAAACTAGGATTTATATCACAGGAGATAGGTCGGGAGATCAATACGATGGGCTCAAAGGCGAATGATGCTAAAATGCAGCAGATCGTAGTGGGAATGAAAGAAGAACTGGAAAAGATCAAGGAACAATTGTTAAACGTGTTGTAGAGTTGTAAGTTATAGGTTGCAAGTATTACGTCGTACGTTGTAAGTATTACGTTGTACGTTTCTGAACGCTCTTACATTTTTCACTATTAGAATTAATTTAGAAATTAAAACCTATAGCACGTAAAACCTATAACTTATTACGTATAACTAATAAACATTGCGTATAACTTAACACATGAATAACGGTAAACTCATTATATTTTCAGCACCTTCCGGCGCAGGTAAAACCACAATTGTACATCATTTATTAAAGAAAATACCTGCTCTTTCCTTTTCGATATCGGCTACAACAAGGGAGCAGCGGGGAGATGAGGTTAATGGGAAGGACTATTATTTCATCAGCCAGGAAAGTTTCCTTCATAAGATCGCACAGAAAGAATTTGTAGAGTTTGAAGAGGTATATACCGGCACTTTTTATGGAACACTGCGTGCTGAGATAGAGCGGATCTGGGCTGAAGGAAAACATGTGATATTTGATATTGACGTGATCGGCGGACTTCATCTTAAGAAAAAATATGGTGAAAGCGCACTTGCGGTATTTGTTCAACCACCATCACTGGAAGTTTTAATTGAAAGGCTCACTGGGCGTGGTACTGATCTTCCTGAGAAATTGGCTGAACGAATTAAAAAAGCTGATAAAGAACTTAAATATGCTGATCAGTTTGATGTGATATTGAAAAATTACGAGCTGGAAACAGCCTGCAAAGAAGCCGAAAAGCTGATTACAGAATTTCTTGCTCAATAATAAAAATAGAATGTCCAGATTACCCTGTCTCATATCTCATGTCTCATATCTCATATCTCAAGGTGTATGAAAATAGGATTATTCTTCGGCTCGTTCAACCCCATTCATATTGGCCATCTGATCATCGCCAATTATATGGCCAATTACACTGATCTTCAGCAAGTTTGGCTGGTCGTTTCACCTCATAATCCATTGAAAGAGAAGAGTGACCTGATCAATATGTATGATCGTCTGGAAATGGCAAAACTTGCGGTAGAGGATGCGATAAATATTAGAGTAAGCGATGTGGAGCTAAAACTTCCGCAGCCCTCCTATACCATTGATACCCTGACCTATCTGCACGAAAAATATCCGGAGCATGAATTCAGCCTGATCATGGGTTCAGACAATCTGGCTTCGCTAAAAAAATGGAAAAATTATGAACTGATACTCCGCGATTATCATATTCATATTTATCCAAGGCCCGGATTTGAAATACAAGAATTCAAAGACCATCGGTCAATAACTATCACTGAAACTCCTCTCATGGAATTGTCGGCCACATTTATACGGAAAGCAGTTAAGGAAGGGAATAATGTGCAATATTTTGTACCTGATAAGGTGCTTAAATTTATTGATGGCAAAAATTTATACCGATAATAATCTAAATTATCCCTGCAATTAATACGTTGAAAGGTTAAAAATATCATTGTGAGTAACGAAAAAACCATACTTAAGCTAAAACTTCCCACCGACCCGCTATGGGTTAAGAATGTAGTTGAAAGTAATATTGAGGAAATCCTGACCGATCATGCATTTTGCGAGCAGAAGGCTGCCAGCAATGCCATTACTCTGATCGTTCAAAATCCAAATCTTTCTGACCTGGTACAGGAAATGGCTATGCTGGTGCAGGAGGAAATGGATCATTTTAAACGGGTACATGATTTGATCCTAGCCAGGGGCTTCGTTCTTGGCAGGGAACGAAAAGACCATTATGTGAACGAGCTTCTGCAATTTGTGATCAAAGGCGGAAGCAGGCACGAACAATTGATCGACCGGCTCTTATTCTCAGCCATGATCGAAGCACGAAGCTGTGAACGATTCAAAGTTATGTCTGAACATATCAATGATGAAGAGCTTTCGAAGTTCTATTATGAGCTGATGGTTAGTGAAGCGGGGCATTATACGATGTTCATCGGACTGGCACGTAAATACGCTGATGGCATAGATGTAGAAAAACGCTGGAAAGAATTTCTGGAGTATGAAGCAAAGGTGATACAGAATTACGGAAAATCAGAGACTATACATGGTTGATAATTGGCTATAATCTACTCATAAACAACTCTTCACCCTGATGAGGTACGAAGAGCTATTAGTTCAATAAAAGCAGAGGTATGATCGAAAGATTTCTCCATCTCTCAACAGTACAGTTAAATTAAAACTTAGCGCAGGTGATCGAAAAAACGTTAAAATGGACGTCATTCCGAATGAGGAACGAAGAGGAATCTGTTGAGTAAAACAGAGATTTGATCAGCAGATCTCTCCACGATTCAAAATTTTTTAAAGGGAAACATACTTTTAACGTGTTCGAGATGACGTTAATGTTATCATCAAATCGAACAATCAAACAACTAAGCACGAATTACTCTTGTCAACTATTTCTTAAACAATAGAAATATAGCAGGTCGCTTATGTAATTGCGGGACCTTCAGTTTCCATTCCTTAATACTTTTTGTCTGAATGAATTCATCTTCTGATGTCAGGTCGCAGGCAATACATAGTCTTGTTTCGGGCTTACAGCTCTTCAAGACCTCTTCCAGCATCGAATCATTACGGAATGGTGTTTCAATGAACATCTGGGTCTGGCTATGGCGTTCTGCCACAGCTTCCAATTCCTTCACTTTATTTGCCCGCTGCAATTTATCAATAGGCAGATAACCATGAAACGTAAAACTCTGTCCGCTAAAACCGGAAGCCATCAAAGCCAGCAATATCGAACTTGGGCCGACCAATGGAACTACTTTTATCCCTTTGGCATGTGCTAAGGCTACAATTTCTGCTCCCGGATCGGCAACTCCCGGACAACCGGCTTCACTCATCAGACCAACATCTTTACCCGATAATAAGCCCTGAAAGAATTCGTTTATATTACCATCCCTGTTATGTTTGCCATAATCATATATAATTAGCTCACTCTGTGGGGTTTTTAAACCAGCTTCCTTGAGGAATCTGCGCGCAGTTTTACTGTTCTCAACGATATACTCATTAATGTGATTAATGGTATCGACAAGGTATGGCGTAAATGATTTTGCAGATGCATTTTCTGCCAATGGAACGGGAATAAGATATAGAGTGCCTGAAAGCATGGATAGTTTTTCGTACAAATTAATCAAAATCAAGGCAAAACAGCGCTATATCTTTACAAATACTTGATACTAGAC
>Ga0123337_10005197_pt1 | contig 12902 bp, 14 predicted proteins | sample frozenSSSSmetaG_FD_89792 | JGI IMG/M metagenome (GOLD analysis project Ga0123337, IMG submission 89792) | Glacier valley bacterial and archeal communities from Borup Fiord, Nunavut, Canada, to study Microbial Dark Matter (Phase II) -... | ecosystem: Environmental > Aquatic > Freshwater > Ice >...
AACCGGAATTTCAAAGGCCGCCAGGGCTCGCCCACCGGACGCACCGTCCTGATGTCCCCCGTCATGGTCGCCGCCGCCGCCATCACCGGCTCCATCGCCGATGCCCGCGAGCTTTTCACTCTGGAAGCCCCCGCCGCCGTCGCGTAATCTCTCGCTCGCCATGAGCACCTCCGCCCACAAACTCCCGATCACCGCCGCCGAGTATCTCGAAGGAGAACTCCGCTCGGAAACGCGTCATGAGTTTGTGGACGGTCGGGTTTATGCAATGTCCGGAGCCAGCCGGCGGCACAACGAAATTTGCCTCGATCTCGCCTCCGCCCTGCAATCCCACCTCCGCGGCGGTACCTGCCGCACCTACATCGAGGCCGTGAAAGTCCAGATCGCCGACGATCTGGGAGAAAGCTACTACTATCCGGATGTGTTTGTAGCCTGCGAGCCGGGCGATGACGATTCGCACGTCGTTTCCAATCCGAAGCTCATCATCGAAGTTCTATCCGATTCCACTTCGCGCTTTGATCGAGGGGACAAGCTCACCAACTACAAGCGGATTCCCTCCGTCGAGGAAATCGTCCTCATTGAACAAGAGTGGCCGGAAATCCTCGTTTTCCGCCGCTCGGAGCGTTGGAAGCGCAATCTCTACACCCAGTTCGAGACCGTCGTGCGGCTCGATTCCATCGGCTACGCCGCACCGCTCGCCGCTTTCTATCAATCCAACCCGTTTCCCGAAGACGTCCTGCGCCCGTGGTATCACCTCAACCGCATCGAGGACTGATTCCTGACCCTCAACTCTCAACCATCTACTCTCAACCTCCACCATGGCACTCGATCCCGTTCCCTTCGTCACCGGCCGCGCCGTCTTCATCCCCGGCGCCGACATTGATACCGACCGCATCATCCCGGCGCGTTTCATGAAATGCGTCACCTTCGACGGCCTCGGAGAATTTGCATTCTACGACGTCCGCTTCGATTCCGAAACCGGCAACAAGACAAATCACCCGCTCAACGATCCCCGTTTCAGCGAGGCCTCCATCCTCGTCGCCGGCGTCAATTTCGGCTGCGGCTCGTCCCGTGAGCACGCCCCGCAATCGCTGCGCAAATACGGCTTCAACGGCGTCATCGCCGAGTCCTTCGCGGAAATCTTCTACGGCAACTCCACCACGCTGGCCATGCCGTGCGTGATGGCCTCCGCTGCCGACATCGTCGCCCTCCAGATCGCGATCGAAGCCGACCCGACCGTGGTCGTCACCATCGACGTGAAGGCCCTCAAGGTCACCACCTCCAGCGGCCTCGACATCCCCGTCACCATGCCGGATTCCGCCCGCGAAGCCCTTCTATCCGGCCGCTGGGACCCGATCCAGGAGCTGCTCGACAACAACGCCGCCATCGAAGCGAAAGCGAAAGAGCTGCACTACGTCTGAGCCTCAAGGAGCGTGGGCGTCTCGCCCACAACTCTTTGCTAAGTGTCGGCGAGACGCCAACACTCCTTGATCCTCACGCCATCCCCGTCACCGCCTTCGGAATCCGCCGCTGGTGATCCTTGAGCGCACGGATGATCCCCGGCGCGCCTTGGATGCGGAGCAGGATCCGATCACAGGAATCACGGACCCAGCGAAGATGCAAATCGCTCCGCTGGCGGCCGGAGACGACGGTGAACATCGCGCTCCGTTCCTCATCCGGCCGATGGAGCTCGATCCTCTGCAGCAGCGATCCCATCTGCGGATCCTCGAATCCGGAGTCGATGTTTTCCCGGATGCACTCGAAGAGAAACGGCAGGTATTCGGTCTGCGTCCGGATCGTCGTCCGGCGGACCGGAGTGAATTCGCGGTCGAGTTCCTTCAGGATTTCATCCGAGCTGGCCTCCACCGCACCGTCGTAGCCTCGGCCCCAGCGGCGTTTGAAAAGCACCACCAGCCCCCATCCCACCGGCCCGGCGAGAAAGACGCAGATGAAGATGAATCGGGAGAGCGCTTGTAACGGTTCCATCAGGGAATGAATATGGCGCGGGCGATTCCAAATGGGAAGTTGGAAAGTGGGTGTCGCAAAATGACTCCACGCCCGGCAACAACATGCCCCTCATTTCATGACGCGCAGATACCAGGACGGAGACCATCTTTGCATTGGGCGGATCTATCATGAGGCGAGACTGGGCCTGCGGAGGTTGCATGCGGAAGTCTCGATCACCGCCCGCCCGTTTTTCACACGGCAAGGGTTTACGTGGGTGAGCGATCACCTTGCGGATATCAATGGGGTTACGCTTTCAAATTTCATCATGGAATACGCGATCCCAACGATTCCAAACCACCAGTGATTAGGTCGGGTCGGGTAAAAAAGATGAAGTGGCGTGAGTTTGAGTCCGTCGTCTCCAAACTCTCAACCCTCAACCATCCACTCTCAACTCCTCCACTCACTCCGCATATTTTAGCGTAGCTGCTGCGCGGTTTAGCGCAGGGGATGCGGAGCCGATCAGCGGATTTGGTGCGAAATTGTCGCCTCACCCATGGCCGTGCTCAAAAAACCGAACCTGGTCTCCGTGACCACCATCAATGACGATGGTTCGCGTTACATCCTCCATCCCGCCGATGTGTCGGGGAAATGGAACGTCGCCCGGCGCTTCGTCGGCGTGCTGCTCATCGCCATTTACGTTCTCCTGCCGTGGATCCCGATCAACGGCAATCCCGCCGTTTTCCTCGATGTGGAAAACCGGATGTTCCACCTCTTCGGCCTCACGCTGGTGCCGCAAGACCTGTGGGTGATGTTCTTCGCGGTCAGCGGGCTGGGCTTCGCGCTGTTTTTCGGCACCTCGTTGTTAGGCCGCGTCTGGTGCGGCTGGACCTGCCCCTACACAGTGTTTCTGGATCACGTCTATCGGCGGATCGAGCGCTGGATCGATGGCGACGCACCCGCCCGCCGCGCCCTGACCAACGCGCCATGGACCGTCGGGAAAATCTTCAAACGCGTCCTGAAGCACTCGCTCTACGCCCTCGCCGCCGCCGCCATCGCGCACGTGTTCCTTTCCTACTTCGTCTCACTGGAGCGCCTCTACGGCTTCATGCAGAACGGCCCCATGGAACACGCCACGGCCTTCGGCATCGTGCTTTTCCTCACGCTCGTCCTGTGGTTCTGCTTCGGTTATTTCCGCGAACAGTTCTGCATCATCATGTGCCCCTACGGCCGCTTGCAGAGTGCGCTGACCGACGACGACACCATCAACGTCGGCTACGACGAAAAACGCGGCGAACCCCGTGGAGCGAAGGGCAAGGCGGAGGGCGACTGCATCGACTGCCGCCGCTGCGTCCAGGTCTGCCCGACCGGCATCGACATCCGCAACGGCCTCCAGCTCGAATGCATCGGCTGCACCGCCTGCATCGACGCCTGCGACGACATCATGACGAAGGTGGACCGCCCGAAAGGCCTCATCCGCTACGATTCATTCAACGGCTTCGCCGGAAAAAAACGCCGCTTCCTGCGCCCGCGCACCTTCGCCTACACCGCACTCGCCCTGCTCGGACTCGGCGTGCTCACGCTCGTCGCCTCGCAGAAGGCCAGCCCCTTCAACGCCACCATCTCGCGAAACAGCGGCGCCGGTTTCTTCAGCGACGCTGACTCCGTTAGAAACATCTACCGGGTCCGCGTCTTCAACAAGCACAACAAGGCGGCGAACATCAGCATCCGCCTCGGTGGAAAAACTCCGGAAGGCTACGAACTCAGCGGCGCGGAACAGACATTCGCCATCGGGCCGCTCAGCGAAATCACCCGCACCTGCGTCGTCATCGCGCCGATGAAACACTACATCGGCATTTCCGACATCACTCTCGAAGTTCACGCGGACCAAGGCAACGTCCTGCTTCTGAAAAACGCCCGCTTCCTCGGCCCCAATCCGCAATCCCGCCACGAAGATAAAGACAAAGACAACGACTGACTCTCATGAAAACCATCGCCGCATTCGTCTCCCGCAATCCCTGGCTCTACGTCGTGCTCGCCTTCGCCGTGCTGCTGAGCGCCTGGTCCGCCCTCATTACCGTCGCCGTTAAAGTCGCACCCCAGCAGGTGGAAGTGAAACGATAGGTGGCAGTTTGCAAACCGTAGACCGAACCCTATCCGGTGAGCTTGCCCCAGCGCTGTCCGGAGTTCGCGCTTCAGCGTGTTCTCCCTGAAGACAAGCTGAAGCTTGGACTCCGGACAGAACCAAGATATAATCTATAAGATCAAATGACCACCGTCGCCGCGCTCCTAACCGGACTTGCCACCAGTTTCCACTGCGCCGGCATGTGCGGACCCATCGCGTGCGGACTCGGCACCCTGGCGAAATCCGAAGGCGAACGCCTGACCGCCGCCTCGCTCTATCATGGTTCGCGGCTCGTGTCCTACGGCCTCATCGGCGCGCTCTGCGGCGCGCTCGGCCAACAGCCGCTGGCGTGGTTTTTCAAATCGCCCGCCGTGCTGCTGCCGTGGGTAATGGTGCTAATTTTGTTAGCCATGGCGTTCGGCCTCGATAAAAAAGTCCCCCGCCCCGCCATCCTCAACCGCTTCACCGCCCGCGCCCGTTTCAAGGCGTGCAAGCTTTCCGCTTACGGCGGCGCCTCGGCGATGGGGCTGCTCACACCCTTCCTGCCCTGCGGCCCGCTCTATCTGGTGTTCGGCGCGTCGCTGCTGGCCGGTTCCGCCGCGAAGGGCGCGGAGTTCACCCTCGCCTTCGGCCTCGGCACCGTGCCGCTGCTGTGGCTCGCGCAGCACCAGTTCCACCGCATCCGCGCGAAAATGACGCCGCTCGCGATGGGCCGCGTGCGCCGCGGCCTCGCCTTCTTCACCGCGCTAGTGCTGGCCATGCGCCTCCACGGCACGATCCCGGAAAGTTTCTACGGGGAAAAACCGAAGGCCGCCGTTAGCGATCTGCCGTCGTGTTGCCATTAGACAACAAGGGGAGCGCCCCGCGGATGGCCCGCAGCATTTCCACGGCATGCGCGCCATCGCCGTGCACGCAGATCGTATCTATCAGCCCGCCGCGCGCCAGCTCCAGGGCCTGCGCCACGGCTTCATCGATGTCGGTGATGACCGCGCCGGGTTCGGTCCGGGGTACGAGTGATCCGTCGGGACGGTATCGGCGGTCGGCGAAACCTTCGGCCATGACAGTGAGGCCCGCCGCCCTGCCGGCAGCGGCGAGTTTTCCCGCCGGCGGTGCGTAGAGGATCATGTCTGGTGAAATTCTTTTCACGCCAGCCACGACCGCGGCGGCGAGTTCGGAATCCCTATCAGACTGATTGTAGAGCGCGCCGTGGGGTTTTACATGATGGAGCCGCCCGCCCGTGAATCCGGCGAGTTTCGCCACCTGCCGCGCAACCAGATCCGTCACCATTTCCAACGGCAGCTCCATCTCACGGCGACCGAAATTTGCGCGGTCCTCGTAGCCGGGATGCGCGCCGATTTTCACGCCGGACGCGAGCGCGAGCTCGATGGAGCGCCGCATGATTTCATCGCTGCCCGCGTGGCCACCGCAGGCGATGTTCGCGGAGGTGACGAGGGTGAGAAGCACGGCATCCTCGCTGCCGCCTTCGCCGAGATCGGCGTTCAGATCGATGCTTCTCATGGCCGTTACTTTAAGAGCTCCAGCCCGGTCCGCAGCAGGGCAAAGTCACGCTCCTCGCGGTATTTCAGCTCGCGCGCCTGCTCCAAAGTCACTTCGCGGAATTTCACCGACGTCCCCGGCCACGCGCGGGCGAGCTTCGGCAGGTCCACGGAAATCACATGCCCGATCTGCGGGTAGCCGCCGATGGTCTGGCGCTCGGCCATCAGCACGATCGGCTGGCCGTCCGGCGGCACCTGCACCGAGCCGCAGGCGACGGGTTGGGAAATCATTTCGCGCGGGGTGGCGAGTTCGGGATTTCCGCCGGACAAGCGCGCGCCCATGCGATCGGACTTCGGTGTGAGTTGATAGAGAGTCTCGCGGAATCGCCTTTTCGCCTCGGCGGAAAACCAATCGTCCTGCACGCCGGGAATGAAGCGCAGTTCGATCGGTGAATCGCGGCCCGTGCGTCCTACATGCCAGCCGTCACCGCGCGGCGCGGGGTTTACTTCGCCGAAATGCAGGCGGTCGCCGGCCTGCAGGGCACGGCCGGAATAGCCGCCGAAGCCGGCGCGCAGATCCGTGGCGGCACTTCCTAACACGCTTGGTACGGCGAATCCACCCGACACCGCGAGACAGGCGCGCACGCCGGATTTCAGTTTCGAGAAATCCACCGTTTCGCCCGCCGCCACGCGCTGCGGGCGTCCGGTGCCGTCGAAGTAGGCGATCACGGCATCGGCATGAAACTTGAGAACCGGCCCGCTGAGGCAGATTTCCAAACAGGCCGCTCCTTCGTCGTTTCCCACTAACCAATTCGCCATGCGCAGCGTGGCCCGGTCCACCGCACCGCCGGGCGACACGCCGGAGCTTTCATAACCCGGCCGTCCGAGGTCCTGCACGGTGGTCAATGCGCCGGCACGGATGACTTCGATGAAATTTTTCGTTAGCTCGGATGACACCCCGGCGGACCGTTCGAAAAATTCGATCCGCTCCACCGGCACGAAGCGCACGCGGTCGCCGGGACTCAGCAGGGCGGGCGGCGAAAGCGCGGGATCAAACAGCGTCGCTCCCGTGCGCCCGAGCACGTGCCAGCCGCCGGGCGAGGTGAACGGATAGATCCCCGCCTGTCCCCCCGCGATGGCGACCGATCCCGCGGGCACGGCCAGCCTCGGGGTTTGCCGGCGCGGCACGTTCAGGCGATCCGGCAGGCCGGATAGATAGGGAAATCCCGGTGAAAACCCGACCGCCGCCACCGTGTAGTCCGCACCGCTGTGGAGGGCGATCACCTCGTCCGCGGTGAGCCCAACCCCCGCCGCGACTTCCTCCAGATCCGGGCCGTCATAACAGACGGGGATTTCGAAATCACCACCCGCGGTCGTTTCCACATCAACGTCGTCCGCCAGCGCGGATTCGATCCATCCCCTGACCTCCGCTCCCTTGAAATGCACCGCCACCGAAGCGAACGACGACACCACATCGAGCAATCCCGCCGGGCGGTTTTTTCCCAAGGCCGCCACCAGCCGCATCACACGGTCGGGCGGAGTGCCGTCGGCAAACTCCACGAGCCATGCGGAATCGCCGAGCGGCTTCAATGTCATGCCGCAGCCTTGCCAATCCGCCGGATGGCGGCAAGATGGAAGCTGTGCCATGAAACCCCTCCCCGCCCTCTGCGTGCTCGGCCTGGCTTCGCTGGCATCCTGCGAGGAGAAAAAACCCGAAGCGCCGCCCATGAGTGAAAAGACCCTGCTCCCCGGTAAGGAACGCGCCGCCGCCGCTGCGGCGACTGTGCGGCCGGCCCTCGAACGCGATTTGTCGGCCGTCGGCCTGAAATTCGGCGATCCGGTTTTCATCCGCGTCTTCAAGGAGGAGCAGACGCTGGAGCTTTTCGTGAAAAACAAGGCGACGGGGAAATTCGACCTCTTCCGGACCTATCCCATCGCCGCGGCTTCAGGCAAACCCGGGCCAAAGCTGGCGGAGGGCGACTGGCAGGTGCCCGAGGGATTCTACTTCGTGCCGCCCGACGCGATGAACCCCAACAGCCAGTTCCACCTCTCGTTCAACATCGGCTATCCGAACGCCTTCGATCAGGCGCTCGGCCGGACGGGCACCGCGATCATGGTGCACGGCAACTGCGTTTCCATCGGCTGCCTGGCGATGACGGACGCGAAGATCGAGGAAATCTACACGCTCTGCGATGCCGCGCACCACGGCGGTCAGGCGTTTTTCCGAGTGCACATTTTCCCGTTCCGCATGAGCGAGAAGAAGATGAGCGCGGCGGCCGGATCGGAGTGGGAGGAGTTTTGGAAAAACCTGCGGGAGGGGTATGATCTGTTTGAAAAAACCCGCGTGCCGCCGGAGGTGAGCGTGGAGGGCGGGCGATATCGGTTTAGGGAAGGGCAGGCGCTGGAGCAAAAGTAAACGACGAGACAGATCAGTCGTTAGGAGCAGCCAGTTTCCGATGCCTCGCACTAATCAGAGACTTCAGTTCGTCACTGCATGAGGATGAAGTCTTGTCTAAGATGCCAGATGCTTCCACTTCTTCAAACCATTCGCTCTTGGCGTTCGGGCTACGTATGATGGCGACGAAGGTCTCGCAATCTCCTCGCAGTGCTCGCTTGAAAGTCCTCCGGAATTCACGTTCAAGCAATTCAACATCGAAAGACGGGTGGGTCAGCAACTGCGTCTTCATTTCGGAATCACGAGCGTAGAGTTCGGAAAGGGTGGTGGGAGCGTATTGGACCGTCCGCTTTTGAATTGACATGCGATAGGCATGACGCCTCTCATCCGTCGCCTTATACCACTCTTCCTTCAGGACGATTCCAGGGTCCTCTTGAGCTTCAGCATGGTATTGCTGATATCGTTTGTCGGATTCGGCATATTGCAGACGGGCTTCCAAGTTATTCAATCGCTCGGCATGTTGAACGATCGGATACCCCGCTACTCCGCTGATCAAGGCGACCGCAATCGCACTGATGCCAGAGACGATGATACATCTAGCGAAGTCCATCCTGCGACGGGCCGTCAAGATTAACACAAGCAGGAGATACACGGTGCCGCCGAGACCCAAACCCAGAAATGCATAAATCAAAGGGCTGAGGTCAAATGAAGCGCTTTGCGGCATTCTCAACCCAGCCATTTGTGCTCCAGCGAGCCCGGCGAAAATGCCTGCAACCGCGCTCACGGCAAAGCCTGATATGACTCCGAACGACTTTCCTAGTGTTGAACTCATGTCGGGCGGATTCCAGCAATTATTGTCCGGCAGTAAAAGGTATCATCCGAGCCTAACGAAGACACCCTGAAGGGTTGTACTACGAACGAATTTCACCGCCAGTGCTCGGCGATCCACGGGGTGGGGCGCACGTGTTTGTAGAGCTTTTTCCATGGCTTGTTCACGGGCCATTCGCCGCGGGTGGCTTCGTCGATGTCGGGCTTGCCGGTGAAGGCGATGACCTTGGTTTCCTTGGGCAGGACCGGGGTTTTGAAGAAGTTGAGCGGCCAGTGGGGGATGAGCGAGTGCTTGAAGCTGAGGCACCATTCGGAGGGGAAGAACTCGACCTTGCCGAGCGTGCGGCAGACGAAGGTCTGGCTGTTCCGATAGAGGTCCATCATCGCGATCGGGTCCGGGCGGAAGCGGTCCCAGATTTTCGTCAGCGCACCGACTCGGAAGCGGAAGACGGACATGTTGCCGATGCCCTGGCCGATCTGCGTCCAGTTCTCACAGACGCAGAAATCGAGCTCGGGCCGGTAATCGAAGAAGGCGTCTATGGAGCCGGTGATGAGCAGGTCGAGATCGAGGTGGAGCACGTTTCCCGTGAGGTCGGCGAGTTCCGGTTTGAAAATGAACATGCGGCGGAACGGGTGGAAGCGCATGCGCTCCGGCAGGTCGAACTCGGGCATCGGGAAAACCTCGACCTCCTCGCGGATGCCGGTGGGATCATCGGTGAAGCAGACGACGCGCAGCGGGCGCGAGGTGTTCCGCATGGCCATGGCGTAGGTCCGGTTGACGTATTCGGAGCTGTAGCGGTCGCCCCACTTGAGGCAGAGCAGCGTCTGGCGCGGGGCTGTGGAAGGGTCTGCGGTGGACATGATGGGATGGAGCGCGTGGAGGCGGTTGCGGAGGTGGGGAGCGTGTGAGCCCGGCGCGGCGGCGTCAAATTGAAAGCGTTTTCAGGGAATGGGCGGGCTGGATGAAATTTTCAGCCGCAAAAAGGATCAAGAATACGCAAAAAGAAAAGGGAGGAGGTTGGGTAGAATTGAATTCTTTGTGCTCGGCCTTCGGCTTTGAGGGATTCCATCGGCAAGAAAACTGATGATGAGATTTGATTTTTGCGCCCCTTTTTCGCGCCTTTTTGCGGCTGAAATAATCACAGATCGAAACGGGAAATCACTTCGGCGGCGCAGCGGTCGGCTTCGCGGAGGGTTTCGGGTGGGGCGGTGAGGGTGCGGGATTTTTCCCAATCGCTGAATCGGCTGAGAAATCCGGCGGTGACGAGTTCTCGGATGCCGCGGAGGACGCGGGAGGTGCCGAGCTCGGGGACGGGCAGCAGGCCGACCTTCGCGCCGGAGCTGAGGGCCTCGTAGATCATGGACACGGAGTCCTCGGTGACCCAGGTCTCGGCGGCGGCGGCGAGTTTTCCGGGCAGCCACTCGTGCGTGGTTTGTTGGTGGGGGAAGATTTCGATGGCGGGCAGGGATTGGCGGATGGCGTCGAGAAAGCCCGCAGGCGTGCGGCGGGAATCGGTGAGCTGCCAATGGCCGCTGGCGGTGATTTCCATGAGGGCGGCGAGGAGTTTTTCGCCGTCCCAGCCGTGGTTGGCGGACGGGCCTCCGATGAGGATGAGCTGGCCGGATTTTTCCCCGGAAACGGGGGCCACGCGGTTCAGCGCGCCGCGGCTGATGAGGAGGTTTTCGCGCTGCGGGGGATTGGGAAAATCGTGGGATGGGGCGATGCATAGGTCGAACCATCCCATCGGCAGGCTCGGTTTCATCAAGACGATGCTGCGGGCGCGGTGCTTCCGCGCGAGCCAGAAAAGCGCGGGGTGGGTGGCGTGGCCGGCGGCGATGATGAGGTCGGGTTTCGGGAAATTTCCGCTGGCGGCGAGCGCGGATTTCACGCGGCGGATGAGCCCGCGCTTCCCGGCGAGCGAGATCCGGTGGACTTCGCACGGCACCTGGCGGGCAAGCGCGTCGGCCAGTCCGAGCGACTGGTTTTCATGGCCCGGTTTGCCGTCGCAGAGCAGCCAGAGGATGAGGGGGTTTTTCAAATAGGTTGGCGGTGCGCAGTTGGCGGTTGGCAGAAGTTTCTGGCCTCTGGACTCTATTCACCCCAGCGCTCCGCCCATTCCTTGGGCAGTCGCATCGGTTTTCCCTCGGGCATTTGGACAAGAGCGAGGGCCTGGCGGGCGGTGACCAGAACGACACCGTCGGATTCGCGGATCATCTCGAAGGCGCACCAGAAGCGGGCGCGGGAAATTTCGTCGAGACGGCCGCGGATGGTCAGCCAGTCGCCGAGTTTCGCCGGGCGCTTGTAGTCCACCTCGGTGCGGGTGACGACGGGGAAAACGCGCGTTTCGGACATCGTCCGCAGGTCCATGCCCATCAGCGCGGCAAGGCGGGTGCGGCAGGTTTCGATCATCCGCAGGTAGGCGAGGTTGTGGACGACCCCGCCGCAGTCGGTATCGAAGAACATGACTTCTTCGCGGGTATCAAGAGTGGGAGGGCTTTCGGTCACGGATGGAAACTGGCGGAAACCGGCGGAATCTGCAATGTTCGCTTGTGGAGGGGCGTAGGAAATATTTAACCTAAACGGAATGATGCAGGGGAAATTTCAAGCGTTGCGGGTGGCTGGAGTGCTTTTCGGCATGGGCTCGCTGCTCGCAGCCGCGGACTTCGTGGCACCGGCGGAGGGGCCGGTGGCATTCCGCCGCGACAGGGTGCCGCTCGACGCGGAAACGATGGGAAATCTCTCGCGCCAGCTCGGCTCGCTCGCCGCCGGGCTCGACACCACAACCGCCGCCGGCCGCCGGACCGCCGCGCAGATGCTGGCGCTCGCCACCACACTGGATCCCTCGAACGCCGCGGCCCGTGAGCTGATCGCCGGTTTGGAAAGCGGCACCCACCACCCGAAGCCGAACCCGGCCGAGGCGGAGAAATTTCACGCGAAGATCTGGCAATACGTCGGCTGGCTGGAAACCCCGGAAGCAGGCGGCCAGGGCAAGGCGCTGGCCGCCTGCCTCGCGGATGTGATGGCCATTTCCGATCACGGCAATCCGCGATCCGCGGCCGTCCTCGCCGCAGGTGAGCGCGGCGCGTGGTCCGGGTGGGTTCCCACGGTTTCCGAATATGAGGCGAAGGTTGCCACCCCTACCCAGGAGCCCGATCCGGAGGCTGGAACGGCGGCAACGAATACCCCTGAAATCAAGCTCACCAAGGCCGAGGTCCGCACGCCGATCTGGCAGAGGGTGGGCAAGGAGGTCGCTCCGCCAAAAGTCCCTTCATCTGCCGAGCCACCGCAGTGGGCACTTTCTTCCGCCCCCCTCCGGATGACCGTCGAAAAGGAAATCAAGGAACTCGTGGAAAGCGACGCCCCTGCGGAATTCAACGTCATCGTCCGCGCGGCACCGGACGGCGGGAGCTTGCAGCAGCTAGGGAACTCGATCAAACACCTCCTGAAAAAGCAGCACGGCAAACTTCCCGTCGGCTGGAACGTGATCATCACCAGCGACGAGCTGCAGAAATCCGCACTATCCGGGAAACGCCAGTCCATCAGCGCAGCCTCAGCCGTGCTGGCCAGCGCCGCGATCACCGGTCAGGAACCGGACGCCACGATCATCGGCCTGCTTGATGACAAGGGCGCGTTCAAGCTGCCGTCCGGATTCTGGGACCAGCTCATTTCCCTCGGCAAGGGAAACGGCGGCCGCCTCGTCCTGCCAGCGGCGGCCGCGGAGTATTTACCGTCGGTGCTGGCGCTCGAAAAAGCCCAGTTTTTCCTCGATTACGAAGTGGTGTTGGCCGCGAATTTCCAGGAACTGCTCGATTTTTCCGCCAAGAATCCGAACGAATCCATCGCCAGGGCATCCGCGAAGTTTCAGGAAATCCGCTCGAAATCCGGATCGCAGCCGATCGGCCAATATGTGGCCAACGTCTTTATCCGCCGCCGCCTCGCGGAACTCGCCCAAGAGTCACCCAATCATTTTTCCGCACGGATGCTGGCGATCCAAGGTGCCGGCAACCGACCCACCCAGTTGCCGCACTCGGTGCTGGTTCCCGAGATGCGCCGGGTCATCGCGGCAGTGGCATGGCTGGCGGACCCGGTGGACCCGGCGGGTCCGGTCGCCGCAGT